>Ga0206682_10001608_pt1 | contig 21958 bp, 19 predicted proteins | sample M240m12015metaG_FD_155444 | JGI IMG/M metagenome (GOLD analysis project Ga0206682, IMG submission 155444) | Ammonia-oxidizing marine archaeal communities from Monterey Bay, California, United States - M2 40m 12015 | ecosystem: Environmental > Aquatic > Marine > Intertidal zone | place: USA...
AAGGAATGTTAAAGTCTGCAATACGCGATAATGATCCAGTTTGCGTGATGGAAAACACTATACTCTATAACATGCAAGATGAAGTTCCCGAAGATGACGATTTTTTAATTCCACTAGGAAAAGCTAATATTCTTAAAGAGGGCAACGACTTGACTATCATTGCACATGGAAAAGCAGTTCACACTTCCCTTGAGGTTGCACAAACATTGGATGAGAAACATAATGTATCGGTTGAAGTTTTAGACCTTAGGTCAATTAGGCCATTAGATGTAGAAGCTATAATTAAAACGGTTAAGAAAACAAATAGAGTCTTGCTTGTTGAGGAAAATAAACCATTTTGCGGCGTAGACGCACAGATTGCTTTTATTATCCAGGATCAGGCATTTGATTATTTAGATGCACCGATCAAAAGAATTTCTGCTATAGATGCACCCCAAGCATACAGTAAAGCCCTTGAAAATGTTCAAATTCCAGCACATGATCGTATATTGGCAAAGGCCATGGAACTAATTTAAACTCTAAATAAAAATATGGCTAATATTATTGAAATGCCAAAGTTGAGCGACACTATGTCGGTAGGAACTTTGGTAAAATGGCATAAAAAAGCGGGTGACATTGTTAAAAATGGTGACATTTTAGCAGAAGTTGAAACGGACAAAGCCACTATGGATTTGGAAAATTTTGATGACGGCACTTTGTTAGAGATTTTCGTGGAGGAAGGAAATGAAGTACCAATTGGCAGTCCACTAGCTGCCGTAGGTGAACCAGGGGAAGAATTTAGTATACCATCTAATAAAAATAATTCGCTACCTGAAATAGAAGAGGATGTTGTTAAGGATAATGCGGAGAAAAGTAGCGAAAATTCAGCAGTGAATCCTGATATAAATATAGTATCCAACGGGGAAGAAACAACATCTCCAACACCTACAACTGAAGAAGATCAAACAACTAGAGTTAGAATATCTCCACTCGCCAAAAAGATGGCTCTGGAAATGAATATTGATGTTAACAAACTTCAGGGAAGTGGGCCAAATGGTAGGATTATCAAAGAAGATATTTTATCATTATCGCTTGCAGATAATAAGAAACCTTCCGTTGAAGAAAGCCTGTCTACAAATGCTCCTAAACGAGCATCGGCTCTTTCTAGTAGTGATACCTTGGTTCCCGTTTCCAAAATGCGTGCCATCATTGCAAAGCGATTATTGGAATCAAAAAATACTATTCCACATTTCTATCTTCAAAAAGAAATCAATGCCACTCCATTAAAAAATGCAAGAATTGCTTTAAATTTAAAATTATCTAAGAAAAATTCAGATAACCCAACCAAACTTACTCTTAACGATATTATCTTAAAAGCATGTGCAGAAACAATACCCCTTGTTCCTGAAATTAACAGTTCCTGGGAAGAAAAAGGTATTAAATTCCATGGTGGTGTACATCTAGCATTCGGGGTTGCTGTTGAAGATGGATTACTTACGCCGGTCGTGCGTAATGCTGAACAGTTGGGCTTAGAAACTCTTTCCATTGAGGCAAAATCATTGATTTCAAAAGCTCGATCAAAAAAGCTTAACCCAGATGAAATGACAGGTTCTACATTTACCGTTACTAATCTTGGTATGTTTGGTATAGATTTCTTCAGCGGAATTATAAATCCACCAAACGCAGCAATCCTTTCAGTTGGCGGTATCGTTCAAAAACCAATTGTCGATTCTATGGGCAATATTCAATCCGGAGAAACTATGATGCTTGGATTAAGTTGTGATCACCGATTAGTGGATGGAGCTGTAGGTGCTAGCTTTCTTCAACTTCTTGCTGAAACCCTAGAAAGTCCAGCTTCAATGTTAGTCTAATCTAGCATATTAATTTGCGCGCTCTTTGGCATCGCTTACAAGCCATTCAGAAATTTCCTTTATTTTTGCGGAAACTTCGTCCTTCGATTTTCCTAAATCAGGTGAATTCTTTTCTCCACGTCCAAACAAATAGTATTTTATTTTAGGTTCTGTACCACTTGGACGAATTGCCACAGAAAATCCATTTTCTAATTCGAGCATTAGAAAGTTTTCTTGCGGTAACTCTTCTTCATCTTCGTCAATATAACCTTTTTCTAAAAAGTCCTTAATTTTTATTACTTTTTGGCCAGCTATACTCTTAAGTTTTTGGGTTCGATAAGATGCGGCAAGTTTCTTTATCGTCTCGCTTCCTTCAGCCCCCTCAAAATACAAATTTTCTGTCACCTCTTCGTGATATCCGTATTTTTTATACAAACTATCAAGAAATTGAAGAGGTTCAGTTTTACTGGATTTAAGAAAAGCAAAGAGTTCAGCAATTGCTAATGCAGAGGCATTTCCATCCTTATCTCTTACGATATCTAATGGTAAGTATCCGTAACTTTCTTCAGCACCTAAGATCACATAGGTAGAATATCTGGTTAAAATATCGATTCGCACAAATAAATCGGTTGCATCAAAGTCTAATGCTAAACCCTCCTTTTCTTTAAGTTCTATCAAGGCTTGATCTTCGTATTTTCCAAGTTTCTCTGCCATCCACTTGAATCCAGTTGGTGTATTTACACACTTTACGCCAAAACTTTCTGCTATACATGAAATCATTGGGGTAGTTACAAATGTTTTCAAAACTGCAACATTTTTTGTCCTCTCTTCTGAAAGAATCTTTTTCCTTTTTGCTACTAACAATCGGTATTCAGTTAACATTGTTGCAACTTGATTACCTGTTAAACATTCAAATTTCCCATCTTTTGAGCGGACGGCAACACCTATTCTATCACAATCAGGATCACTTCCTAAAACCAAATTAGATTTTGTTTTTTGTGCTACAGAAATTCCCTTTTTTAATGCTTCTGGGTTTTCAGGATTGGGCGATTTGACTGTACTAAAATTTGGATCTTGTTGATTTTGTTCATCTACAACAGCTACTTCCACACCATGATCCCAAAGTGCGGGAATGGCCGTTATTGCACCTGTTCCATGAATTGGGGTAAATACAAGTTTAGGGGCATTATCTTTGAGAATTTCCGGGTCTAATACGGAGTCCTCAAGAGCCGCCCTGTAAGCTAAGTCATCTTCTTTTGGGAGAATATTCCAATTAGGTTCATCTTCTGAGGAAATTAACAATGGCAATAACTCACTTATTGAAATCTTTTGGTATCTTTCAACCACCTCTTGTGCATGCGGCGGAACTAATTGAGCACCATCAGCAAAATAAGCTTTAAATCCGTTATCATGTGAGGGGTTGTGGCTTGCAGTAATAACTACTCCTGCATGTGCATACTGATGTCTGACCGTAAAACTAAGCTGTGGCGTTGAGCGAGGACCATCAAAAATCAAGGCGTAACCACCAAGTTTTGTCCATGCTGATGCCACTAACTTACAAAATTTACGGGAAAAGTGCCTCACATCATGAGCAACCACCAAACGTGGTTGAGACAGGATCCCCTCCCCTGCTAACCATTGCGTGGTATGTAAATACAATGCTTTTATCGCCCGCAAAAGGGTGATTTCATTTAGAGTATTACTTCCAACTGCAGAATAATTTGGAGTTTCCCCTTTTGGGGACTTTCCTTGTTCAGCTTTGGTAATAAAATTTCCTATTGTTCTACCGCGCATTCCGCCAGTTCCGAATGCCAAGCTTTTGTAAAACCTGTTATTTAATTCTTCCCAATGTTCTTCTTCGAGTAACTCTTCTAGAGATTTTAGAACCCAATCAGGAATATTTGGACAATCTGACAATTCTAAAATATTATCTATCGTTGAACTAAGTAGAAAATTATTTTCTTTGGCTTTATTTAATTTATGTGAAAGGGATTCGTTCTTCATTAAAATGAATTGTTAATTGATATGTTAAATCAAGTCGGAAATAGTTTTTGGCTCGTTTTATTATTCTAAAACAGTTTGGTTTGGAAACCTGTAAAGCCTTTCATCCGATTTTCCATAACCTAATTCTTTTCTTGCTACGGCGTCCTGAAAGTCTGGATCTCGTCTTAATTTATCCAAAAACTGACGATGATCATTTGCCTCTATTCTTAAATCTTCCAACTCTTTTTCTAAGACTGCTTCTCTAGATTTCCAGTGAGAAAATTCTTCGTAAGCATGATTTAATTGAAACAATAGATAAACAGCAGCTAGTAATACGATAAATATTATAGCAAATGTTATTATTTTTTTGGTAACCATTTAAATTTAAATCTCAAACATATAGAAATTTATTCTCTTGCTCAAGGTTCAATCACTTCAATCTTGGTGTGTAAATATCATGTAATCGTAGTAACCCTAATAGTTGATCATGTAATGAATTATCTGTAACTGGTAATACTGATATTTGTTTAGAGCCACCCTCCATCTCTTTAAGTGCATCGCCTAAAGATAACCTAGGGCATATAGTTTTAGGTTTTTTACTCATGATTTCTTGGGCTGTCATTTGTAATATTTCCTTATTACTAACCAAAAATCTTCTGAGGTCTCCATCTGTTATTATTCCCAATAATTTGTGGTTATCAACTACACACGCTGCACCAAGCGGAAATTTTGTCATTTCAATTATAAGGTCTTTCACCTTGGTTAATGGATTGGCAATTGCAATTTTATTAACTGGATGCATGACGTCCTGAACATTTAATAATAAGTTTCTACCTAGTTGGCCGGCTGGATGTGTCTGTGCATAATCAGCTTCGTTGAATTTTCTTCTTTTCATTAAGGCGGCGGCTAACGCATCACCTAATGCTGCTGCCACCATAAAACTTGCCGTTGGAACTATTCCTAGAGGGTCTGCTTCTCCTATTACAGATGAATCCAAATAGCTATCGACCATTTGGGTAAGAGGTCCATCCATATTACCCAAAATACCTACAATCATTCCTCCCCTTTTTCGAATAATTGGCGCTAGTGCAATAAGTTCAGGTGTGCTAGCACTATTCGAAAGAAATATAACTGGATCATTTTTCTGATGAATTCCCAAATCACCATGTACAGCTTCAGAGGCATGTAAAAAATGAGCTGGAGAACCCGTACTACAAAATGTAGCAGCGATTTTTTTTCCCAGATGTCCTGACTTTCCAATACCACAAACTATAATTTTATTGGTTTGATTAAAAAGAATATCAACCGTTTTAGTAAAATTATTATCTAATCTATTTGCTGCTAGTTTTATTGATTCACTTTCCTTCTCTAGGACATTTTTCGCTTCTTCTAATTCTTTTGTTTTCATCAAAGTTATTTTAATTATTATTGGAATATCATTATTGACGAATTAATTAATTTTGAAACTTTAAACGAAAAATATTATTTGTCTTCAGACTTTTATATCTCTTATACTCTATTATGTTTCAAGTAACCTTTTCCGAACAAAGTTTGAAAGAACTCAATTTATTAAGTCAAGTAGATCAACTTTCTTTGATTGAAAAATTGAGTTCACTCACGAGCGATATTCTTTCCGGAGAAAATTCTTCTGTAGGTACTTTCTTAAGAAATGGGAAAACTTTCTATCGGTTAAGAATAGACGAGTTACGGGTTTATTTTGAAAAATTTGATATTTCATTACATTGTCATTTTATTTTACAAAAGAATTCATTAAACGATTTTTTGGTTCGTTGCAAAATGCCGTCCTCAGAGGATGCAATACTAGAAAACCACCAAAACTTTTGGGAATATTTAGAATCTTTAGCAAAAAAATGAATAACTTGTTAAAAATTTGTTGTTAATAATTATTTCTTCACCAAAAAAATTCTTTCATTAAGTTTATTTACTTTTATTCTTCATTTATTCACAATTTAAATTTTCGTAAATACATGATTTTCAGTATCTTATTGATTTATTGTTCTTTTTTCTGTCTATAATATAGAATAGATTTTATATTTATTTAATTATCTTTAGTAATTCTAGATTGAAGAATAGCTTTATTTCAGTCAAAAAGGTAAACAATGAAATTTACGATAAACAGAGATCACTTTAGTTCAGGACTTCAATTAGTCACTAGCGTAGTTGGAGCAAGAAAGACTATGCCTATTTTACAAAATGTTTTGATTGAAGCAAAGGACGGTTTAGTAAGGTTAACAACTACAAACTTAGATTTGGGTGCACGATGTTCAATCAAAGCAAATGTTTCAGATCAGGGATCTATAACTCTACCGGTTAAGGAAGTTGGAAGAATTGTAAGAGAGTTAGCAGATATGGAGGTGAGCGTTGAGACTGCTGATAATACAAAAGCGACAATAAGCACAAGAGGGTCAATTTTTAATGTTATTGGAATGGATAGCAAAGAATTTCCTCCTCTACCAGAATTAGAGGAACAAAAAGAATTTTCTTTAGAGAGAAAAGAAGTAATTTCAATGTTGAAAAGTGTTTCGTATGCTCAATCAATAAATGAAGAAAGATACATGCTGAAAGGAGTATTTTTTCAATTTAGTAAAGAAAAACTTTCTTTAGTTGCAACAGATGGAAGAAGACTGGCCGTAACCAACCGTGAAATGTCGGTTAAAGAAGGAGAAGAAGGTGAATTTATACTCCCATCATTAACGGTCTCTGAAATAGAAAAATTACCCGATATTGGTGATCAAATTAATATATCATTTACGGATCGCCAAGTAGCTTTTGAATTAAAGATTGGACAAGAAGAAGATTCAAATAGCGGTTTTAGGGAGTCTGTTTATTTAGTCTCAAAAGTGGTAGAAGGAAAATACCCAAACTATAAACAAGTCATTCCAAAAGATGATTTTAATAATGCTGAAATCGAAAGAGAATTAATGCAAGAATGTGTACATAGAGCTGCATTAGTATCAGATGAAAAAGTAACTTTAAGAATAAAGCCTGACGAAATGGAGATCACAGGTCAAAGTGTTGTAGGAGATGCCTGTGAGTCCATGCCTATAACATATAAGGGAGAAGAAGCAGCAGTATCTTTTAACCCTAGATTCATATTAGATCCTTTAAAATCAATAACAAAGGATAAAATAACATTAGAATTTCGTGATGATATGAGTCCTGGGGTTTTTAAAGTAAAGGACGAAAAAACAGATACTTTGAAGTTTTTATGTGTAGTTATGCCAATAAGGACAGATTGATTATGGTATCAGAAAAGTATTTTTTGATAAACTTCCTTGCTTAGAAGGATAATGGTATGTTTCACCTTCATAATTTTTTAATAAAATACCATCTTCATCGTTCTTTAAAATATAATCGGGATTAACAGGAATTTTTCCTCCTCCTCCTGGAGCATCTATTACAAATTGTGGTATACTGTATCCAGAGGTAAACCCTCTTAGTTCACTAATAATTTTTAATCCAACCGAAGGGTTTGTTCTTAAATGCGAACTTCCCTCTATTAAATCGCATTGATATAAATAATATGGTTTCACCTTCATCATCATTAGTCGATGTAAAAGACTTTTCATGATACTAGTTTCATCATTTACCCCTTTAAGTAAAACAGTTTGATTTCCCAAAGGTACGCCCGCTTTTACTATTTTTCTACATGCGTTGTACAGGTCAGTTGTGCATTCCAAAGGATGATTAACATGTATACTCATCCACAGATTCTCTTGTTCCTCAAAAATAGATAATAAATTCTCTGTAATTCTTTGAGGTAAAAATACTGGTACTCGTGAACCAATTCTGACAAATTCGACATGACTTATTTCTCTTAATCTGTTGAGAATTGATTGTAATTTTTCATCCGAGAGTAACAAAGGGTCGCCACCGCTTATAAGAACATCACGAATAGATGGATTTTGTTCTATATATTTAAATCCCTCCTCTAGTGAAGGGTGAAATCCATAGTCTTGAGCATTCGAAACTAATCTGCTCCTAGTACAGTATCTACAATAGGAAGCACACCTGTCTGTAACAAGAAAGAGTACTCGATCGGGATATCTATGAACAATTCCAGGAACCGGCATTGTATTTTCTTCTCCGACAGGATCTTTCATTTCTATTTGAGTAGAAATAGACTCAAGAGTTGAAGGCATAATTTGTTTCCTAACAGGACAATTAGGATTATTCGGATCAATTAAATTGAAAAAATAAGGTGTTACGGCAACAGAAAGTTTATTGAGAGCGATGTCAAATCCCCCGATTTCATTTTCGGTAAGTTTTAAAAATTTTTGGAAATGTTCTTTCCGTGTTAAACGATTTCTCATTTGCCATTTCCAATCGAACCATTCTTCATCAGAAGTATTAGACCAATGGCCTTTGCCGCTAAACCAATTGTCCTTTTTATCTATTGGGTACATAAATTAAAAAATAAGTGTATAAAGTAAAATTTCAACTCTTAGTTTAGAAAAAACAGTTATGAATTATTCTATAAGTAATTATAAAAAAATCCTCATTTACTTTTTAACAATTTTCATTTCTAAAACGCTATATAGTGTAGATAAGGAATTTGTAATAAAAGATATAAACAAATTTGAACTTAAAAGTGTAAGTGGAAACTTTTATAGAAATACTGATTTATATGGAAAACAAGGAACTTTATTAATTTTTTTCTCTAATCACTGTAAAGTTTCACAAAAATTCCAAAATTATATAAATTTAATAAATAAATTTAGCATGAAAGGTGGAATAAAAACTTTAGTTATTTCCCCAAATTTTGAGAATGCTATTTTACCAGATGAACTAGCTTACACTGATGTGGGCGATTCTTTTGAAGAAATGAAAAGAAGAGCAATCAAACAAAATTATATGTTTCCTTATATTTACGATGGTAAAAATCAAATTATCACAAAATCTCTCGGAGTAAAAATTACACCTAGTGCATATTTATTTAATAAATTTGGTAATTTGATATACTCTGGAAGATTAGGAAATCATGATAACCCAAACGATTTCGAATCTTCAGATCTTACCCAAGCTGTAAAAAGGTTATCTAATGAAAATTATGTATATTCCAGAACTAAGGTATATGGAACATCGATAAAATTTGAAAAGGACTTAGCATTAGCTGAAAAAGTAAGAAACAGATATGCAAAAGAATCTGTTTACATAAATTATGGCGATGAAAAAAAACTAAACTTTTATCTTAAACAGAAGACAAGATATCCTCGATTTTTCTATATTTGGGCATTACATGATGACAATTCACAGACAAGAGAGAATTTAATAAACATTTCAACAAACTATAAAATTTTCAGAAAAAGAGGATTAAAAGTTTACACAATTTGTATTTGTGAAGATTCTGAAAAAGAATTAGCACATGAAATTTTGAAGAGAGCTCAATTATCGACTTTAAATTTTTATTCCTCATCAAAAGAAATTTCAGAATTGAGTAAACTAAGAGCGGCATCCGGTTATAAAACAACGCCTTTTTGTCGGGTTCTAAATGGGGATGGGACTTTTGATTATGGTACAAATGGAATAATTAATAAAAATAGTCTTAAAGATTCGTTCTTACGAATGTTAATTAAAGAATAAAAAAAAGATTATAAAGAGTATAAATGGAATAAAAATGAACGTTAGATATTTTGGCATTAATGTATTGAATCTTGAAAAATAATAAAAGAAAGTTATGGGATATAAAAGGTGAAGTGTGTTATTTAATAATATCTGTTCATCAAACTTGAAATAGGTTACCCCTTCTAAAGAAAACTTATTAGTAATAAATATAATAATTTTATAATTAAAAAAAATTATATAATTTAAAAAACTTAAATTTATAATTAGGTTAATAAATATTGTGATAATAATAATAAAAACAGATGGAAACAAAATTGTATTTATTAATATAGAACCTGGAACGATCATTTGAAAATAATCTAAAATCAATAGAAAACTGCCACAAAATGCTGCGTAACTTACAATAAATAAACTTTTAAATGAAGATTTTCTTTCATCATTATCATTAATCTTTTTTGTAAAAATTAATATTGATAAAACAACTGTATATGATAATTGAAATCCAATATTATTTAATAATCGAGGATCTACTATTAGTGCAATAAAGCACGATAACAGAAGTGTTGATATGGGGTTTTTCTTTTTGAAAAATATTACAGACAATTGCCACAAAAAAATCATCAATACGGCTCTAACGGCAGAAGGTGGATGCTCAACAATATACAAATATATTATTAAGATAAAAGTAATTATAATCTCTGATAATATACCTCGAATTAATAAAAAAGAAATTAATTTTTTAAAAATTATATAAATAAAACCAATATGCAAACCACTAACAGCAAAAAGGTGTAATGTTCCACTAAATTTAAAATTATCATAGGAACTCTTGCTTATACTTTTTGAGTTGCCTAAAAAGATAGCCTTTTGAAACCCAATCAAATTTGAGTCAATGTGTGAAGAAACTTGAAAAATATTTTCTATATAGGTCCTAATACTATCAGTTATTTTGCTAATAATACGAAACGACTTTTGATTTTTTAAAATTGTAAATCGATCAATAAAGATTGTTTCATACCCGTTTTTATATTCGTAATGAAGTAAACCTTTTATTATAACGATTTCATTAAAGTTTTTGTAATTTTGATCTTGATTTAATTTTAAAAGGACAAATTTATTTAATAGAAATTCTTTGTTATTATCTATATTAATAATTCTTGATTCATAAAAAAAATTATTATTATAAGTGTTAATTTTATATAACCTTAAGGTTACATTTACTTCACGTTTAGGAAACCATTTTTTAGTTGGAATATTATATAATTCATATTGATAGTATAGGTTTATCAAACAAACGATATAAAATATTATAAATAATCTTATTTTATTAAATTTTAATAAAACTAAAATTGATAATAAACTAATTCCAACAAAAATAGTTAAAATGAATTCTTTTGGAATCAATTTGTTTTCAATCACCAAAATCGAGAATATGTAGGACAGCAAAATATATGCGACCGGTACCCTCATTCCCAGTAATTGTTCATCAAAAATTCATTTCTTAATTTGCATAATGAAAAATTACTTTTACCATGCTCGTATGTTATACGACAGGCAATACATGAGAAACAACTTTATTACTCATCCCAAAGGTGCTGTTGATAGATTAATAGTTTTTTTACTCGTTTTCTTTGTTTTACACTCTATTGCAAAATTGTTCTCACCGAGTGCATTTGAGTATACTTACAAGTTTCTTTCCTTTTCTCCTTCAGGATTGAGCAACTTTTATGTATGGACTCCATTAACTTACTGTTTCCTTCATGATGGAGTATTCCACTTAATTATGAATTTGCTAGGTTTATATTTTATTGGCAAAGCTGTAGAAGTTGATGTTGGGGTTATTAACTTTTGGTATCTGTCAATAATAGGTAGTCTTTCAGGTTGTTTTATTTGGTTTCTTTTTAATACTGATGGACTTTTTCTCGTTGGATCTTCATCGATTGTGATGAGTTGTTTATCTTATTATTGTCTAAAAAATCCATCCTCCTCGATTACATTACTCTTATTTTTCATTTTGCCCTGTCGCATACAGCCTAAATGGTTATTATGTGGAATTCTTCTTATTGAATCCTACGGATTCATATTTAATGAATTAAATGGTACTACAGAAATAGCCCATTCAGCACATCTCGGCGGATTGTGTGGAGGAGCAATATTCTTCTTGTACCTACGGTCAGGTCGAGTTTTTCCAATATTTACCCTTAATTCCCCAGGATTAAGGTACAAAAAAAATAAATCCCGCTCCGTCAAAATTGATAAATCGAATTTTAAAATTAATTTCTCTGACACTAATGATTTACAGTTTGAAGTAGATCGTATTTTGGATAAAATTAATGATTCGGGTTTCGGCTCCCTAACCAAAAAAGAAAAGTCGACCCTAGAAAAGGCAAAAGGATTGTTATAAGTTTAAACCATGAAATTAATATAAATTATGATATCACTAATATCAAAGCTATCAGACTTAAAATTTCAATCTGTAATTATTTTACCTTTTTTATTAATTATACAATTTCTCAATGCTGATAAATTGCTCACAACCCCGTTAATGCAGCAGGAGGCCAAGTGGTTGGTCCAGGCATTACAACAAGCACACTTTAATAAGGTCGATATTTCTGAACTAAATTCAACTGCTTTTATAAATAATTATTTAAAAAAATTAGATAAACAAAAGCTCTACTTTATACAATCCGATGTGGATGAATTTTATAAAAAGTATTCCTCACCATTAATTACCTATTTTCAACAAGGAAATTTATTTCCTGGTTTTGAAATCTATAACTTATACAAAACCAAGGCACTAAACAGATCAAGTTGGGTGGTTAGTTACTTGGAAAACGAATTTCTTTTTGATAAGAATATTATTTATAATACGGATCGTGAAGATTTATCATGGGAAAAAGATATTCCAGATTTAAATAACACTTGGAGGAAATTAGTTAAATTTGAAATTCTCGGTGAAATTTTATCTTCTTATGATTCAAATTTATCGTATCAGGAATTTAAAACAGATAACTTCTCTACCCTATTAAATGAGTCTAAACAGAAAGTTAAAAAAAGGTATGAACGATGGAGTAAAAGTATTAAAGACTTTGAAGCCATTGATGTGCAAGAACTTTACCTGACCTCACTTACTCAAATGTTTGACCCTCACACTACCTTCATGAACATTAAAGAGAAAGAAAAGTTTAATCAACATATGAACAATGAACTTGTTGGTATAGGTGCAGTTTTAACTGACGATGATGGGTATTGTACGATTAGGGAATTGTTACCAGGGGGACCTGCCGAATCATCTCGTGAACTTAAGCCAAATGATCAGATTATAAAAGTAGCACAAGCCGAAGGCGATTTTGTAGATGTTGTTGACATGAAACTATCAAAAATTGTTGACCTTATTAAAGGTCCGAAAGATACATTAGTCCGACTCGAAATTAAGCCCAAACTCACACCAACTGCTACAAAGATTGTTAGAATTATAAGAGATAAGGTGAAATTGACATCAAATTTGGCATCTGCTTCAGTACACAAAGTAAATTTCAATAAGAATGATTTAAATTTAGGTGTTATTGAATTAAGGTCTTTTTACGGATCAACGGGAACTGGACCGAAAGCAACAGATGATGTTGAAGAACTTATCAATAAACTCAAAGCCGAGAATATTGAAGGGTTAATTTTAGATTTAAGAAGAAATGGAGGAGGATATTTGAGTGAAGCTGTAAACTTGGCTGGTCTTTTCATTTCCAGGGGCCCAGTGGTACAAGTTAAGAGTACTGACGGTAAAATAAGAAAGAAGTTCGATTTCAACCCCAAACTTTCTTGGGATGGACCACTTATTGTTCTTGTTTCGAGGTATAGTGCTTCCGCCTCAGAAATAGTTGCAGGTGCACTCCAAAACCATAAGCGAGCACTTGTTGTTGGAGACAAAACAACTCATGGAAAAGGGACAGTTCAATCTTTAATTCAAATGAATTTGCCTTTTAATTATAATGCTTCAAGTGGAAAGAAAAGTGGAGCTAAAATCACTATACAAAAATATTATTTACCTTCTGGAGAAAGCACACAAATACAAGGAGTAAAAAGTGATATTTCTATGTCTTCCATAAACCATTATCTACCCATAGGCGAATCCGACTTAGAAAATTCATTAGAATGTGATCGAATACCGCCGGTTAATTTTCGTCGCCCCGTTAATGAATTTGTTTACAGATCAGATGATTTATTGAAACTCAAAAATTTAAGCTCTATTCGTCAGAGTAAAATGCCAGAATTCCGTTATTTAAAAAAGAATGTAGAGTGGTATAAAAGTAAAAGAGCCGAGACCTCGTTATCGCTTAACTTAGAAAATCGTATTTTAAGTAAAACCGAGGATAAAAATTTTACCCAAAAAATGAATAATGAATTTGAAAAGTTATCAGAGAATTCTTTTACTTTTAAAAAGGTAAGTTTAGATGTAGTTGATAGCCAAAACCTAAGATCTCTTACTGTCCGTGGGGATGAAAATTCAACTAGAGATACAGAGAATAACTTTATTACTCCCGAAAGTTTTGACATAAGATTACACGAATCCCTTCGTGTTATGACAGATTGGGTTGAAATTTTAGAAAACCGAAATGTATCTCGTAAAGAAGGATCAGCACAGAGGATTTAAATTAATTCTTGTACGCGAATATAAATCGCTCTCGTTGAGTAAAGTCTTTAATCACATCTATGTTGTTGAAGGAATTACTAATTTTACTAGTGATTAAATTTTTTTGTCCTAAACCAATCTCTAGTGCAAGCAATCCGTTACTTATTAAATGTCTTTTTGCATGCTCAATAATATAGAATATGTCAGATATTCCATTATTATCAGAAACTAAAGCAGTTTTAGGATCATAATCCTTCACCTCTTTTTGTGCAATTAACCAGTCTTTATTGGACAGGTATGGAGGATTCGAGACTATAACCTCATAAGAACTGTCTAAATTATCATTTGCCCAATCAAAATACTTAAGTTCAACATTTTTTAATCCATTGAGTGTAATATTTTCTTTTGCTAAACTTAATGCCTCTTTTGATTTATCTAAACCAATACCTTTGAATTTTATATTTTCTTTACACAGGGTTATAATTATTGCTCCAGAACCTGTTCCAAAATCTAATATAGTGCCTTTGAAGTCTTTTCTTAATCTCTCCCTGATGAGTTCAGTGAAGTACTCAGTTTCTGGTCTCGGTACTAATGCTCTCTTGTCGCAAATAAGGTCATTACCCGCAAAATTTATTTTTCCTAAGATATGTTGAAGAGGAACTCTTTTTCCACGACAAATAATACATTTCCTAATTTCGTTTTGATCTTCGTCATTTAAAAAATTTCCAAATTCTAAATATAGTTCTAATTTACCTTTTTTAGTTATGTGTGAAATTATCCATTCTACATCACATTTTGAGTTCGGTACTCCTTTTTTCTCTAAGTATTCCGTCGAACGCTTGATAATATCCAATATAGTCAATCTCTCACTCATGTTTCCTTAACATATCCTCAAGCTTTATTTTTTGATCTTCTTGGTTTAATGTATTCAATAAATCGTCAAATTCTCCTAGCATTGCTTCATTAAGAGCATGAGATGTATAATTAATTCTGTGGTCTGTAATTCTACTTTGAGGAAAATTGTATGTTCTTATTCTCTCGCTTCTATCTCCTGTGCCAACTTGGCTTTTTCTTTCTTGAGCGTACTTTGCACTTTCTTCATTCTGCTTCAAACTTAGCAATCTTGATTTAAGAACTGTCATTGCTTTGTTTTTATTTTTAAGCTGTGATCTTTCATCCGCACAGTAAACATTTAATCCCGAGGGTCTATGTAGTATTTGTACTGCAGAGTCTGTTGTGTTTACACCTTGTCCACCTGGACCGCTTGCCCTACACACATTTATCTCTAAGTCTGCCGGATCTATTTTAATTTCAACATCTCGAGCTTCAGGTAAAACAGCAACTGTTGCTGTTGAAGTATGGATTCTACCGCTCGCTTCAGTAACGGGCACTCGCTGCACTCGATGAACCCCGCTTTCAAACTTTAATTTACTCCAAACATCATCTCCCTTAAGAAGAAAAATAACTTCCTTAAAGCCACCTGTTTCAGATATACTTTGACTTAGGCATTCAAATGACCAATTTTTATTTTCTGCTAATTTTGTATACATTCTATAAAGGTCAGCAGCAAATAGTGAAGCTTCTCCCCCTCCTGCACCAGCCCGAATTTCAATAATTGTATTTCTTCCAATGTCCGGGTCTTCGGGTAACATGGAAAACAATAGATTCTGATGTAGTTTAGGAAGTCTTAATTCCTGGATATCAATTTCCTCTTTTGCGGTTTCTTCAAATTCAATATCTTGCAAAAGCTCCTTACTTTCTTCAATAGAGTTCAGACAATCTTGTACTTCATCAAATATGTTGATTATAGATTTAATTCTACTATGCTCTCTCGAAATATCTTTTGCAGTCTCTGGGTCTTTAAAAATTGTAGGATCAGACAACTTTTCTTCAAGTTCATTGTATCGTTGCCGAAAGGGGTCAATGTTTGGTAGTTCTATCATTTAGAACTAACCATATCACAAGAAATTTTCTTTAAAACTAGTAAATGAACCCAAATCAGCAAAACCGGCAAATTCATGGACAAAATATTGTAGCCTGTATTTGGGACTTTGATAAAACGTTAATTCCAGGTTATATGCAAAAACCTCTCTTCAAGCTCTTCGGGATTAACGAATCTACTTTTTGGACAGAAGTTAACCAATTACCTATATTATACTCCCAAAGAGGGATGAAGGTTACTCCAGACACGATATATTTAAATCATTTATTAAGTTATGTCAAAAATGGTCCGATGAGGGGATTAACCAACGAAAAATTAAAGGAATTGGGAAGTGAAATTGAATTTTATCCAGGATTACCGGACTTTTTTTTAGATTTAGCCAAAATCGTGGAGCATAATGAATTTGCGGGTTATGATTTTAAAATAGAACATTATATTATAAGTACTGGTATATCTAAAATAATTGAAGGGAGTAAAATTTCTCCATTTGTTGAGGATATTTTCGCATGTGAATTTATTGAATCGCCTTTACCCCCTAATTTCATGAGCCAATCTGAACTTTCTTTACCGTTAGACTTAGAAATCTCTCAGGTTGGTATGACGGTTGATAATACAATTAAAACTCGTTGCATATTTGAAATTAACAAAGGATCAAATAAAAATCCATCCATTGATGTAAATACATTTATCCCACATGAGGATCGACGAATTCCTATCAATCAGATGATTTACCTAGCAGATGGACCAAGTGATGTTCCTGTATTTACTGTGGTGAAACAAATGGGCGGAAAAACATATGCTGTATACGATCCCAATAATGAAAAAGAATTTGAACAAACCTGTGATTTAGTTGAGCGATCTAGAGTTCACAATAATGGTCCAGCAGATTATCGATCCAGTTCTCCTACTGCTATATGGGTAAAACAAAAGATTAGAGATATTCTAAGAAACATGATTAAGAAGCGGAACGACCAATTAACGGAACGAACAGGTAAGTCACCGAAGCACATACAAGATCATTCAGAGAATTCACTGACAGATCTTTCAAAACAGGATACATTTTGGAAGTGATTGGATTAAAACAAACTTTCTTTCTAAATAATAAATGAGTAATTATTTTTTAGAATCCGAAATGGAATCCTATAAATGGAATCGTAAGAATTTGCTTGGAATTGAAGAACTAACTCCCAAGGAAATCAAAAAGATTCTGAAATTGGCTAAATTTTTCAAAAAAGGTATAAATGGCGACCCTATTAAGAAAGATTATTTAAAGGGGAAAAGAATAGTTAATCTATTTATGGAGCCGAGTACAAGAACGAGAATTGCATTTGAAATTGCTGCGAAATCATTGAACGCAGATGTGATATCAGTTGCCGAACAATCCAGTAGCTTAACCAAAGGAGAAACACTACGGGATACTGCAATGAATATACAGGCTTTAGGTGCAGATGCTATTGTTCTTAGGCACTCCTCTCCTGGTTCTCCGCTATTTTTATCCCGCCTTGTGGATGTTCCAATTGTGAATGCAGGGGACGGAGCACATGAACATCCTAGCCAGGCATTACTTGATTTATTTACTCTTCATGAAAGATGGGAATGCTTGGAGGGAAAAAAAATAACGATTTTAGGAGATATATTGTTTAGTCGAGTTGCTAGATCAAATTTCTGGGCATTGTCCAAAATGGGTGCGGAAGTCACTTTTGCTGGTCCATCAACTTTGGTGCCTAAACAATTTCAGAGTATGGGTGCAAAAGTTTGCTATGATTTAAGAGAGGCCCTGGAAGATGCAGATGCAGTTATGTTATTAAGAATTCAACATGAGAGACAATCTTCAAGTCATTTTCCTTCATTGTCTGAATATACTAATATTTTCGGTCTAAATAATGATCGAAAAAAATGGCTCAAAGAGGGTGCCTTAATTTTACATCCAGGACCTGTAAATCGCGGAGTTGAATTAGATTCAGAATTAACAGATTCTTCACAATCTGTAATTTTAGAACAGGTTTCAAATGGAATTGCGGTAAGAATGGCTATCCTTTATCTATGTACAAATTCTGAATATCGAGCGGATAAATGATGAGCAGTATAACACATTTAAAGGGCGGTAGAGTTATTGACCCAGTTAACAATACTGATGAAATAAAAGACCTTTTTTTTATGGACGGTATAATTATAAAAACCCCCGAAAAAAATTTAGAATCAAAGGTTAAAGAAGTTAATGTGGAAGGAAAAATAGTATTTCCAGGTTTAGTAGATTTGAGAACTCACTTAAGAAATATTTCTGGCGGGCAAGCAGAAAATATTAAAACTGTTACTGCTGCGGCTCCCGCAGGTGGTTATACAACTTTGTTATTAATGCCTGATATATGTCCTATGGCAGATAATACTGGAACCATTCAATATATTCAGGATAGGATTTTAAAATATGCATCAATAAAGATTCTATTATGTGGATGTTTAACAAAAGAAGCTCGCGGAGAAAGCTTAGCTCCACTTGGTTCACTTAAGGAAAACGGAGTGGTAGCAATTTCTGATTGTCCAAGAACTACTCAAAATAACCAAATTTTCACAAAGGGAGTAGAATATGCCTCGATGTTTAATTTGCCAATTATAGAATTACCAAGAGATAGATCATTATCTGAAAATTGGACAGCACATGATGGACCGCTTGCCCTGAAATTAGGCTTAGGTGGATTCCCAAGAATTGCTGAAGAACTTTTTGTCCAAAGAGCTATCTCGGTATCTAAAAGCGTTGGAACTCAAATACACCTGTCATCAATATCAACTTGTGGGTCAGTTGATATGATTAGAGAGGCAAAAAGAAAAAATGTGAAGATATCCGCTGACGTGACGGCACATCATTTAAGTCTGAATGAAAGTTCAATAAATGATTATAACCCTAATTTTAAAACTTCACCTCCATTGCGAGAAGAAATAGATAGAACTGCTCTCATCGAAGGTTTAAATGATGGCACGATAGATTGCATTTGTAGTGCTCATCAACCTTTTCAGGAACATGAAAAAAATGTAGAATTTGATTTAACACCAGCAGGAGTAACTGGTTTGGAAACAGCACTATCAATATGTTACGAAATTCTAATTAAAGAAAATGAGTTTTCTTGGAAAAACCTAATAAGTTTAATGTCTTCAAATCCATCAACGATACTGGGGCAAGCAAATCAACAATTAGTTAGTGGGAATTGGGCAAATATTGCAATTTTTGATCCAAATTTAAATTGGAACTTTGATGAAGCAAATAGAATAAGCCAAGCAATAAATTCTCCTTTTGATGGAAGAAACTTTACAGGAAAGATTATAAAAACATTTTTTAAAGGTGAAGAGGTTTACGGTTTTTAATCTAATTTAATTTTATGGAAATAGAATTACTGATAAACCTAGGTATCAGTTTTTTTGGGATATTAAATTTGATTAAATTAAAAATACAAAATGTCATTAATCTTAATATATCTCCCGAATCGAATCCCTATTACTTACTACTAATACCGGGTACATATTTATTTACTCTGCCTTATGGAATATACTTAATAATTTTTTTATTGTCAGTTATTTGTATTAATAAAAGTTTTGGTATTGAGGAAATTAAAAATTTTTCATTAAAAAAAATTTGGATTACATTAAAATTCTTTTCAATATGTTGGATAATATTGTTGATAATCTCGTTTGTATCGAAACTCGTTTTAGGAAATCTACGAGAACAAGATATAGTAATGGAGATAAGAGCGAATGGAATTAACATAAAATTAATAGAGTTAGTTTTTTGGACAGTAATTATAAGTCCTATTATTGAGGAAGTATTTTTCAGAAGCTTAATATACCGTACATTAAAAAATTATTCCGCACATTTAGTTGCTGTATTAATAAGTTCAATTCTTTTTTCATTAGTACATCAAAATTTGTATTCCTTTCCGCTCCTTCTGGCATTAGGAGTCAGTTTGTGTATAGTGTACGAGAAAACGAATTCAATAATTTACCCAATAATTATGCATTCAATATTTAATATTATTATGTTAAACTTTATATTAATTTCTTGAGATGGAAGTTTTAGGAAAATATAAATGTGAAACGGAAAATGATACAACTAAACTTGCAAATAAGTTTTCTAGTCATGTAAAGGCTAATACAATTATATATTTAACCGGAAATCTTGGATCTGGTAAAACATATTTTGTAAAAAGTTTGGCAAAAAATTTCGATATTCAAAATATATCCAGCTCAACTTACTCTTATATTACGACTTATCACGGTATTTTGAATTTAATACACTGTGATTTTTACCGTCTTGACGGTAAATCTGAAATTGTTTTTGACGAAGTAATAGAAAATTTAATTAATCCTTGGTTATTGATAATTGAATGGCCTATAAACACCCTTTCTATACCATGCAATTATTGTTACCAAATTGATATTAACAGAACACCTAATAACACTCGTATTTATAAAATCAGTTCTTTAGATTATTGAAAGAGTATCATTTTTAAATTTTTTTATGTATCCTTCTTTTATTAACCATTTTATTTCAAATAAAATAACATCCTTTTTTACTTTATCTGAATAAATTAAATTTAATACATCCTTTTTAGATATGATCTTACTATCCCTAACTAAATTGATTATTTTTAAACAAATTTTTGACAGTTCATTATCTATAACAATTTTTGGCTTTCTGGGACTAGCAAACATATTGTTTTTTTCTCCAAATTTAAAAATATGAAATCCACTTTTTTTTAGATTTATAAGAATATTAAAGAATATATCTTTTTTCCACTGAAAGTTATTATCGTAAAATAATTTTAGTTGGTTTACTAAAACTTTTTCTAAAATATCGATTTTTTTTCCCGAAACCAAAACATTTTTCTTTATTAGTACAAAATTTTCGAAGTTTCTATCAATTTCATTTCTTAAAGATTTTATAGAGTTATATTTTTTTCCAATACTGAAATTTGATTTCAATTCATAAATAAATTGTGTGGGTGGATTATCTTTCCACTTTTCAACAACTTCTTTATCACTCTCTTGAACTAATTTATTTACATAATTTTTATAATCAGAATCAATTTTATGATCATGCATATGTTGATATATACAGTTTTCAAAATCATGATAGCTTTTTGGCGGCAATAATTTTTTTGTAATTGGACACTTCAGAATGGTATTGAAATTCCCACTAGGTTTCTCTCCCCTTGTTTCTGTTTTTGTAATTAGCGAGTTTAATGAATCGCTTATTATGTGATCTATTGTTGCTGACTTTGTAGTAAATATTTTACCGTCGTGTTTAACTATAATAAATGTGTTATCTCCTAAATTTTCCATTTTGAACGATAATCTTTCCTTTTTCGAAACTATTGCTTCAACAATTTCCTCTACGCTATATGAGATACCTGTTAATCTGATTCTATCTTTAATTTTTGTTATAGATTCATGATCATATGTAATATTTATCGAAAGTTTGCTCTTCTCTTTTTTTGCTGATGAGTTTTTCTTTATATATTTTGTTTTATTTTTTTTAACCTGGTTTTTTTCCTTGAATTTGTTAGCAGGTTCTTCCCAATTCGGCCCTAATTCTAAATTAGTTAATATAGATAAATCGGGTTTTTCTATTTTATTTTCTGACATTTTAAATAATCTTCATTTTTTATTTAGACATTTAATATAACTTACTATTTAATTATCTTCAATGTTAGCTCAGGTGGCGGAATTGGTAGACGCGCTAGACTAAGGATCTAGTGCCGTAAGGCGTGGGGGTTCGAGTCCCCCCTTGAGCACCATAACTACCCTTCTTTTTTTCTATCAAATGATTTGGTTTTAGTTTTATCAAATATTCTATGTTTTACTCGTAAACTATACTTATATTCATCCTTAAAAGTTTTATTACCGAATTTATCAAAGCCTTCGAAGAGACCGTGCTTTTGATTTTGATCCCAATGTTCTAATAGTTTCACTTGCTGATAACCTTGTTTGTTTTTAAACAAT
>Ga0206682_10001612_pt1 | contig 21935 bp, 16 predicted proteins | sample M240m12015metaG_FD_155444 | JGI IMG/M metagenome (GOLD analysis project Ga0206682, IMG submission 155444) | Ammonia-oxidizing marine archaeal communities from Monterey Bay, California, United States - M2 40m 12015 | ecosystem: Environmental > Aquatic > Marine > Intertidal zone | place: USA...
TCAACCAAATAATCATGGGGAAAGCGGCACTTTTTTTCTCTTCTGCAGAGAGACGGTATCCCAAATTAGCCATTTCAGGGTTTACCGTTGAGTCTATCACGGTGCAGATCGCTTGGCTGGAGATTATTCCTCGAAGGTCTTGGTCCTCGTTTAGCTCGTCAACGACGGTACGCGAGGCGCTTCCGAGAGGCGAACATAAGAGGGCAAAGATCGGGCGCTGAGCATCTTTCGCTTTCTTAAGGATCTCGTGATTCCATTTTTGCCAGGCGATCTGGTGGGTGGATAACGATCTGAGAAAATCAGTCTCGCCTGTGGCCATTTCATTTTTAAAATCAATGGCGCTATCCGGGACCTCGGCATCAGAAAAATAGTTCTTCTCAACATCTTTTTTTTCCGTGGTTTTTTCATCCGAACATGAAGATAACTGGAAGAAGTATAGAAGAGGCAGGATTGAAAAGTATGCTCGCATGATGGATCCACCCTAGTGTGGGCTTCCTGAAATTAAGAAATAGAGAGAAAATGACCAGACAAAGGAGCTTCTAAATGATTCCATTGCGCAAGGCCAATTGGGAATTTGGTTTCCCGAATCTCATTTCAGATTTTTTTCAGTGACCACTCTAGCCATCACCAGTCAAAAAGGAGGCGTCGGAAAAACGACTCTCTCCATTAATCTAGCCTATGCCTTCGCCCGCAGTGGCCGCAAAACTTTGCTTGTTGATACCGATCCTCAGGGTTCAGTGGGACTTTCCCTGACTCGCCAATCGCGCCATCTCTCTGGCTTTTACGATTTCCTTGAAAATCCAGTTATGAATGTTGGGGAGCTTATTGTGCCAACCCGTCTTCCAACATTTAGTCTTGTTGCGGCTGGTCAGAGTAGTGCCTACGAATTTGGGAGCGGTCCGGTTTCTGGAAACGTCCACCGAATAAGGGGTTTTGTCTCACAAATCCGCGCAATGAAATACGATGTCTGTATTTTTGATACGGCAGCGGGGTTATTTGGTGTCACTGCTGATGTTCTTGGAGTTTCGAATGGGGTAATAGTGCCCCAGCAATCCGAACCACTTGGGGTTCGTTCAGTTCCCAAGATGCTGGAAGCATTGACCCGGATGCGCGCTGTCAACCCCAGCCTTCAGGTTCTTGGAGTCGTTTTGACGATGTTGAAAAAGGAGCTCCCTGAAAGCTTAGAATCTGCCCAAGCACTTCGAGGACTTCTTCCAGAGGAAATGGTGATGCAGACTGAAATCCCCAGGAATGATCTCTATGTGCAAGCTAGTGCGAGGGGTCTTCCCGTTGGAGTGATGGCAGAAGGCTCAGAGACTTTGGCGATTTTTGAACAACTCCGTCTTGAGCTAGAGGGGCGCATCAATCCTCCGATTCCAGCCTAAAACTATGAACGAGAACGAAGTTGTGAGTCAGTGGCTCGACCCAGACGAAGTCCGGTCGCTTGCCGAAGGATTGCTAGCCAAAACTCCGGTATCACAAATCCCTTCTCACGAATCAGTTTTTGGTGAGGATTTTGAGGGTTTCGACGGGGAACCCAATTCTTCTGCTCCGCCGTTTCAATCGATTGGTTCCGAGCCATCCAATCCGTTTTCTCAGGCTGCGCCAAAACCTAAGCCAGTTCACCCGGCGGTTGAAAAGAACAAGCAGCCGGTTCGACCTGATTCGTTTTATGAACAACAATCTCCGGTTGCTTCGACTACTTCTGCAAAAAAAGCTATGCGCTCTTCTGGGCTTCCGTCGCTGCCTCGTGCTCTTAGCGCATTTTCAGATTGGCTAAAAAAACAGACTCCTATTCTGGCTGCATTTGTCTGCGATCCGAAGGGGCAGGTTATGCTTGATGAAGTAGGAAGTGAGAAGTTGATCAAAGTCGCGAGATCACTTGTTCATGCTTCAATCACTAAAGGTGTAGTCGATCCCAGCGGGCTTCTGCAGGTCATGATTTCTGAGGATCGAATGATAGAAATTCTCCCGCTCGAATCTAAGGAAGGGCATTCTATTGCTGGGCTGGTAGTCGCTCGGCCATTGACCTCCGAAGCGCTGACGCTGATCCGCCGGAGCTTTAAAACAGCGCTTTCACGTTCTTTAACGCCGGGTGAGTGAGTAGTTAAGAAAGCTCGCGGCTGGGAGAAGGAAAGCAGTTGTAAGGAGTATCAAAAAGATTCGGCAATACCATTGGGTGCTCAGATTGACGCCAAAGAGGGGCTTTTCTTTTGCCAAGAAAATGTTGGGTTTATCATTTCTCCTGCGATCAAGTCTCAGAGTTTCGGCAAGATCTACCATGTTTTCGACCCGTTCGTTCACAAAGAATTGAGAAACTGAGCGAGTATCGCGATCGAGTTCGGGTTTAACTCCTTCCATCTCCTCTTTTTGAAGTTGTTCTAATTGCCCAAGCGGATCACTTAGGATTTCGTCAGCCTCAGAGGAAGTTTTTGCAACCGATGCAAAGAGAACTCCAATCTTATCTCCGGCCTTTTTGAGTTTATCTTCTTCTGACAGTTTAAGCTCTTCTTTGTCTTTGAGTATATCGATCGTTTTCTGAATGGGCCGGCGAGTTTGTTCAAAGCGATTGGCGGTGGCTTGAGTCACAATGCTGCCTTCAAAAGCATAGCGTAGCGGCATGATGGCTGAAGGCACCGGTTCACCTCCATTATCGCGACCTTCATCCCCGCCGACAAAGAGTCCGCGGTTCATTTCGGTGAAGGGAATGAGGGCGCCTGCGAGTAGAATTTGTGGAACAAGGATCAAAGGAATGGATCCTAGGGCAGTGCGCTCGGATCGCGAAATTACTGAGACCATAAGGGCCAGCGCAGTTCCACAGGATCCCGTGAGAATCATCCAACCGAGGTGATTCCAAAACATGTGACGAAGATCAAGAATCTGATGCGCAACCGCGATGAAGACTGCGGATTGAACTGCTACCATGAGAATTAGCACTGAGAATTTTGAGCTAAGATAAAGAATGGGGTGTGGTCGGCAATTACGCTCGCGTCTTAAAATCGGGCGATCTCGAAGGACTTCGGTTGTGCTGTTGGTGAGACCGAAAAACATCGCTACCGTAACGGCCAGAAAAAGGTAAGAGGGCAGATGAAGAGCCGAATGGAATTGGTAGCTGCCATCGGGGGAAGCTCTCAAGGTTAGGCCGATCAGTCCTGCGAGTAGTGGAGCTTCCAACAAAATAGAGTTGAAAGTTCCCCGGTGGCGGAATTTTGATTTAGCGGCCCGTGCTAGGTAGGTTTTGAAAATCATCCACTTCTGCCGACGTCCGTGCGCCGGAGGTTCAGGCGCTGCTACTTGGTCATCGGCGGTTGGTAAATCGAGTTCATCGGCAATGGGGCTGGGCTTCGACAGTGAGAGATGGTCAATTACGCAGTGGTTCTCAAATCTTTCCTGCCAGAACTCGGGCTGGAAACGTCTGCGCGATTTACCAGGGGCGTGGAGCTTTAGCATTGTAGTTTCGAGAATATCGAAAACCAAATCAGCTCCCTGAGGGGTGAGATCGGATTGACGCTCGATCTGTAAATCTTTGGAGGCTTGTTGAAAGTAATTTACTAGATCTTTTGGGGGTCCCAAATATGCCATTTTTCCGCCACGATCAAGGAGGAGGACCGTATCAAAAGCTTCTAAAACTTTTTCGCTGGGACGGTGAAGGGAGGCAATCACGATCTTGTCTCTTGCGAAACTGTGGAGGGCATCGACGACGTTTTCGGCATCTTTTGAGGAAAGCCCCGAGATGGGCTCGTCGAAGAGAAAAATTTCACCGCCTCCAACTAAGTCGAGCCCCGCATTGAGTCGGGAACGTTCACCTCCGCTGAGACTTTTGGACTCCGGACTACCCACCCGGCGGTGCCCGATTCGTTCCAGTCCAAGCTCGCCGACGAGGAAGTTTACGCGTTTCTCGATCGATTCGGTAGAGAGGTGGGGGCGGCGAATGGCAGCGGCATGGACGAGGTGCTCGTAAACTGTAAGCTGCTCGGTCAGGGCATCTTCCTGCGGCATAAAGGAGATTAAGGGCGCGAGCCTCTTTGGGCGGTCGTAGAGTGAGATGCCATTCAGCTTAACCTGTCCATTCCTTGGTTTTCGTTGACCAGCTAGGATTTCAAGAAGCGTGCTTTTTCCGCTTCCACTTGGGCCAATGATACACATCATTTGACTTCGCTCGAGCCGGAAAGAGAGGCTGTCGATGGTCTTTCCGCCTTTCCAAAAGCTGTGGTTGAGATTCTCCACTTCAAGATGGCGAACGAGGTTCCTTTCTTCATCAAGAATGTTATCTGAGAAGCGGCAACGGAGGGCCTGACGATTGCTGAGACGAATCATCGACCCATCCGGCAAGGGCTCTTCCCTGACTTGTTGGCCATTCACAAGAATAGCCTCGGTGGATTCGATAACCTTCAGCTCGCCAATTCCTGTGTTAGGGTCGAACTCGAGTTCTAAAACAAAGCGCCCAGCAAGACCCGGGGTGAGGAGTAGGCTATCACCCGAAAGTCGGTTGGGATCGTTTGAAACACGAACCCTTCGACGTCCCGCTGGAAGAACAAATCGCTGTCCAGTTTGTTGTGTGATCCGCCTCAGGGCTTCGAGGGAGAGGGGTTCCTTTTCGTCCACACGTATTACGTCATGGTAATCGAGTTGATAGGTGGTTGCAGCAATGAGAGAGTTTCGTGAGCCATCGGTGAGACATCCGTTTTTAAGTGGAGTGACGTGGACGCGGTGTCCGAAAGCGATCTTGGCAAGGGCCAGACGTGACTTGTTTCGGCTCAAGGTGAGTTCTTTGTCTTCTTCGATGAGGAAGAGTGCGGGAGGAATTCCTTTTTCTTCTGCCTGTAAGAAGAAGATGAGATCGTTGTAATTTAAGCGCCATCCTCCCGCGATGACTTCGTCTGAAGGCCGGATGAGTAAAAGGCGATCTGCGTCGAGCTGATAGCCTCTCACCCAGAGAGGTTGATCGCGGAGGTTCCGAATAAGAATCAGTGCTCCCGCTTGGTAACAGCGAAACCGGGGCGGGTCGTCTTCTTCTTTTAAGCGGACATCAGATGATTTATCAGAGCCAAAGTCTACTCGTACTAAGAGATTGTCTTTTGGTGCGTCGAATTGCCCAAGTTCACGTAAGACAGTTGCGGTGATCTTACCATTCCCGACAGCTTGCATAACTTCGGAGAATTTTTCTTTTTCCGCGGGGGCGTCCCCGCCTGTCCTGATGACTGAATAGAGCTGAAGGGCTAAGGGGATCCTGTGTTCCGGATTTAGGTTTTTCTTGAGGTGTTTTAGTGATTCATCAATCGGCTGGGGCCAAGCAACTGCAGACTCTAGCGATTTCCCAAGAATCCCATGGTCGATATCCGGGAAAACATTACGCACAAAGTCATAAACGATCTCAAGCTCCCGTCGCGACGCGAGACCATCTTGATTAATAAAGGATGCAAAGACTTGTGAGAGGGCTTGGGCTGTTTTTTCATGACGCCGCTCAAGCGCGTCTCGGAAGACGAGACGCTTGATTTGGGCGAGAACTCTCCGCAGGCGCATGATTACGAAGGAGATATAGCCCTGAGCTCTCTGGAAAACAAGAGAGGGATCATGGCATTGCCATTGGGGGCAAAATGGGCATCTTAATAGAAGTGAAGCGTCTCATCCTTTTTCTTCCCGTGATCGCGGTAGCAGTCTGCTTTGGTTTGGGGTTCTCGAGTTGCACTCTTACGCCCCCCACATTTTATGTTAGTAACCCTACCCCTAAGGCAGCGCAATGGTTGAAGAATTGTAATAGGATTAGTTGGCTTCCTCGTCAGGTCAGTGGTCGTTATGATGGCGCGTCTGCCCTAGATAACCTTAACCATGCTGCTGCCGGTTATGCTGTTAAGCGGAGTTCTTACGGCACTGCTCCGGGTGGCTACGTGGGGCTGGATCACAGGATGCTTTGGGCTATCTGTGACCTTGCAAGCCGGGGGTATACCTTTCGGGTAATTGCCATAGCAGGGGGGAGTCATAGCAGGAACTCACGTCATTACGATGGACTCGCTTTTGATGTTGACACAATCAATGGCCAGCGAGTGAGTTACGGAAATCGCTATTGGCGAGGGTTTCTGAAGCGTTGCCGAGAACTCGGTGCGACTGAAACCCTCGGTCCGGGAGACCGTGGCCATTCGACCCACATCCATGCGGCTTGGGCGAAGTAGCTATGCTCACTTTAACCTCCCTCAACAAGGTCAAGCGGGGCAGCAGAGCTACGGGGTGGCGAGCGCGAGATTAGGGTCAATGCCGATTTCTAGAGAGTCGCTGGGGTGGTTTTCGGAAGCGAGAAGGGCGGCTAGGGCAATCATACCTGCGTTATCGGTGGTGAGCGCTGGTGGAGTGGGTTGGACTTTCATGCCGGCGTTTTGTGCCGCAAGGGTAAGGGCTTCTTGTAAAGTTCGGTTACAGGCAACGCCGCCGGAAATGGCAATTAAGGTGTGGTCTGTTTGACGAGCCGCTTTAATCGTTTTTTTGACGAGGGCATCAATGACGGCATCCTGAAAGGATGCGCAGAGATCAGCGAGGTGAGCTTGGGGGTCGTCGAGCTTTTGGAGTTGGTAGAGAACAGCAGTTTTAAGGCCAGAAAAAGAGAAGTCAAAGGGAGCGTCTTTAAGATGTGCACGGGGAAAGATGAAGGATTTTGGGTTTCCCTCGCGGGCGTGTTTTTCGATTTCGGGGCCGCCGGGGTAGGGGAGCTTGAGCATGCGGCCGACCTTGTCGAAGGCTTCGCCACTGGCATCATCGATGGTGCGGCCGATGAGTTGATATTGTCCGTGTGCTTGGACTGAAATGAGCATGGTATGTCCTCCTGACACGATGAGGCTGAGGTGGGGCGGGATTGTGGCTTCTTCGAGGAAAGGCGAGAGAAGATGGCCTTCCATGTGATTAATCCCGAAAAAGGGTTTGGCCGAAGCGGCCGCGAGGCCCTTTGCATAAGCGAGGCCGACGAGAAGGGATGAGGCAAGTCCGGGACCGCGAGTGGCAGCGAAAGCGGTGATGTCATCGAGACTGACTCCGGCATCATCGAGAGCTTGTTGGACTAGAGGGCGAATTCGTTGGGCATGATTACGGCAGGCTACTTCTGGGACAACGCCTCCGTATTGGCGGTGGATTTCGATTTGTGATGAGATCAGTGAGGTAAGGAGCTCAGCCCTCTGGCCTTCCCGCCGGATGATAGCAACCGCGGTCTCGTCGCAGGAGGATTCGATGGCGAGTATCATTTAAGTGGCAGGGGCGATTTTTTGAAGTCCAAGGGCGGCGATAGCGAGAAGGGGGCAGGCAATCAGGACGAGAAGATTTGGAGCAAGGGGAAAGATGATTAAGTAGTCGACTAGGGGAATGGCCGCAAGAGTCCGGGAGACAAAAATACCGACATTGTGACGAGCGCGAAGGCGTCTGACGATGAAGGCGACCGCTGCGATAAAGAGGACGAGCGGGGGAATAGCATTGCCGTTATTGGTAAGGAGGAGGGGAGCTGAGAAAAAGAAGATGGGAGCGCAAAGACAGAGAATAGGGAATGTCTTACGGGCATCGCTGATTGGGTCCTTGGAGGTTTCTGCTCGCGCGGTGAGGGAAATTCCGAGGATGTATCCTCCAAGGCCGACCCCGAGAAGAATCAGGAGGGCGGTGATGTGGTCTCCTGATTGAGTAAACTGGTTCCAGGAAAGAAGGGAAAAGGCGGCGGTTGGGTAAATGAGGGCGCGTGCTCCGGCCATGAAGAAGAAGCTCGTGGGATTGATTTTGTGCCATTTGGTGTAAGCGAGAATGCAAATTATGATACAAAAGGCGAACAGTCCGGCGGGGGGGCTGACAAACGCGATAAGAACGAGTCCTCCACTCATGAGGATGATGGAGAGTGAAAGAATGGTTTGGCGAGGCCAACGTCCGGAAGGAATTGGGCGATCTGGGCGGGTCTTAGTATCAAAATCGAGATCGTGCCAATCGTTAAGGAAGCATCCGCCAAGGTAGAGAAAAGAAAGAGAGATACCGAGGAGGGTGAGGCAGATTGGACAAAGGTGGGCTTGGTCGCGGAAGGCGGTCCAACCGATGAGAACTCCGAGAAGGCCATTTGACCAAACGGTGGGGAGGTTGGCGAATCGGCTCATGGCGAGCAGGTCGATGACTTTTTGGCGGGTCATAGCTATTTCGGAGAAGATCAAGCAGGGGTGGAGTTTGGAAGTCTAATCGTGAGTTCCTTTCTTTACTCTCCAGCTCAGCTCCGGGAAAAGGCCAACTCGTGATTATCTTCTCGCAGGCGAAAACGATCTCGATAAAAAGGATGGGAATCGTTCCGCTTGTTAAAAAAAGATGGTGCCAGCGTTAAAATACTCTGTTGAAACTATCCGTTCAATTAGGGAAAGTGTTTCCACGGAGCAAAGGCAGCGGGGGAAAAATTCCTGGAACAATGAAGTGGCTTTGGCGGGGCTGGAAAGAGGAGAGACGGTTTCCAGAGCACTCATTACGGTGGGGGTAAATAGGCTATGCTTTTGCGAGGAAAGGGGATTTGAAAGCCTCCTCGAAAGCGTAGGCCTCGCTAAAGTCATCGAGCTTGTCGGAGTCTTGTTTTCCAAAAACTCCGTGCTCGATGAAGATAAATACGATTTCCCCGACATGATGGCATTTTTTGATGCCCCAGTCATCAAGGACGGTGGCGCCCATCGGTCCGTATTCCTGTAGAACGTAGTCGCGGAACCCAAGGAGAAGTTCATGTCCGCTAACGTGACGTTTTTCGTTGTTGGATGCCTTGGAAAGGCGGTCGACTGTAAAATCGAGAGCCTCTCTGACAAGAAAGTAGGCTCCGGGTTCAAAGCGCTTTTCTTTTTCGATAATTGAGGAAACGGCGTGCTCGAATTGGTTGTGCTGCATTTGAAAATCGTTACTTCGAAAAAGCCCGCGGTTTCCAACCAGCGGGCTTTTTGAAATTTGTTTACATGGGTAATTCGATGAAGCCTTCCAGCTTCCGAATACGGGTTGGGTGACGCATCTTTCGGAGTGCTTTAGCCTCGATCTGCCGAATTCGTTCACGGGTGACTTGGAACTGTCTGCCAACTTCCTCAAGAGTTCGGGAATAGCCATCTTTAAGTCCGAAGCGCTGCTCGAGAACCTCGCGCTCCCGCTCGGTTAGAGTGTCGAGGACTTCGATGATCTTGTCCTTCAGCATAGCGAAACCAGCCTCCTCCATGGGGTTTTCGGCTGATTTATCTTCGATGAAATCGCCGAATGAAGTGTCGTCGGAATCACCAACTGGGGCTTGAAGCGAGATGGGCTGCTGGGCCATCTTGAGGACGGCGCGGACACGCTCGACGGGCAAATGAATTTCCTCGGCGATCTCGTCTGGGGTTGGTTCGCGACCATATTCTTGAACGAGCTGTTTCTGCACGCGCATTAGCTTGTTGATGGTCTCGATCATGTGGACCGGAATACGGATGGTCCTGGCCTGATCGGCAATGGAGCGGGTGATCGCCTGGCGGATCCACCAGGTCGCGTAGGTCGAAAACTTGTATCCTCGACGATACTCAAATTTCTCAACCGCCTTCATGAGGCCCATATTGCCTTCCTGAATGAGATCGAGAAAAGAAAGTCCACGGTTGGTATACTTTTTAGCGATCGAAATAACGAGGCGAAGGTTGGCTTCGACCATTTCGGTCTTGGCTTTGAGCGCCTTACGCATCCAAAGGCCGAGACTCTTGTTAGTGTCCTCAAATTGCTCGACGTTGTGCCAGGCTTCTAGAGAGAGCTCCTTGATCGCGGTCTCAGCCTCTGCACTTTTCTTACGGGAGTATTTCCAAATCTTTTCCTGATACTCGGCTACCACATCACAGAAATCTTCGATGACCTTCTGCTTGAAGTAGAACCGGCTATACAGGCGGGCGATAGTTTGAAGGTTTTTCGAGAGGGTGGTCTCGAGCTTCTTCTTGCCTCGGGGTGCTTTGGCCGAGAGTTTTTTGATGATTGCGGTGGTTTCTTCGTGAGTACTTCGAACCTGATCACAAAGCTTTGGGAGGGCTTTCATATAGCGCTCACGACTTTCGATCTTCTTATCGAGAATAACTCGGTCGAAGCGTTCCTTGCCGCGCATAAGTTTGTCGGCGAGGGCGAGGTATCCGCTGGCAGTGAAGCCAAAAAGATGGAGGAATTTCTGGACCTCGATTTCAGCGTCCTCGATTCGCTTGGAAATCTCGACCTCTTGCTCACGAGTAAGCAGGGGGACCTGACCCATTTGCTTGAGATACATCCGAACGGGATCGTCGAGGATGTCGAGTTTCTGATCTTTGGTGTCTTCTTCGGAATCAAGATCACCCTTCTTCTTATCCTTGAAACGGTCAACCTCGGAGGCGTCGATGATCTCGAACTCCATTTGACGGAGCCTCTCAAGGATGGCCTTGATATCCTCCTCCTCAATAAGGTTGTTAGGCAGGATCTCGTGAATATCGTCGTAAGTGAGATATTCTTGTTCCTTAGCAAGTTTAATGAGTTCCCGGATTTTTTCCCGAATTTCAGGAGTGTCGATACGGTTTTTTGGCTTCTTGCTAGCTTTGGTCTCTAGGGCTGGAGTCTTCTTGGCCGCCTCTTTTTTAGCCGGAGCTTTCTTAGCGGCCTTTTTGGCTGGAGCTTTCTTAACGGCCTTTTTGGCTGGAGCTTTCTTAGCGGCCTTTTTGGCTGGAGCTTTCTTAGCGGCCTTTTTGGCTGGAGCTTTCTTAGCGGCCTTTTTGGCTGGAGCTTTCTTAGCGGCCTTTTTGGCTGGAGCCTTCTTAGCAGCCTTCTTGGCGGCTGCTTTCTTGGCGGCTGCTTTCTTGGCGGGGGCTTTCTTGGCTGAAGCCTTTTTCGTTACCTTCTTAGCGGTTGTTTTCTTTTTTGCCATGATGGAGAGCTGGGAAGTAGAGATGTTTTGGACACACCTCACCTATTGTAGGTCAAGCAGGAGTCTCCTGCCAGTGGCCGTTTCTTCGCGACTGAGAGGGTTTGGTCAAGTTTTTTTCAACTATAACCTTAATCTTGATCCTTTTGCTCTGTTTCGTTGCCGAGATCATCTCGATTAATTAAGTATTTTTTTGAACACCGTGGGCATATAAGGACGAGCTTGGAATCATCACCAAAAAGCTCATCGGGTTTGTCTTTCCAAGCGCTGAGTGTCGGGATGATTTTTTCAAGAGAGCATCCGCACGCAAATTTAAATCGTCGTGTTTCAAGGGCCTTGGTTTCCTCGGCGTCAGTAATTTTAGCAACTTGCTCGATATTCAGGCCCTCTAACCATTTCTGATCAAAGTCAGGTTGAGCTGCAATCAATACATAAGTATCATTTGGGAGCTTGAAGGCGCGGCCAGGTCTTTGTTCGGACTGGTCGTAAAAGTGCCGTAGCCACTCAAGCGGATCAGATGTTTCAACTTCTATGGTGGAGGTGCGTGGCTCTTTTTCTTGAGTTGTTGTTTGAGAGTAGAGAAAATTACGATCAGGTTCTCGGACGTCTTCGGTGAAGAGACGGCCAGTGATATATTCGTGAACCGAGGACCCGGTCGCGAAGAAGTTAACGCGGGGAGCTCGGATATTAGCGGTCCATGCAATGGTCTCGGCCCACGGTCTGGCGGTGAGGTGGAGGGTGAGGACTGCGAGGAGGTCTTTAAGAGTGGTGTCGAGATTTTCTGGATGGCGTTCCCCGATGTCCATAAGGTGGAGGTAATAGTCTGTGAAGATGGGGGTGAATTCGGCGCGGATCATCAGGCAGTTGCGATGGCGGACGAAGATAGATTCGACTTTAGTGAATTCTTGGACTTGTTCGGGGACGGGCTCTTGCATCAGTTTTAGAGAAAGTGTTGTTAACTATCGGCGGCGTCAATATCGAGTCTTTCGCGAGCGGTTTTCAGGTATTCACCGTCGATATCAAAGCCAGTGAACTTTTCGATGTTCATTCTTTGGGCGGCTAAAGCAGATGTCCCAATTCCGGTGAATGGGTCAAGTAGATGTTTTGTTCTTCTGAGGCCATGAATACGAATGCATTGTTCGACAAGGGCGACAGGGAAGGTCGCCGGGTGGGGGCGTTCTTTGCTACGTGATTGAATCGTATCGTATGGAATGAACCAGTTGTTGCCTCGACAGCGTTTATCTTCGCCGCCAGTATGACTCCATCGAGCGATGTTCGACTTGTCAGCATATTCTACTCCGGCGGCCCGCCTTTCGAGTGGGACCCCACCGGTTTTGGTGAGGTGAAAAACATATTCGTGGCAGTCGTTTACAAAACGCTTTGAGTTGATGGGCTTGAAGTGGCCGGCGGAAATAGTTTCTCCTTTTCGGGTGTCAACACTGATCGACTTGATCCAATGGAAGGTATTTTGGAGGATGAAATTTGGCTCTTTTCGGGTGAGGGCGAGGATGAGTTGGTGCGGGAGAAGGGGATCTTTTGGCGCGGCCCCTAAATTTAGAAAAAACGAGGCTTCATCTTTCATGACGCGATGAATCTCCGAAGCCCAATCCTGACACCAATCAATGAATTCATTAAATTCCAATTTGTCTTGGTAGGTTCTGTAGTTGATTCCTAAATTGTAGGGAGGAGAGGTGACGACAAGATCCACGCATTCTGACGATAGTTGTTTCATGCCTGCGAGACAGTCTTCATGGTGGAGTTCAAGCACGACTGAGTCTCTCTTTCCATTAGGCCGAAAGGAAGTCTTGCTTCGAGCAAATTTGGAGATTTCGGTTCCTCCTACAGGCCAAAGAGAAAAAAAGTTTAAACAATCGTTTGAAAGATCTCGAAATTGATTTAAACAACTGTTTAAAATCGATGGCGAAAATTGAAGGTAAATGTGGGACACGGGTTGCTCTGATGGAGGCAGCCGCCACTTTGTTTGCTGAAAAAGGTTTCGAAGTGGTTTCAGTCCGGGAGATAACCACACTTGCACGAGCTAATGTGGCTTCGGTCAAGTATCACTTCGGATCGCGCGAGGGATTGATCGACGCTGTGGTGGCTCGTATGGCTACGCCGGTAAATGATGAGCGCCTCAGAAGAATCGAAGAACTTGAGGGGCTTGGTGTGGTGACGGTCACCGAGCTTATCACTGCATTTTTTGAGCCTCTCTTTTCGCAGATCCAAAATAGTCCTCTCAGTGAAAAGCTTTTTACTAAGTTGATGGGGAGAGTGGTGGGAGATCGTTCTTATGAATTGCCGGAGGAAGTGATGGGGCAATTCCGCGAAGTAGCCTCTCGCTATGTCCCGGCCTTTATGGAGGCCTGTCCGGGGTTATCTGCCGATGATGTGTTTTGGCGGATTCATTTTTGCTTTGGTGTTCTTGCCAACACGCTAACCCACCGTGATATCCTCAAAAAGATAAGTGATGGGAAAATAGCTGATGAAAAACTTTCAGTTACACTCAAGCGCATTATCGATTTCTGCGACGCAGGTTTTAGACAATGAAAAAGATTCTCCCGTTTATATTAGCCGTGCTCGCTGGGTGCTCAGCAAGTATTCCTGAATCGCGAATGGACGCAGTGGAAAAGGTGGTTCCATTGCGTTGGTCGGCAAGCCCAGAGGCTTTGGCTGGGATTGATACGAATTGGGTCCGACGTCTTGGAGGATCTCGGTTCGAGGCCTTGGTAAGCGAAGCCTTTCGGCGTAATCCTGATATGCAGGTTGCCGCCGAGAGGGTCAATCGAGCTATCGCTTCAGCGAAGTCGGCTGGAGCAGCGATGAAGCCTCAAGTTTCAGCAGGCCTCAATACGAGCCGTCAAAAGCAACTCTTTATCGGCATACCTCTTGGCGGGGAGGGTGGTATTCCTTCGGCTAACTTCAGTAACTTCGGAGCTAATATGACGGTTTCGTGGGAACCCGATATTTGGGGACTCCGTCGAGCGGAGCAAGCCGCCCTTTTAGCTGACGCTCAAGCCGAAGGAAATTCCTACCGTGCTGCTCAAGCCTCTCTAGCAGCCCAAGTGATGAGATCTTGGCTGGCTTTAGCAGAGGCTAGCGAGCAAATCATGCTAGCAATGGAAACGCAGGAACTGCTTAACGCTACGAAAGATATCGTGATCGATCGTTACAATAATGCTCTTGCTGCCGATGGTGGATCTGCTGCCGAAGTTCGATTGGCCGAGAGTGAGGTTGCGATTAACAAAGCTTTGATTGCCCAGCGCAATGGTGAACGTGAGCAGGCTGTGAGACAATTAGAGTTACTTTTGGGGAGATATCCCAAAGGCGTGTTGAAGGGTTCAGTCTCTCTACCTGAAGTTCCGGCTACACCACCACCAGGGTTACCTTCTGAGTTGCTTTTGCGTCGACCGGATATTCTCGAAGCGGAACGCCGTTTCGCCTCGTCTGGTAGTCTTGTGAAAAAGGCTAAGCGGGCCTCTTATCCTAGTTTTATCCTCACGAGTGGCGCTGGGACGACAACCGATACAATGCGAACGATTTTCAACTCTGATTTTGGGGTTTGGTCACTAGCGGGTGGTCTAACCCAGCCGATTTGGTCGGGTGGAAAGTTGCGTGCAGAGTATGCTAAATACGAAGGGGATGATCGTGCGAATCTTGCTGAGCTCCAAAGCGCCGTGCTCAAAGCATTCGGCGAAGTTGAGCAGGCGATGGTAGCTGAGAAATTTTTGGTTGCCCGGGAGCAGGCTATTACCGAGGCACTCAAATTTGCCGAGGAAGCTACAGATGCGGCGGCTAGCGAATATGCAGGTGGTGTGGGAGAAGTCCTGACCTTGATTACTGCACAGAGAAGTCGGATCAATTTGGCTTCGCAAAAAACTACCCTTAGGAGGCTCCGCCTCGATAATCGAATTACTTTCCATCTCGCTTTGGGTGGAGATTATAGACCTCAGAATTAAGTTCGTATGAAGACCCTCATCACAACCATTTTTTCTATAGTCGCCGTCCTTGGATTGACTGTTTTTGGAATTAAGCTTCTCAAGGAGAATGCGCCCGAAGCTGAAAAGAAAAAAAGATTGGAAGCGATACCTGTTGTTGAGGTTGAGGTAGTTACTGAAGATGATCTGAAATTCTCTCTTGAGAGTGAAGGCGTTGTGACGGCGCGCCGAGACACCGTTCTTTCTGCTGCGATTGGAGGGAGGCTTACAGTCGTGGACGATAACTTCGAAGTCGGAGCAACCTACAAGAAGGGATTCGTTATCGCAGAAATTGATCCAATCAATTATCAGGCCGCGGTTGCTCAGGCGGAATCAATTCTTGCTGACGCGGAATTGGCTTTGGTTCAGGAGAAGGCACGGGCGGACCAAGCGGCTAGGGATTGGAATAAAATTGGTGGGGGGAAGATAGCGAGTGATCTCGTTTTACGAGTGCCGTTTTTGAAAAGCGCAAAGGCGCGGGTCGCAGCAGCAATTGCAGCAAGGAAAAAAGCTGAGGCTGATTTGATTCGGACTAAGATTGTCGCTCCCTTTGACTGCCGAGTAAGGTCAACAAACCTGAATCTTGGGGCAACAGTAGTTCCTGGATCTCAACTTGGGATGATTTATGATCCAAAAAATCTCATGATCCAATTGCCGTTTTCATTAGATGATTATGCTCAGCTTCCCAAGGAAACAAACGTCACTCTCTTTACTAACATTGGGGGGGAATTATATGAGTGGAATGCTGAGATAATGTGGGACCTGGGCGAAGTTGGTCAAAAGACTCTTTCCGCATTCGTGTTGGCAAGGATTTTTGCAAATGAGGAACACCGATCTCAATTTGTTTTACCTTCACCGGGGATTTTTCTAAATGCTACTATCGGAGGCGCTGTTTTACCCAAAGTGGTCAGCGTACCCCGATCAGCGGTTCGTGGGCGTAATCAAATTTTCGTTCTAAATAGAGAAAATAAGTTGGAGATTAGGGATTTAATGGTCGCTAGGCGCACAGCCGATCGGGTTTTTGTAACTCAGGGAATAGCTGACGGTGAGAAAGTCATTCTCACAAAACTTGATATGCCAATCCAAGGGATGAACCTAGAATTGGTTAAGACCAGCAAGCAGGGAGAGGAAATTAATACGGCTAATTGAATTCATGCAGAAATCGATAAAATGGTTTAGTGGCAATCATGTCGCGGCCAACTTTCTCATGCTCGCAGTCTTGCTTGCCGGATTTGCCGCGTGGTTTCAACTTCGTAAGGAGGTCTTTCCAGAGACATCTTTTGATGCTGTTATCGTTAAAGTTCCCTATCCTAATGCTACTCCGGAGGAGGTGGTAAATGGGATCGTCATCCCGATAGAGGAAGCGATTGCTGAAGTGGAGGGTATTAAGCGGGTTACCTCTTCTGCCGTTAGGAATATCGGTACGCTCACAATTGAGGTTGAAACTGGTTATGAAACCAGGGATGTGATGGGGGACGTGCAGACCAACGTCGATGCCATTGATAATTTTGCTGAAAATGCCGAGGAACCAGTTTTCGAAGAGTTGGTCGTAAACAGACAAATTCTGAGTCTTGCTATTACAGCGGATACCGATGAGACAAGTCTTCGTGAGTATGCGGAGGGAATTCGTGATGGATTATTGAACCACGTTGCACCTAAGCCGGAGTCAAAAGGAGAGGCTTTTTTTGCTGATCCTGGAGGGTTTATTCAGGCCCTTCTAAAGGGGGAAGAAACCATCAAGAAAGTTGAGCTGGCTTCGGTCCGTCCTTATGAAATTTCAATCGAAGTGTCCGAGGATACTCTCAGGCAGTATGATCTTACATTGAGGGAGGTGGCAACTGCTGTTAGTCGTGCCTCGCTGGATCTCCCTAGTGGTTCGGTGAGAACCGATTCGGGTGAAATTGTGGTTAGAGCCCTTGGTCGTAAATACAGAGGTGAGGAGTTTCGCGAGGTAACAATTAAGAAGTTACCCGATGGATCCAATTTGAAACTCGGGCAGATTGCTTCGGTAATCGACGGGTTCGAAGATATTGAGCTTGTGTCCACCTTCAATGGTCGCCCGGCAGTTGTGCTTCATGTTTTTCGTGTGGCCGAGCAGGATACCCTAGCAATTGCGAAGCTTGCCCGGGAATACGTAGAATCGTTGCAGAAACCCGAGGGTGTAGAAATCGAAGTTTGGAATGACGCGAGTTTCATTTTGAAAGGACGATTGGACCTCCTCAAAAGCAATATCGGAATAGGACTTCTTCTAGTTCTTCTTGTCCTCGCGCTTTTCCTGCGGCCAAGTTTGGCATTTTTGGTGGCGCTGGGAATTCCGGTTTCTTTTGCTGGCGGTCTATGGTTAATGCCTGCTCTTGGGATTTCGATAAATATGATCTCTGCCTTCGCGTTCATCCTTGTTTTGGGGATCGTTGTGGATGATGCCATTGTAGTTGGTGAAAATGTTTATACCCGTATCCAGGAAGGTGAGCACCCGAAGGAGGCCAGTTGGAAGGGGACTCACGAAGTCGGAATCGTAGTGATTTTTGGGATTCTTACGACTATGATGGCTTTTACGCCAATGCTTGGACTAAGTGGAGTAAGCGGAAAAATTTGGCCGAATATTCCCTTGGTGGTAATTCCTGTTCTGGGATTTTCTCTGTTGCAGTCGAAGTTTGTCCTTCCTGCTCATTTGGCACTCCTTAAGCCCCATTCTAATCGTCCGAGTGTCAATCCATTGATTCGCTTGCAGCGAAGGATTTCAAGTGGGCTTGAGCGATTTGTGAAGGTTGCTTATTCACCGTTTTTGGAGGTTTGTTTAAAGTTTCGCTATTTGGTTTGGGTTGTATTTATAGCCCTCGTAATACTTTCAGTGTCCCTGGTCAAAACTGGATGGTTGCCTTTCCAATTTTTCCCGAAGGTAGAGGGCGAGATTCTGTCGGCAAAACTTGAAATGCCGTTGGGTGCTCCATTTGGTGATACTCAGGAAGTGGTAAAGCGCTTGGAAGCGGCTTCTCTTGAACTCGGCGCTACAACACAGGATAACAAGGGCAATTCTATTATCGCTAATCAGCTAGCGACGGCGGGCATGCAACCCTTTCAGGGTGGTTTTTCACCCGTTACTCCTACTGGCACCCATCTAGGAGAAGTGACCCTCGAGCTCGCGGCAGCAAAAGATCGCGACCTATCCAGTGAGGAATTAAAATCGATGTGGCAGGAACTTGCGGGTGAAATTCCAGGGGTAGTTTCTCTCGCTTTCAGGGCTGAAACGGCAGCGGGTGGGAATGCCATTGATATTAATCTTACTGGGCCGGACAACGAACAATTGGTGGCAGCGGCAACTTGGGCGACGGAGCGATTACGTAATGATTACAAAGGAGTTGTTGATGTTTCTAATTCTGACCGTCGTGGCCGAGAGGAGCTAATCATTCGGGATCTCACTCCACGTGGCAAGGCCCTGGGTTTTGATTTGAACATGGTCATGAATCAGGTGAGAGATGCTTTTTACGGAAACGAAGTGCAGCGATTGCAGCGGGGCCGTGATGAGGTGAAAGTGATGGTGCGTTATCCCGAATCAGAGCGCGAGTCGCTTGCCAATTTTGAGAAAATGAAACTAAGAACGCCAGAGGGGGAGAGGGTGCCTCTTCTTGATGTCGTAATCCCCGATTACGGTCGAGGCCCAGCAGCTGTGACACGGGTAGATCGTTTTCGCACGATCAGTATTAAGGGCGATGTTGACCTCGTTGGAGGTTATAACGCAAATGAAATTGTGAGTAAATATACTGATGAGGTACTCGATAAAATTTCCAAAAATTTTCCGGGTGTTCGGTATTCCTTCGAGGGGGAACAAAGCCAGCAGCGCGACAGTATTCGTGAGATGGGAGTCGGGTTTGTCGGGGCTCTCTTGTTGATGTATGTGTTAATGGCGATTCCGCTAAAAAGCTATGTGCAGCCTTTGATCGTGATGAGCGTGATTCCATTTGGCATGGTAGGCGCGGTGGCGGGACATATTTTCATGGGGTTGAATATGAGTATTATGTCAATGTGTGGGATTGTTGCGCTGGCTGGGGTGGTAGTGAATGACTCACTAGTACTCGTTGACTATGTAAACCGTAATCGAAAGGCTGGAACGAGTATTTTGGAGGCTGCCCGCAATGCTGGGGTAAGGCGATTCCGGCCAATCCTGCTGACTTCGCTTACGACCTTTGCAGGCCTCATGCCGATGTTGTTAGAAGATGATATGCAGGCAAAGTTTCTCATTCCAATGGCTGTTTCGCTTGGCTTTGGGATTCTTTTTGCGACCGCGATTACTCTTGTCTTGGTTCCTTCGCTCTATGTGATCCTTGAAGATTTTCGTAACCTGGGCACCGATTTGCTCACAGGTCGAAATAAATCTTTGGAAAATCCAAAAATTAAGGGAAGTTCTAAGCATGTTTCTTGAAGCTCTTGCGAGCGCCTTTCCTTCTAATACTTACACCCAAAAAGAGTGTTTTGAATTTACGCAGACGACTTCTTCCTATCAGTCGTTAAGTAAGCGTGGGCAAGTGATCATGGAGAGGGTGCTGTTAGGAGACTCTGGGATTAAACGGCGGCATTTTTGCACTGATAATCCAGCAGCTATGTTTAATGTGGGGGCGCAGAAGCTCAATGAGTATTTTGAAAGGGAGGCTCCAGCCCTTTCGATTGCGGCATTGAAAAAAACGGGTGTTGATCCGTCTGAAGTTGATGCTCTTATCATTTGCACCTGCACAGGATATCTATGCCCAGGGGTAACGAGTCATGTGGCTGAAAATCTGGGGATGAGAGATGATGTATATCTTCAAGATATTGTTGGCTTGGGTTGCGGCGCAGCCCTTCCGATGATGCGAGCTGCCGAGGGCTTTCTAGCCGCAAATCCTGGTAAAAAAGTGGCAACAGTGGCGGTCGAAATTTGTTCGGCGGCTCTCTTCATGAATGAAGAGCCTGGCGTGCTCATTAGCATGTGTTTGTTTGGTGATGGTGCTTCAGCGGCGATTTGGTCTGATGAAGAAGGTGATGGGAGGTGGAAGTTGGGTAAGTTCGACACGATTCATGTTCCAGAGCATAGGGAAAAAATCCGATTTATTAATTCTGGTGGAAAGTTAGAGAATAAACTTCATCGGACGGTTCCCGAATTGGCGGCAGATGCAGTTGAAAAACTTTGGCAGAAGCGGCAGGGTGATCCGGATCAAGTGCTCGCTCATACTGGAGGGAGGGATGTGATCGAAGCTCTTGAAAAGCGAATGGGATGGGACTTGCCTGAAACACGCACGGTTCTGAAAAATGCTGGAAATTGCTCTAGTCCCTGCATTTTATTTGCTTTGGAGGAGCGTTTGAAGCAATCAAAGAATGATTCTCGCTATTGGTTGACTAGTTTCGGTGCGGGGTTTGCGGCTCATTCTTGTGAGATGTGGCGTTGACACATCCTCATCTTCAGATGACCGTTCCCCCGACATGATTAATAGAAAACGCCGGCTGATTTCCGGTTTACTAAGTGGCGCTCTCGGTTTGACTGCGATTGCTCAAGAGCCTGCAGCTCCGGCAGGCGATCAGTTCAAGGCACCTGCCAACGTGGCAGCCGCTCCCGCTGAAGCTGCAAAAACACAGTCTGGGTTGGCCTCATTGGTTTTGAAGAAGGGGGCCGGAACAGAGAAGCCTTCTGCTACTGATACGGTGAAAGTTCACTACACCGGATGGCAGGCTTCCGACGGAACGATGTTCGATAGTTCGCTGCAGCGGGGACAGCCCGCTGAGTTCGCTCTCAATGGGGTTATCAAGGGTTGGACTGAAGGCCTCCAATTGATGGTCGTTGGAGAAAAGCGCCGCTTTTGGATTCCTTCTGATCTAGCCTATGGCGACGAAGGACGGGTTGCTGGTAATCTTACTTTTGACGTGGAGCTGCTTGAGATTGTCAAACCTCCAGCAGCGCCTAAAGAACTTGTTGCTCCGGCCGATGCTCTTGCTACCGAGTCCGGGCTAAAATCCAAGATTCTGAAAGTCGGGGAAGGTGATCTTACTCCAGGACCTGAAGATGTCGTAACCACTCAGTTTACGGGCTGGAAGGCCGACGGGGAATTCCTGACGACCTCAACCCGTAATCCTCAGCCCGCGCAGTTCAAACTGAACGAGCTGAATATCAAAGGATGGACCGAGGGTCTACTGCTTATGAAAAAGGGGGAAAAGCGCCGCTTCTGGATTCCTGCGAGCCTTGCCTTCGGTAAAGAGGGGGAAGCGCCTGCCGGTGCTCCTGCGGGCGATTTGATTTTTGACTTTGAGTTGATTGACTTTCGCTCAGTTCCCAAGCCGCCACCGCCACCGAAGGATCCAAATGCTCCAAAAGATGTTGCAGCTGTCCCCGAAAATGCGACTAAGACGGAATCTGGAATAGCCTATACGGTCATTAAGGCTGGCGAAGGAGATGCTTCTCCAACTGATGGTGATCTTCTTAAGGTGAATTTTAAAGGATGGGACACAAATGGTGCTTCAATTGGTTCTAGTGAAACAATGGGTGGTCCTATGGCTCTTTCTCTCGACCAATCCCCAATCAAAGGATGGACCGAAATTTTGAAGACAATGAAAAAAGGCGAGAGTCGCCGTGTCTGGATTCCTGAGAACCTTACTTTCGAATCGAAAGGCCGTGGAGCTCCCGAAGGCGCGTTGACTTTCGACCTTGAGCTGGTTGAGTTCAAACCAAAGCCAATTGCACCCAAAGCCCCAGCGGATGTGGCTGCGCCTCCAGCCGATGCAAACAAAACTGCTTCGGGTCTCGCCTATAAGGTTCTCAAAGCGGGAACGGGTAAGCGTAAACCGACTGCAACCGACACGGTTAAGGTCCACTATGCAGGCTGGACTACAGACGGAAAACTCTTCGATAACTCGATCGAGCGAGATGAGCAGGCTCAATTCCCTTTAAACCAGGTGATCAAAGGTTGGACCGAAGGAGTTCAATTGATGGTTGAAGGTGAGAAGAGGCGTTTTTGGATCCCCGTTGAACTTGCTTACAATAATCAGCCGGGTAAACCTGCAGGAATGTTGGTGTTCGATATCGAACTCTTTACGATAGTGACCCCCGCGGCTCCCAAAAAGATCGAGGCTGTGAC
>Ga0206682_10001617_pt1 | contig 21912 bp, 5 predicted proteins | sample M240m12015metaG_FD_155444 | JGI IMG/M metagenome (GOLD analysis project Ga0206682, IMG submission 155444) | Ammonia-oxidizing marine archaeal communities from Monterey Bay, California, United States - M2 40m 12015 | ecosystem: Environmental > Aquatic > Marine > Intertidal zone | place: USA...
TTGTATCAGGTTCTACAAATTTAACGGTGATATTATCGATTCTTGAAAGTGCAAACGAATAATTATATACTAAGACTAATAATAAATGAGCCAATTATTAAGTGGAAAGGTTAGAGTAGTAAAACCTGTCAATGTTTCTGAAGATAGGTATGAATATCTACGATTAAATGAAGCTGAACCAAATTTGGGTGTTCCTATAAGTGGTTCACTTACATCTGGTTCAATTGCTCTTGTTGCCTCTGATGCAGATGGTAATCGTTTATTTGTTACAACACTTCAATTAGAACAGGTAACTGGTTCTTTTAGTGGTTCATTTGCAGGAGATGGTTCTGAATTAAATAACTTACCAGAAGCAGTAAGATTAATATCTGGTTCTACATCCGCATCAATTGCACCAAATACTGGATTTTTAGTAAACGTATCATCATCATTTGGTGGAGATATGGATATCGATGGTGATGTTAAAGTTACTGGTGATTTAATTGTTGATAATAGAATTGTAGCAAGAGAATTAATTGTTGAAATTATTTCATCTTCAATAATATTTTCTTCAGGCTCAAATAGATTTGGTGAATTTTCAACAGATAAGCAAGAATTTACAGGTTCGGTTGAAGTAACTGGTTCATTGGATGTATTTGGAGATACTACTATAAGTGGTTCTACATTTGTTAGTGGTAATATACAATTAACATCTGGTTCAGCATTTAGTGGTAGTGGTGAGAATTTATTTAATATTCCAAAATCAGCACTTGCACCAGATTCATTAACTTCTGCTCTTATAGCAACAGGTTCAGTAACCGCATCGGTTTCAACTGATGGATTTTTTAGAGTACAAGGAAGTGGTTCCGTAACAACCGAATTAAGTGGTTCTACTTTTATTAGTGGTAACCTACAACTTAATAGTGGTTCTGCTTTTAGTGGTAGTGGTGAAAACTTATTCAATATACCAAAAAGTGCATTAACTGATGATGCACTACTTTCTAATCTAATAACAACTGGTTCAGTAACTGCTTCAGTTTCCCAAGATGGATTCTTCCGAGTATTTGGAACTGGTTCGGTAACAACTGAATTGAGTGGTTCATTATTGGTTAGTGGAAATGTTAATCTTAATAGTGGTTCTTCATTTAGTGGTAGTGGTGAGAACTTATTCAATATACCAAAAAGTGCATTAACTGATGATGCATTAGAAACAAATTTAATTATTAGTGGAGCAATAACTGCTTCAGTTTCACCAGAAGATGGATTTGTTGTAAATTCAATAGAAAGTGGTTCAACATTCTTTGGTGATGTTCAGTTAGTATCTGGTTCTGTATTTAGTGGTAGTGGTAGGGATTTATTCGATATACCTCGTTCAGCATTAACTGAAGATGCAGACCTTTCTAATTTAATCACAACGGGTTCAGTATCGGCATCAGTTTCAACTGATGGATTTTTTAGAGTATTTGGAACTGGTTCAGTAACAACTGAATTAAGTGGTTCATTGTTTGTTAGTGGAACAGTTCAACTTAATAGTGGTTCGAAATTTAGTGGTAGTGGTGAAGATTTATTCGATATACCACGTTCAGCACTAACAGAAGATGCACTATTATCAACATTCATTACAAGTGGGTCTGTAACCGCATCCGTATCACCTGATGAGGGATTTGTAGTAACCTCAATAGAAAGTGGCTCTACATTTAGTGGTTCTGTATTTTTATCATCTGGTTCATTCTTTAGTGGTAGTGGTGAAAACTTATTTAATATTCCTAAATCAGCATTAGTTGATGATGCATTACTTTCCAATTTAATAACAACTGGTTCAGTAACTGCTTCTGTATCATCTGATGGTTTCTTTAGAGTATTAGGAACTGGTTCAGTAATAACTGAATTAAGTGGTTCTTTATTTGTTAGTGGGAATATTGAAATAAATAGTGGTTCAACTTATTCTGGTAGTGGTGAAAATTTATTCAATATACCATTAGCAGCATTAAGTGATGATGCACAAAATGCAATTAACGCAGCTGCATCTTTGGAAGCGGGTATATTAGCTAGTGGTTCAATAACAGCATCAGCAACCAATAATGTTTTTACAGTAACCTCTATTGAAAGTGGTTCAATATTTAGTGGTAGTGTAAGATTAAGTAGTGGTTCTGTATTTAGTGGTAGTGGGGCTGAACTATTTAATATTCCAAAATCTGCATTAGTTGAAGATGCATTGGTTTCTAATTTAATCCAAACAGGCTCAGTAACCGCATCAGTTTTACCTGATGGTACATTTAAAGTATTCGGAACAGGTTCAGTAAAATCTGAATTTAGTGGTAGTGTTTCTATAACAGAAACATTAGATGTTCCAAAAATTATAGCAGATGAAATTACTGGTTCATTTAGTGGTTCATTTGCAGGAGATGGTTCGGAGTTAAATAATATTCCATTATCAGCATTATCAGAAGATGCATTTAAAATAGCAAGTGGTTCAGCAACTGCATCTATTTCTCCAAATTTAGGATTTGTAGTAAATACATCATCATCAATAGAGGGTGATTTATCAGTTAGTGGTAGAATTACAGCTGAAGAATTATTTGTAAACTTTATATCTTCATCAGTAGTAATATCAACTGGTTCTAACATACTTGGTAATGATGGTGGTAATACCACTCAGAAATTATTTGGAGAAACTACAATAGAAGGAAATATAACTGCTAGTGGAGTAATAACATCAAGTGGTTTCATAGGAGATGGTGCAGGATTATTTAATATCCCACAATCAGCACTATCAGAAGATGCTTTCCAAATATCAAGTGGTTCAGTAACTGCTTCGGTTTCACCTGATGATGGTTTTGTAGTAACATCAATTGAAAGTGGTTCTACCTTTAGTGGTAGTTTGAGAATAAGTAGTGGTTCTACATTTAGTGGTAGTGGTGCTGAATTATTCGATATACCATTATCAGCTCTTTCTGAAATATCTCCATTAATAGCAAGTGGTAGTGTAACTGCATCAACTAATCCTAATGATGGGTTTGTAGTAACCTCAATAGAAAGTGGTTCTACATTTAGTGGTAGTGTAAGATTAAGTAGCGGTTCTTCGTTTAGTGGTAGTGGTAAAGATTTATTCGATATACCATTTTCAGCAATAACGCAAGAAGCATTTAGAATTGTAAGTGGTTCAGTAACAGCATCAGTTCATCCGACTAGAGGATTTGAAGTAAATTCAACTGGTAGATTTGATGAAGGTATAACTACAAGTGGTAGTTTAATAGTATCTGCATCTAATTCTTGGGCTGCTGATAATGACATTAAAATTGTAAAAGTAATTTCTACTGATGATGGTAACAAATATGAAATAGATGGATATAGACAACCTTTACTTTATTTAGTAAGTGGTAGTACATATACATTTAATCAATCAGATTCTTCAAATAATACACATCCGATAAGATTTTCAACAATCGAACATGGTGTACATAATGGTGGGGTTCCATTTACTGGTAGTGTGGATACTGGAAGTGTTCTTGCTGGTACGGATGGTTCTGAAGTTACTATTGAAATAACCGCTGATACACCTGATACTTTATATTACTATTGTGTTAATCACAATGGAATGGGTGGAGAAATTAAAAAAGTAAAAAGTTATCCAATCACCCAAACAATAATTGAAGATACTGTTATCATAAGTGGTGGATTGGATGTAACTGAAACTATTAATGCTCCTATTGTAAAAGCAAATGAATTTAGTGGTTCATTTAGTGGTTCGGGTAGAGATTTATTTGATATTCCTCTTTCAGCACTTGCTGAAAAGGTAGAGGAGTTATCATTTATAGCAAGTGGTAGTATAACTGCATCGGTTAACCCAGCATTTGGATTTAAGGTAAATTCATCAGCATCAATAGAGGGTGATACTATAATTTCCGGTGGTTTAGTTGTATCTGAATCGGCTGTTATTGAAAATATACCAATAACTCAATCTGTAACAGTTGCTGAGAATAAATTCTTTGTACAAGGGTTACCAAGACCAAAATTAAAACTTTTAGATAATACTTCGTATTATTTTGATTTATCGGATTCTTCAAACTTACTTCATCCATTTAGATTTTCAAGAACATATGATGGAACTTTAGAAGGTGGTATTGAATATACTACAACTATTACATCTGGAGCAGCAGCTGCTGGAACATCTGGAGCATATATAAACATAGAAGTAAGTGGAAGTTCACCAAACGTATTATACTACTACACAGAGACTTCTGCATCATTTGGTAATATAGTTAGAAAATTAGGAGAAGCACCTACAATATCTCAGATAAGATTAATAGGTAATACCGCAATAACTGGTGGTTTAGATGTTAGTGGAGTTTCTTCAGCAACATTATTATCATCACAAAATGTATCTGCATCCTTTGTATCATCTTCAATAGTTGATTTCAAAATTGGTGATAATTCATATGAAACAATTCCTGGTAGATTAAAATGGAATGAAACTGAAGGTACTCTTGATTTGGGTATGGGTGGTGAAACCGCATCATTACAAATTGGTCAAAACTTATACTATCCATATGTAGTAAATAAAACTGGAGCTACTTTAGAGACTGGTACATTGGTTATGGTAGCACCTTCACAACCTACTTCTCTTAATAGATTAAGTGTTGTTAAGGCAATTACGGATGGTACTTATGATGAAGATAAAATAGTTGGTGTACTTACCGAAGATATTCAACATAACGGACAGGGATTTGCAACTTGGTTTGGTTATGTTAGTAATTTAAATATCGCTGATTTAGAATCAGCTGGATTAAAATATACAGGTTCTGTATGGGTTGAAGGTGAAACTTTATATTCTGACCCTATAAGACCAGGTGGTTTAACAAATGAAAAACCACAAGCACCAAATTTAAAATCTTCAATAGCATTTATAACTACTATAACTGGACAAACTCTTAACTTATTAGTTAGACCTAAATTGGGAGAAAGTTTATCTGATTTACATGATGTACAAATTGCAACTGCATCTAATAATGATATCTTAGTATTTGTATCGGAATCAAATAGATTTGAAAATAGAAGTAGTGATTTAGTATTAAGTGGTTCATTTAGTGGTTCATACACTGGAGTTTATTTTGGTGATGGTTCAAACTTAGAAAATGTACAGGCAGCAGCTGCACCTCTTATATCAAGTGGTTCGGCAACGGCATCGGTTGCAAGTGGTGATACATTCATAGTAACGTCACCTGTTAGTGGTTCAATCATAACAGGTTCAGTAGTAACATCTGGTTCAATAACTGTTGGTGGTGGTGGTATATTTAGTGGTGATGGTAGTGGACTTACCAATATTGATATTGCAAACTTAGCACTTACATTAAATAAATTAGAGAGTGGTTCAGCAACGGCATCATTGGATATAGATGAATTCAAAGTATTTAGTAATAATATAAGTACAAGTGTAGATTCATCTTTTAGTGGTTCGGTTAATATCTCAGAATCATTAAATGTAGGTGGAATTATTACTGGTGATGGTAGTGGGATTACAAATATTGATATAGCTAACTTAGCAATTGATTCATCAAAAATATTTACTGGTTCGGTAACTGCATCAGTTGACCCATTAGGTTTCTTTAGAGTAGAAAACTTAGACCCAAATATTAACTCAGGTTCAGTTAAAGTAGAAATAAGTGGTTCACTACATATTTCAGAATCAATAACTGCATCTTTATATAAAGGAGATGGTGGTGGATTATTTAATATTCCATTAGATGCATTAGAAGATTTACAATTAGATAGAATTATATCTGGTTCAGCAACTGCATCTATTTCTCCAAATTTAGGATTAGTTGTAAATAATCAAATTAGTGGTACATTATTCGTTGGTGATGGTGGAGGTTTATTCAACATTCCAGCTGATGCATTACAGGATTTACAATTACCTCAAATTATTAGTGGTGGTATAAGTGCATCAGTTGAACCAACAGATGGATTTAGAGTTTACTCACCTCAATTTGGTTCAAAGTTTACTGGTTCACTTAATATTAGTGGGGCAGTAACTATACCATCTGGAAGTGGATTCTTTAGTGGTAGTGGTGAGGGATTATTTAATATTCCTGCTGATGCTATTGAAGGATTAGACCAAAGTAGAATACTTAGTGGTTCTGTAACCGCATCGGTTACTCCTGATGATGGATTCGTAGTTAGGTCAATTGATAGTGGTTCAACATTCTTCGGAGAAGTTAATTTCCAAAATGATGTAAGTGCATCTAAGATAACTGTAACTGATGAAATATTCTCACCAAGAATTACATCATCATTTGTAGGTTCATATCAAGGTGAAAATGTTGGTATAGATGTACCTGATGATTTAGATATTTTAATATTTGATGCAGATGCTAATAAGTTTAGACCTGTAACACAATTTGGTGATACTGCTGTATTCCCATTCTCAGATGTAACTGAGGTAGTATTCCAACATAATTTTTCTCTTGATTATCCAGTAGTTCAAATTTATGAAACTGGTTCAAATGGACAGATTATTCCACAAGCAATCGAATCAATCGATAGTTCATCTATTAGAGTAACCTTTAGTGGATTGACAAGTGGACAAGCAGTAATTGGTACTGGTGGTAGATTAGCAGGATTTGTAGAAGGTAGTAACGTTGTAGGTTTAGTTAATTCAGCATCTTATGCAGAATTTGCAGAAAACGCTGGAACAGCATCATCATTAGTAGGATTTGATTCAGCATCACTTGCTGAACTTGGAAACTTATCACAATATGTAAAGAGTAGCCAAACGGCATCGATGACTGTACTTTCAGCATCATATGCTGAAACTGCTTCATTCGCTGTAAACGCTGGTGATTTTAATACTGATAATTTTGTAAGAACTGACCAAACGGCATCGATGACTGTACTTTCAGCATCATACGCTCTTTCAGCATCTTATGCAGTTAACGCAGTATCGGCTGAAGATTATGTAAGAAATGACCAAACTTCTTCAATGACTGTACTTTCAGCATCTTATGCAGCAACTGCTTCATTTGCATTAAACGCTGGTGATTTTGTAGGAGAAAATTTCTTACCAAATAATGGTACTGGTTCATTTGTTGGAAGATTTGAAGTAAGTGGTAGTTTAGTAGTAACAGGTAGTGCACAACTAATAGGATTAGAAACAGGTAGTTCAGATACAGTTCTTGTTATTAATGAATCAACTGGACAGGTTTTCAAAAGAGATGTAACTGCAGTAAGTGGAACATCTGGTACAGGTGGTAGTGGTGGTACTTCTGGTTCATCTGGAAGTAGTGGTTCAGCTGGTACATCTGGTACATCAGGTTCTTCAGGCTCATCTGGTTCAAGTGGTACTTCTGGTAGTGGGGGTACAAGCGGTACAAGTGGAACATCTGGTACAAGTGGAAGTAGTGGTACAAGTGGTACAACTGGTACTTCTGGTTCATCTGGTTCTTCTGGTAGTGGAGGTACAAGTGGTACTTCTGGTTCAGCTGGTACTTCTGGAACAAGCGGTTCATCTGGTTCGTCTGGTTCAAGTGGAAGTAGTGGAAGTAGTGGTAGTAGTGGAACATCAGGTTCGTCTGGTACATCTGGTACTGGAGGAACTTCTGGTTCAAGTGGAAGTAGTGGAAGTAGTGGGAGTAGTGGAACTTCTGGTACATCTGGGACAAGTGGTACTTCTGGAAGTAGTGGTACAAGTGGTTCAGCTGGAACAAGTGGTACTTCTGGTTCATCAGGTAGAGAAGGTGGAAGATTATATGAAGTAATAAATGCAGGATTCCAATATTCATTTGATGGATATGCTGGAAACTTCCCAAAACTAACATTAGTAAAAGGGGAACTTTATTACTTCGATTTAAGTGGTGTAGGTAATGGGCATCCATTTGCATTAAGATTGGCTAGTGAAGATACTGATGATGTACCTGGTACACTAAACAATGACCCAACAAATGGAAATCATAGTACATCAGTATTCATAAGTTATAGAATACCTGAAGATGCACCAAATAACATAGTTTATCAATGTGCTAACCATTCATCAATGGTAGGTCAGATTGAGATAGTAAATAAATACGGAACAAGCGGAACATCTGGTTCATCTGGTTCTTCTGGTAGTGGGGGTACATCTGGTACTTCTGGTTCTTCTGGTAGTAGTGGTTCATCAGGTTCTTCTGGGACATCTGGAACAAGTGGTTCATCTGGAACATCTGGTTCTTCGGGTTCTTCAGGTTCATCTGGTTCAAGCGGTAGTAGTGGAACATCGGGTTCTTCTGGTTCAAGTGGTACATCTGGTACGTCTGGAACGAGTGGAAGTTCTGGTTCTTCTGGTTCAAGCGGAAGTAGTGGTAGTAGTGGTAGTAGTGGAACGAGTGGAGAGCAAGGTTCTTCAGGTTCAGCTGGTACTTCTGGTACGAGTGGTAGTAGTGGTAGTAGTGGTTCAACCGGTACGAATGGTACGTCTGGAACAAGCGGTACGAGTGGAGCAGAAGGAAGTAGTGGTTCAGCTGGTACATCTGGAACTTCAGGTACCAATGGAACTTCTGGTTCAGCAGGAACAAGCGGAACATCTGGAAGTAGTGGAACATCTGGAACAAGCGGAACTGCAGGTACTTCTGGAACAAGCGGAACATCTGGAACTTCTGGTAGTGGAGGTACGGCTGGTACATCTGGAACGAGTGGAACGAGTGGAACAACTGGTTCAGAGGGAACATCTGGAAGTAGTGGTACTTCTGGGACAAGTGGTAGTAATGGTACAAGCGGAACATCAGGCTCATCAGGTTCAGCTGGTACAAGTGGAACAAGTGGTTCCTCTGGTTCTTCTGGAACTTCTGGAACGAGTGGTACAAATGGAACTTCGGGTTCATCTGGTTCAAGCGGAACATCTGGTTCATCTGGAACATCTGCAGAAGGTAGTAGTGGTACAAGTGGTAAAGATGGTAACTTCGGTGGAGCATCATTCGATTACACATTCGCATCAGCAATAGGAAATTCAGAACCATCTGCTGGTAGACTTAGAATAAATAACTCTTCACAAAATATAGGTAATGAAATTTATATTAGTGAAACTGATGATGATGGGGGAAGTGTTCAATCGTTTATGGAAACGATGGACTCCGTTACTTCAGCAGTAAAAGCACATATACGAATTGCTAAAAAGTTCAATACTGATGAATACTTATTATTTGCAATAGGTGAATTAACCGATAATGGTGATTGGTGGACTCTTAGTGATTTATCAAATACAGGTTTCTCAACAGCCTCTCCTTTCACAAATGGTGATGATATTGTTGTATCTTTAGTTGCAGTTGGTGATAAAGGTGATACTGGTTCTTCTGGTACGAGTGGAAGTAGTGGTTCAACTGGAACCGCAGGTTCTTCTGGTTCTTCTGGAACTTCTGGTTCAAGTGGAACATCAGCAGAAGGTAGTAGTGGTACAAGCGGAACATCAGGCTCATCTGGAACTTCTGGTTCTTCTGGTTCAGCTGGAACAAGCGGAACATCGGCAGAAGGTAGTAGTGGAACATCTGGTACAAATGGTACATCTGGTTCATCTGGTATTATGGGAACTTCAGGTTCTTCTGGTACAACAGGTGAAGATGGTGAAGATGGAACTTCTGGAAGTAGTGGAAGTAGTGGACAAGATGGAACATTCTTTGGTTCATCTGGTACTTCTGGAACAAGTGGTTCCTCAGGCTCATCTGGTTCTTCTGGAACAAGCGGAACAACTGGAAGTGGTGGAACAAGTGGAGAAGATGGAACATTCTTCGGAAGTTCTGGTTCTTCTGGTACGAGTGGAAGTAGTGGTTCAACAGGTACTGCTGGTACAACAGGTACTGCTGGTTCTTCTGGAACAAGTGGGGCAGAAGGAAGTAGTGGTTCAGCTGGTACATCTGGTACTTCTGGACAAGATGGAACGTTCTTTGGTAGTAGTGGTAGTTCTGGTTCAGATGGTACATCTGGAACTTCTGGAACTAATGGAACATCAGGTTCTTCTGGAACTAATGGTACATCTGGTACAAGTGGTGTAGATGGAACATTCTTCGGTTCATCAGGCTCATCAGGTACGTCTGGTACTTCTGGAGCTGGTTCATCTGGAACTTCTGGTTTAAGTGGTTCTTCTGGAACATCTGGGACAAGTGGACAAGATGGAACTTTCTTTGGAAGTTCTGGTACATCTGGAGATGATGGTACTTCTGGTACTTCTGGAGCAGGAACTTCAGGTTCCTCAGGTTCATCTGGAAGTAGTGGTACTTCTGGACAAGATGGAACATTCTTTGGTTCATCTGGTACTTCTGGAACAAGTGGAACAAGTGGACTTGGAACTGATGGAACATCTGGTATTAGTGGAACATCTGGTTCAGCTGGTACTTCTGGAAGTGGTGGAACAAGTGGACAAGATGGAACATTTTTCGGTTCTTCGGGTTCTGCGGGAACATCTGGTACGACTGGAACTACTGGAAGTGCAGGTACTTCTGGTTCATCAGGTACTTCTGGAACAACTGGAAAAGATGGAACATTCTTTGGTAGTAGTGGTGTAAGTGGAACAAGTGGAACATCAGGTTCAACTGGAACATCGGGTTCATCGGGTTCTTCGGGTACTGCTGGTACATCTGGACAAGATGGTACTTTATTTGGAAGTAGTGGTTCTTCTGGTACGAGTGGAGTAAGTGGTTCTGCTGGAACATCAGGTGAAACTGGTTCAGCGGGTACATCTGGTACTTCTGGACAAGATGGTACTTTATTCGGTTCTTCTGGTTCATCTGGAACAAGCGGAGTAAGTGGTTCGTCTGGGACAAGTGGAGAAACTGGTTCAGCAGGTACATCTGGTGTTAGTGGTACAAGCGGACAGGATGGTACATTATTTGGTTCATCCGGTTCTTCTGGAACAAGCGGTGAAAGTGGTAGTAGTGGTACTTCTGGGGAAACTTCTTCAGCGGGAACATCTGGAACAAGTGGACAAGATGGTACTCTATTCGGTAGTAGTGGTTCATCTGGGGCAGATGGTGCTGACGGAACGAGTGGTTCTGGAGGAACATCAGGTTCTTCTGGTACATCTGGAGAAGGTTCAAGTGGTAGTAGTGGTTCATCGGGTTCAAGTGGATTCTTAGAAGTTACTGATGATGGTGCTGAAAGAGTTCTTACTATGGATGGTGATGGAACTGCAACGGCTGAATCAAACTTAACATTTAACGGAACTGTATTAAATGTACTTGGAGATACAGTTATAAATGATTCCTTAGAGGTTGGGCAATTAACATACTCTAAATACTATCATGAAACTTATAATGATTTAGGAGATTCAAATGGTGGAACTAATATAAATTTAATAACTGCTAATAATTTTAGAATTAGAAGAACAGGAAATATTACAATAACTATATCAAACGCACCAACAGGTCCTCGTGCAATTGGATTCACTTTACTATTGGAAGATGGTAGTGGTGGAACAGCAACTACTAGTTGGCCAGGAGTAATACAATGGGCAAATGGTGTAGCACCAACACTAACGGCAAATGGAAAAGATATATTAGTATTCTATACTTATGATGGGGGGAGTACTTATTATGGATTCCTAAGTGCAAATAATATAAGTTAATGAGTTATGAATTATGAGTATAGCAAGAAGATTATTATCAATAGGAGGAGGACAAGTGAGACCGTTTAAATTTACAATACAAACAACATCAGCAAATACTCAATTTGAGTTACCTATTACTGCGCCAGGTGGAAATCAACCCAATTTAACAGTAAGTTGGGGTGATGGTAGTTCTGATAATACAATTATTTCAGTTAGTTCTTCGGATAGATTTCACACATATACATCAGCTGGTACTTATCAAATTATAGTTGGTGGATATTGTCCAGGTTTTAGTGTAGGTAATAATCCATCATATAAAAACTTATATAAATCAGTTGATGATTGGGGACTTACGCAACTCGAAGAAGTAAATTTCTATGGTTGTGGTAATTTAACATCCATACCTATGGATGGTTCTAATAACGCAATATTAAACGATGGTTTAAATACTATAAAAAGATTCGATTCTACATTTAGACAAACTGGCATTACTATTATACCCAATGGAATATTTGATTACTCATCAAATGTAACCTCATTTACTAACACATTTGTATTTTGTACAGGAATAACATCAATACCATCTGATTTATTTGATAACAATACAAATGTAACATCTTTTTCTGGTACATTTAACGCATTGCTAAATTTAACATCAATACCAGTTGGATTATTTGATAATAACCCATTAGTAGTAAACTTCGAATCAGTTTTTAGAAACTGTAGAAAGGTAGCTGGTATCCCAGCTCAATTTTTTACTAATAACCAACAAGTTACTACTTTTGCAAATGCATTTAATATGGCAACTACATCAAACTTATTAACTGGTGTAACTCCAGAAGATGCTAATGGTGATGAAATATTTGAAAGAGGTTCAAGTCCTATTGGTACGGATTGTTTTGCTTTTTGTAGTGGTTTAACTAATTTTGGTTCAATACCAGCAACATTTAAATAATAAGATATGTACTTAAAAGTTTCAGGCTCAACAATAACTTATCCATATTCGGTTCAAAATTTAAAGAATGAGAATCCTAGTATAAGTTTTCCAACAATCATAGCAGATAGTTTATTGGAGTCATTCAACATCTACAAAGTTGAAACAAAAAGTAGTGGATATGATAGTGATGATACAAAAGATGTAACTGAAGTAACACCAACCTTATCTGGTTCGGTTTATGTACAAACATATAACATAACTGATGCAGATGAAGAAACAATAAATAAGAGAAGAGAAATAAAATGGTCGGAAGTAAGGAGTAATAGAGATTCATTATTATCTGAATGCGATTGGACACAATTTAACGATTCTCCAATATCAGGTTCAACTCTAACAGATTGGCAAACATATAGACAATCACTAAGAGATATAACAAATCAATCTACCCCATACGATATTACTTGGCCTAATAGACCTTCTTAGAAGTTAAAAGATATTTATTTAATATTTATATCAAAGAAAAGGTAATTATCAGATGAGAATAGACCAACCCAGTTTTTCCGGTTCGATTACACAGGCTCCTTCAGCATACGCTGAGTTAAGTGGGTCATTTACTGGTTCATATACTGGTTCATTTAGTGGTTCTTTTATCGGAGATATTGCAGTTGAACAAGCTGAGTTTACTAATTTAACTATAAAACAATCATTAACTGTTGGTACGGAAAATACTGATGGTGGTGTAAATATTATTAATAGTGGTTCAATTGAAGTAAGTGGTTCAATAAATTTATCACCAAACAATAGTTTTTCTGTTGATGGTGTAGATGTATTGGATTCTGCTTTAGCATTCTCAATAGCATTAGGATAAACATATGGCAAATATATTTAAAAATAGTATAAAAGGACCTGTTGGAACAGGTGGATTAGGTGTTTACACAACACCAGCAGCAACATCAACAACTGTGATTGGTGTAAATGTAGCAAATATTGTATCTGAAAACATTTATGTAGATGTACAAATAACCGATAACTCTGCTAGTGTTACTAAATATTTAGTAAAAGGAGCAGTTATCCCAAATGGTTCATCAGCAGTTTTAGTTGGTGGTGACCAAAAAGTAGTTTTAGAGGCAAACGATTCGATAACAGTAACATCTAATGTTAATAATTCAGCAGATGTTATTTTATCAGTATTAGAGATATCATAAATAGAGGTTAATGGAATACGGTGGAAAGAATCCAAATGGAATAAATCAAGTCAGTCAAAGTTTACTTTCGATTGATGTTCAAGGTGTAGAGCAAATAAACATATCAACCTCATCGGTTGATATTAATACATCTTTGAATGTCGAAGGTGGAATAACTGCATCTTCGTTTAGTGGTTCTTTTACTGGTTCATTTAAAGGAGATGGTTCTCAATTAGAAAGTATTCCAACAACTGCACTTACTGGTGATATTGGTAGAATAGCTGAAGGTTCAGCAACTGCATCAGTTTTAAGTGGAACTTCATTCGAAGTAAGTGTACCTACAAATATAGTAGGTAATGTAACATCAACTGGTGATTTAGATATTCAAGGAGAGTTATCTGCATCTTTATATAAAGGTGATGGTGGGGGATTATATAATATACCCGCTGATGCATTAGGTGATATAGATAGATTAAAATCAGGTTCAATTGAAGCTATAATATCTCCCAATAAAGGACTTAGAGTAGAAACTGGTGTTACTGTAAGAGATTATCTTATTGTAACTGGTAGTGGTGTTTTTAAGAGTGATGCAAAAGTAGATACATTCTTATTAGTAGGAACTGATTTAAAAGTAACAGGTTCAGCAGATATAGCAAATAATTTAAATATATCCAACGATTTAACAGTTGGTAATAACTTAGCTGTAAATGGAACAATTACTTCAAATGAGTTAATAACAACATTTATTTCATCATCAGTAATTTATGCATCAGGTTCAAATGTGTTTGGTGATGAGAGTACTGATTCACATCAATTTACAGGTTCAGTATTAATTAAAGATTCGGTAGTAATTCCGGTCTTTAGTTCAGAACCTGCTGGTGGTCAACTTGGACAATTATATTATAACTCAACTGATACCAACATATTTAGATACACTGGTTCAGAATGGGAACCTGCAGCTGGTACTGCTGGTACGTCTGGTACTTCTGGTACTTCTGGTACATCCGGAAGTGGTGGAACTTCTGGTACAAGTGGTACAAGTGGAACAAGTGGTACTGGGGGTTCATCTGGTACAAGTGGTTCTGGTGGAACATCTGGAAGTGGAGGTTCAAGTGGAACAACAGGTTCAGCTGGTACATCTGGCTCTGGTGGAACTTCTGGTTCTGGTGGAACAAGTGGCTCAAGCGGAACATCTGGTTCTGGTGGAACATCTGGAAGTGGAGGTTCATCTGGAACATCTGGAAGTGGAGGTTCAAGTGGAACATCTGGTTCTGGTGGAAGTTCTGGAAGTGGAGGAACATCTGGTTCTGGTGGAACAAGTGGTACATCAGGAACTTCTGGTACATCTGGTGTAGATGGAGATGATGGTACTGATGGTGTAGATGGTAATGATGGTTCGGATGGAGAAGATGGAACTTCTGGTTTAGATGGTACATCTGGTAGTGGAGGTTCATCGGGCTCTTCAGGTTCTTCTGGTAGTTCTGGTTCATCTGGTTCTTCTGGTATTGGTGGTGGTGATGGAGATGATGGTTCGGATGGAACATCTGGAACAAGCGGAACATCTGGAATAGATGGTACTGATGGTACTGCAGGAAGTGGAGGTTCAAGTGGTTCTGGTGGAACAAGTGGTTCTGGTGGTTCATCTGGTTTAACTGGAGCTGGTGGTGGAGATGGTTCATCTGGAACAAGTGGTTCTGGTGGTTCATCTGGTAGTGGTGGTTCAAGTGGTTCTGGTGGAACTTCTGGTAGTGGAGGAACATCTGGTACAAGTGGAACAAGTGGTTCAGCTGGTAGTGGAGGAACTTCAGGTTCTGGTGGTACGAGTGGAGCACAAGGTGAAGATGGTGAACAAGGTACAAGTGGTTCTGCTGGAACAAGTGGAACAAGTGGTACGAGTGGTACGAGTGGAACGAATGGTACTGCAGGGAGTGGAGGAACTTCTGGTAGTGGTGGTTCTTCTGGTATAGATGGAACTGATGGTACTGCTGGTAGTGGAGGTTCATCTGGAAGTAGTGGAACATCTGGTACAAGTGGAACAAGTGGTACATCTGGTTCTTCTGGAGTATTATCCTTAACAGGCACAACTGATAATGGGTTAATTACATTAAATGGTACTGCACCAAACGCAACTGTTGAAAGTAATCTTACTTTTGATGGTACAACATTAAACATAACAGGTAACTTAAATGTAACGGGTACACAAACAAGTGTAAATACCGAAACAATTTTGTTAGCAGATAATATTATAACTCTTAATTCAAACTTTACAACAGGTACTCCTTCAGAGGATGGTGGTATTGAGATATTAAGGGGTTCTTCAGCAACTAAAAAATTCTTTTGGGATGAATCATCCGATAGATGGTATGCTGATAACGCATTAGAATCAAACAATCTTTATTTAACTGGTGTAACTCAACCAACTATATTCTTTAATGGTTCTTCGGATAGTGGAATTGATATGGCTATTAGAGCAACACCTGAAGGATTAGATTTCTATGAACCAGAAGATGGAAACAAAATACATTTCCAAGTTTTAGATGATACTGGTGTAAATGCAGTATTTGGATATAAACTAAATGGTACTGAAATTGTAGATACATCCCGTAACTTAGTTAATATTGGTACTATTAATACTGGACAAGGTGCAACTGAGGTTTATAATATGAACCAAAATGTTCGTACAACCGATTCACCTACATTTGATAATTTAACAGTTGGTGATAGTGGAAACACTGGAACTTCTTTAAATATTATAGCAACTAATACGGCTGGTTCTCCTGCCGCAACTGCTATGATTAATATGAGTGGTTATGAAGGTAGAGCAATTGGTACTTTATTTACTGATGTATCTTATAGTGGACAAGAATGGTTTAGTGGTTTACGATATAGTGGTGGATTTGCTAATTATCAAATTGGATATCATTCAAGTGGTGGACAAGCTGAATACTCAGCAAACTCATTATTAACAATTAACAAATCAGGTGAAGCAACATTTAGTGGTGGTGTAAACTCAACCTTCCTTAATACTGGACATGGTGATAATGAGTTGTACGCAATGAACCAAAATGTTCGTACATCTGATAATGTTGAATTCAATCAGGTAACTGCTGGTAATTTTGTAGGAAATGTAAGTGGTACTGCTGATAGAGCAGAGGCAGTTGATTCAAATGATACTAGAGGTACAAATGATTTACCAAATAGTAAAGAAAAGGGTGTTTACTTTGATTTCAAAAGTAATGCAACCAATGGATTGAGTGATGGTGGTTCGTATAACGGACAAATGCATTGGAGAAGTTATGGTGGTGGTTCTGATTTAAGTGGAGGATATCCAATTCAGATTTCATATACTGCTAGTGGTAGATTATGGAGTAGATTAGGAAGTGGTACTACAACTTGGAATAGTTGGAGACAAATATTAGATAGTGTATCTCAACCATACGCATATAATATGAACCAAAATGTTCGTACATCTGATTCTCCTCAATTTGCAAGAGTTTATTTAGATAATACAAATAATTATATAGATTCGAATGGTAGTTATCTATCATTTAAATCAGGTGGTAACGAAATGTTATTTGGTGGTTCAACATCAATGTACATTAACTATCGTGCAGCACTTGGTGGAACACCAACTCATTGGATTTGGAATGCTGGTTCATCATCATCATTTTCACAATTTACTTTAGGTAGATTAAACGCTGATAATTTATATGATAGAAACAATACTGGATATAGAGTAGACCCTGCATCTACTTCTATCTTAAATGAGTTAAGAGTAGATGGGTACATAAGACATAATGGTGATACAAATACTTACATTAGATTTGTAGGAGCTGATGATTTACAATTAGTAGCAGGTGGTAGACAAATGATTAGAATGGATGAAGGTACTGATCCTGATATTCTTCAATTAGGTGATTCTGCTACATACACTAGAAATGAAGGACATTTAATTGTTGGTCAAACTGGTATATCATATACAAATACAGATAATGCTCCATTGGTTGGTTCAAAAACTGATAATAGAGTACATATCAATGGTTCAATTCAATTAACCAGCAATAACGATGCTATCGTATTCGGTAGAGGAACATCTTCATTTATGAAAGATGAAGAAATTGGCTTCGGATGGGGTGGTGGTTGGTATATGACCGATGGTACTTACCTAAGAGTAAGAAATAATAAAATTCTTTATTCAACTGGTGAATTTTGGGCTAGTAGATTTAATGATGTAAATAATACTGGATATTATGGTGACTTTGCATCTACATCAAATTTAAATCAGTTAAATGTTATTACTTTAAATGTTAGTGGTAACACTACATTAGGTAATGGTAATGGAGATACAACTCATATTAATGATATAGTTCATATTGGAGCAACTGATAGTGGTAATTCTGATTTATTCTTTGGTGAAGGTTCTACAAACAACATTAGATATGGTGTTCATTGGAATTGGGATTCAGGATATAGATTTACTTGGAACACGAGAAACAATGGTACTGATACAACATTATTCTACTATGATACTAATAGTACATCTTATGTATATTGGAATAGACACTTCCATATGCAGAATAAGGAAATTAACTATGTAGGTCAATTACACTTTAATGATAATGTTAGATTCTATGATGAAGGTAATGATTCATATCTAAACTTCAAATATGGAGATTCTAATGCAGGTGGTATTAAGTTCGTAAATGGTGGTGGTACTCGAAAGGGGTATGTATATGCTGATAATAGTGGATTTGGTTTATTAGATAATGATGGAAGTTGGGCAGTAAGAACCCAAACTGGTTCCAATCCATTAGAATTAAGAACTAATAATAATGTAGAATTCTACGTTTATGATTCATACACATATTCACCAGGTTCATCAAGAGCACCAATATTTTATGATTCCAATGATACAGGGTATTATTCAGACCAAAACTCAACAACTAGATTAAATAGATTATACATTAATCCAAGAAATGATAATTATAATGTTGGTTCTATCAATAGTACAAATAATCAAAGTGATTGGCAAAATCTTACTAATACAAATGGACAATTTACTGTAACTCAGTATAATGCAATACAAAACTATACAAATTCACCAACGGGTCTTTATACATATGGTTCAGTATTAAGTACGAGAACAGTAAATCACTCATTCCAATTATATTCATCACATACTGGTGATTTAGCATATAAAACACAATGGAATAACGATAATTACTCAGGATGGTTAACCATTCCTGCTTATGGTAGAAATGGTGGTAACTCTGGTAATGCTTTATATGCATCTCAATTTATTGATTCAAATAGTACGGGTTATTACGCAGACCCTGCATCAACATCAAATTTTTACAATTTACAATTAACTGGAGCTAAACACACATACCTTTATATAAGTCCAGGTAATGGATATGAGGCTATGGTTAGGTTCAATGGTGGTAGTGGTAGTACTTGGTATGCTGGTAGTAGAACTTCTTCACAATTAGTAGGTTCAACTGATGCATGGCATGTATATTCACAAACTAGAGGTAGAACTGTTTCTGGTACTGATAATTCTGGTAATACATATTCTTATGCTTCATCAAGAGCACCAATATTCTATGATTTAGATAATACTGGATACTATGTAAATCCTGCTGAAGCATCAAGACTACAACGTCTTTATGTTGAAGGTGGACATGGTGATACTCGAATTCAATTACACTACAATAATGGTAATGATATTTATGATTCTCATCTAACCTTATGGGCATCTGAGCCAGGTATCACTTATGATAATAGTGGTATTGGTGGTAACATAAACTTTAGTGGACAATATTATGGTAGACAGACTAATAGTAACGCTTATGGTACATATCTAAGATTTGATGTAAACTCAGGATATAGTGAATTCTGGTCAACTACTGGTAGTGCTGGTAGTTCTGGTGGACAAGGTACAAGACAATGGTATGTGAATCATAGTGGTGATAACTTTTCAAGAGTTTCATCTAGAGCACCTATATTCTATGATTCGAATAATACTGGATTTTATGTAAACCCAGATAATACTTCAAACATTAGATATCTAAAGGTCAATACGACTGGAACTTCATCTAGTACACGAGCATTAACAATTAAAGCAGATGGACAATCCGAACTTAATTTTGGTTCATATCCTGCATCTTGGACTTCGGCATTACAAATTCAAAATAACAACAATTCGAATTTCATTTGGATTTCACCATTAGATAATGGACAGAATGCTAGATTTAGAACTGGTGGAAGTGCATTGGATTTTTACACCGATGGTGCTAATAATACTGGAACTCGTTCATTATTTGTAGGAAGTGGGTATGCTCAAGGTATAAGTTCATTAAGAGCACCGATATTCTATGATTCAGACAATACTGGATATTATTTCGATGGTGCATCAACATCCAAATGGAATGCATCTAATCAAAATGGATATCATACATTTAATAATTATGGACTTGGTGTAACTGGTACATATTCATCCTATCGTTTACAATTAGTATTCGCAATGGGTTCATCATATAGACCGAATTCGGCTGGTACATCAACCGCTAATATGTATGGTATTGGTTGGTCTCATCCAAACGCTGGTTCATTAGGTGGAGCTAATAACTTAACTGACCATGGTATGTTGATTGTCAACAACGGGTCGTTTAGAGCAGCATTATCAAATAGTTTAGTAGTAACTTCTGAAGTAAGAGGAACTCTTTTCAGAGATTACAATAGTACGGGATATTATGTAGACCCTGCATCAACTTCAGTACTAAATCAACTTCAAGTTAATGGATTAACAGTTGATGGATATAAACTTGCAGATACAGCTTCAAGAAGTGTAAGTGCAGGACAATGGGTAACTATTGCTACGGGAAGTGGTAGACAATATGCTACCTTCAATGTATGGGATACTAATGGTGGTAGACATGGTTCAATGTCATTTACTGCTGGTATTTCTTATGGTGGAACTGGTACAATTACATTATTGGGTAAATCTTGGTATAGTTCTGGTGGTATTTTTAATAATATTAGAATTAGAAAAAGTGGTACATATGATACTCATTACCTACAAATTTATTGTGATACTGCTGGTACATTATATTACGCAATAACAAATAACTTTCAAAGTAGTGGTTGGTCACTAACAACATCCGGTACAGGAAACCCTGCTTCTTCAACAGCTGCAGAAGTAGTACCTGATACATATCCTGGTTTGGGTACAAATCAAGCAATTGCTGCATCTAGATACTATGATGTAAATAGTACTTCTTACTATGGAGATTTTGCCTCTACATCTTATATGAATGATGTAAGAGCTAACATTTTCTACGAAAGAGAAAACACCGCATATTACTTCGGTAGTTCACAGGGTGATGCTCGAATGAGAAATGTTAGATTTAATAGTGTTGATATTGAAAGTGGGGCAACTATTGAATCGGTAAACAATAATGGTAGAATATATTTAGGTGGTAACTTACATATTGATTCATATAATGGAAATGATATTTATCTGAATTACTATTCAGGTAGAAGAACGAGAACATTCTATTCATCAAATAGAGAAGCTTGGAGGTCTGATACAAATGGTATTGTTTACGCATTCGCACAACATCGTTCACCAATCTATTACGATTATAATAATACAGGTTATTACTCTGACCCTTCAGGCGCTTCTAATTTCAATACATCTATAAGAGCAACTGAAATTTACGCTAGAAATTGGTTCAGAAACGATAATAGTGGTGAAGGTTTATACAACCAAGCAACTGGAATGCATTGGTATTCTGATTCAAATAGAAGATGGAGATTATATGGTGGACAATCGACAGTTGAAATTGGTATGTACACTTCTGGGAATAGCCTTAGAGGTTATTACTACGCTGATAATAGTAATAACATTGGTATTTTAGATGCTGGTGGAAGTTGGGCAATTAGACACGCAAATGATAATGGTACTTATTTCTATACTGATAATAGTGCATTAGAATTTAGTGTTGGTAGAGATACAGTAGGTGGTAACTATGGTACTGTTAGAACTCATTCTACTAGAGGTGGATGGGGAGGATACTCAATTAATGGTAATTGGGTGTTTATGCATGACCATTCAAACGCAGCAGGTATCTATAATGATATCGAAAATGAGTGGGCTATCTATATGTTGAGAAACTCTTATGTAGAGTTAATGTACAACGGAACTTGGGAATTAGCAACTCGTAGTGGATATGGTTTAGCTAGAG
>Ga0206682_10001620_pt1 | contig 21907 bp, 31 predicted proteins | sample M240m12015metaG_FD_155444 | JGI IMG/M metagenome (GOLD analysis project Ga0206682, IMG submission 155444) | Ammonia-oxidizing marine archaeal communities from Monterey Bay, California, United States - M2 40m 12015 | ecosystem: Environmental > Aquatic > Marine > Intertidal zone | place: USA...
TGGCTTGTATCCATATTGAACCATCAAAGTGTGCATGTCATGTGCATCATTGAATGCATCTATCACTGAAGTGCTATCACTTTTAGGTCTTGGCTTTCGTGTTGGCTGAAACTCTGCCTTCTTTTTCCAAGGGCATATGTCCTGAAGCTGTGGACGAAACTTATCCCACTCACGCCACAATGTTAAAATTTGTGGTGGTAGTTCTGGGATGCCATCGAAGATTGATCTCCCCGCCCATTCATATGGACGACCTGTATCTGGATGGATACTTGGCGGAAGTACATCCTGAACAGAGCCTGCACGTAATTCAAATACCACTTCGGTCTTGCGTGGATCTCCCTCGACAGGCCACGATATCTTGTGCGTGATTAAATCAGGTGGAGCTTTAAAGATCAACTTACCACGATTCTCACGTCCGATAATCTGTGGTGCAGATTGCATCAACTCAGAAAAATCTATTCCCAGATGTTCAAAAATTATTTTTGTATGCTCGACGTTATCTATGTCGATAGCACAAGTTCCAGATGCACCATGCAGTAATCCTACATTGTGATTTGGGTTCTGCTCATAATATAGTCTAGCCTGATCTGGATCTGACAATGCCTTCTCTGGTTGTTGCCAACCAAATCTCGTTGGCCCTTTGGAGCCAGCAGGGATTGTTACCAGATACCAACTCAACTTTGAGCAGTAATCTTCTATCTGAAAGCTCATACCGAATCAGTCAGATATTCGCTAAGTTTCTTCCAAGTTGTTAAACTGATGTGGTCAACGCCATCTCCTGATGCGATCCCCTTTACAGTTGGGTGAGATAGCCCACATTTTTCAGCGACAACAGTTAAACGTCGATCTTGCAACGCCTCTCGTATGTCATCCAATGGTAGTAGTGTTTGCATTGTTATTGTCCTTTTTTGCATTATTTGTAAAAACATCTTTACATAGTGAAAATCTTTCTGTAAACAAGATTCTGTAGAGAATGAGTGAAAAAAAGAAAGAAAGGAAATTGCCATGAGCAATATCGATGGACTTGCCTCCCAGTGGCTAGAAGTAAAGGCGTTAGAAAAACAGATTATCGCACAGCGTCATGCGATAGAAGAGCAAATCACAGAGGCACTAGATGCCAAAGATGAAGGCTCAATATCCCACAAATTATCAGAGCATAAAGTTACGTTATCACAGCCTGTGTCTCGTAAAGTTGATGCTATTGCATGGGATAAAGTTAAAGATAAAATCCCAAGTAACCTACACCCAGTAAAAGTAAGCGTATCTGCGGATGCCGCTGGCTGTAGATATTTAGCGGAAAAAGAACCGCGCCTATGGTCAAAAATTGCCAAGGCATTCACAACTAAATCTGGAAAAATTGGTGTTAAAGTAGAGGCTCTGTAATGGAGCTTACTGCCAATGAATTGGTCATGCTATCCGAAGCGTTGAAGTCTGTGACGTTTATGGATGGCCTGACCAAAAGCCCAGAGCAGATCAGATTGGAACGTAAACTGTCACGTTGGTCTGATCATGAAAATCTATTTTTTGTAGAAGGAGAAAATAATGGAAGAAATAAATAAAATATTAGACGAGGTATTTGCCTCTGTCTTTAAAGAGAAATGGGAGGATAGAGAATATAAATGGCTATAAATTTAAAATCACTATCTAAGCCATCAGGTCAGCGACCAATAATCGCCACCTTATTTGGTGAAGGCGGAATGGGTAAAACTACACTAGCCGCTATGTTCCCAAAGCCAGTCTTTATCAGAACTGAAGATGGAACTGCATCACTTATGGGTAACAAGGAAGTTAGTCTCTTCCCATTGGCAACATCAAGTCAAGATGTCTTGGATGCAATTGAGGCTCTAGCCACTGACAAGCATGAGTTTAAGACATTGGTTATCGATAGCATTACGCAATTGGCAACAATGATCGAAAGCGAAATTGTAGCGGCTGATCCTAAAGCTAAATCTATAAACCAAGCTGGGGGTGGATATGGAGCAGGGTATGGTACTGCATCTGAAAAGCACCGCCAGATCAGAGAGTGGGCAGGATCTCTTGCTTATGAAACTGGAATGAATGTGGTCTTTATTGGACACGCCGACACTGAGACGTTGGACTTGCCTGATCTAGATCCATACGCAAGGTACTGTGTGAGAATGCATAAGAAGAGCATTCCGCATTACACTGATAATGTTGACCTAGTTGGATTAATCCGACTGAAGACATTTACTCGCGGAGATGGCGATAAGAAGCGCGCCATTTCTACTGGTGAACGTGAGATACTGTGCTTTCCACAGGCATCATCAGTCACCAAAAATCGGTTCAACATTACTGAACCACTGCCATTTACATTTGATGGCGGCAATCCATTTTCACAATTTGTAGCAGAGTAGGAGAACTCACATGGACTTAAACGGATTTAACGCATTGGAAATCGAGCCAACAATAACTAACGAACCAATCCCAGCAGATTGGTACAAGGCTGTAATTTCTAACACCGAGCAGAAGGCAACCAAAGCTGGAACTGGCTCATACCTAGAACTCACAATTGACGTGATCGAAGGATCATATCAGGGCAGAAAAATTTGGGATCGACTAAACTTACAGAACCCAAACCAAACTGCGGTTGAGATTGCACAACGTAATCTATCGAGCATTTGTCGTGCGATTGGTGTGAACAACCCAAAGGATAGTGCTGAGTTATGTGACAAGCCACTGATGGTTAAAGTTGCAGTTAGAGCGGCTGATGGTCAGTATGATGCCACTAACGAAGTTAAGGGTTATGACGCGGCAGGTGGAGCTACGGCTACTGCATCACCTGTAGTTGCAACTGCGAGTGCATCTACACCACCTTGGAAGAAGTAACGTCTACCTCTGGATCGGCTCCTCGTGAGCCGATTTACTAGATAGATGGAGAAGCAAATGAACCTTGAACAATATATGACGCCAGAAACAGTTCGCCTCATTTACGAGAAATATCAACAGAAACGAAAGAATGAGCATCGACCTCACTTGGGTGGATCTCAAATTGGCAATGAATGTAATCGCGCACTTTGGTATCAGTTTAGGCACGCATGGACGCCAGACTTCTCTGGGAGAATACTTCGATTGTTTGAAACAGGTGATCGTGAAGAAGATCGTGTTGTATCTAACCTAAGAGATATCGGTGTAGAGATTTGGGAAGTAGACCCAGAGACTGGTAAGCAAGTTAGATTTACAGAATGTGGTGGTCACTTTGCATTGTCTCTGGATGGTGTGGGTCTTGGTTTTCCTGAGAGCAGTAAGCCACACACACTTGAATTTAAAACAATGAACACCAGAAGTTTTAAAGATATCGAGAAGAAGGGATTGCAGAAAAGCAAGCCTATCTATTGGGCGCAATGCCAGATTGGTATGCACTTGGCTGAATTAGAGAACTGCTACTTCTTTGCAGTTTGTAAGGAGACTGACGCTATTTATGCAGAACGTCTAAAGCTAGATAAGTCTGAGGCCATGCAACTTATCGAGAAGGCAAATAAAATTATATTTGCAGAGACGCCACCATCCAAATTAAGTGAGGATGCAAGTTTTTGGCAATGCAAGTTCTGTCCGTATTGGGCGGTATGTCATGGATGCAAGATACCAGAAGTTAGTTGTAGGACTTGTAGCCATGTGACCCCAGAGAAAGATGGCACTTGGAGTTGCGCCAAAGGGAAGCCCACAGTTACCTGTGATGAACATCTATACATCCCACAAATCATGCCAAAAGATTTGGTGGTGCATGATGCTGGTGATGACTTTGTTGAATATGAAGATCAAGACACTGGCGAGATCATTAAGAACAAGGAGAACAGCCAAGCTATCTTTGATGGTAGGATGGTGTAATGGTTTTAAATGTAAGATTGACTAGATCAGAAATGTCAGAAGTAAAACAAGCGGCGGCTTTACGTTGGCAATTGGCAAGGGCAAGCGGTGTTGTAAATCAACGCAAAGATATTAGATCAGATGCTGATATTGATCTTCTAGGTTTAAAGGCTGAAATGGCAGTCGCAAAAGCCTTACAGCTTCCATATAGGGCATCTGACCTTGGCATAGATAGTGGTGCTGATATGTGGTCTGAAGACGTAAGTATTGACGTGAAGGCAACGTATCATAAATCAGGCAAGCTATTATTTAAATCCTTAGATTCGTTTGTCGCTGAATACGCAATATTAGTTACCATATCTGATGATGAAGATGTGATGCGTATTGTTGGAGGTATGGGTAGAGATAGATTTAAATTAGAAGCAGTAGAGACAGACTTGGGTAGGGGTATATGTTGGGTTGCACCTCAAGACATATTAACACCCATAGAAGGCGTTTGGCTTGCATTAACTCAGTGGAGGTTGTGCAGATGACCTTTAAGTTATCTTTGATGGCAGAATGAAATGATAGAAGACACGATAGTGAGAGAGGCTGTATTAGAAGATATAAAATATGTTGTCAGCCTCAGTAAAAAAGAAAGTTTGAGTTTAGGTTTTATTCCAAAGATGGCGTATGAATCTGCGATCACAGGAATCAAAACTGGCAAGAGATGGTCACCTGTTTGTAATGACAAACTATTTGTGTGTACTGTTAACGATGACCTTGTTGGTTTTTGCCTAGCTAGTTTTGGCAAAAGAAATGCAATCTACCGCAAGGGAAAGATAGCTCAGATTTGCCTCCAAGAAGATGCCAGAAAATTTGAGAGGGGAAAACTGCTTTTAAACGTAGTTATCAATTGGGGTAAGTCTATTGGGACTTTATCTTTTGATGCAGGTTGTGCTGACGATTTGGAAAGTAATTTCTTTTGGCAAGCTATGGGTTGGGAGATTGCAGGATCTCGTAAGGGTATCGGACACAAGAACACTTGGGTTCAAACAAGCAAACGAAAAATCAATATATATAACTACGATCCCAATTGGCTAAGTGGATTAATAATAGGAGACGTTAAATGACATTTACCCTTAGAGACTACCAAAAAGAAGCAATAGATGGGCTGTACAGCTACTGGGCAAGTAAGTCAGGGGATAATCCACTAATCGTTGCGCCTACAGGCTCTGGGAAGACTGCGATCATCGCACAACTGATTTCAGACGCCATGAGCTACCACGGCACGAGAGTTATGGTTGTAACGCACGTTAGGGAGCTTCTGGAGCAAGGTGCTTCAGGATTGGTCAAACTGTACCCACAGGCTGATTTTTGCTTCTACAGCGCGTCTGTGGGTGAGAAGCGACTAGACAAACCTATTATATTTGCAGGGATACAAAGTGTATGGGAGAGAGCCTACCAGATCGTCCCTGCAATTGATTTGATATTAATCGATGAGGCTCACATGCTACCCAAGAATGAAGGCACTCGATACAACAAATTCATAGCTGACATGAAGAGTTGTAATCCAGATGTTAAAGTTGTTGGACTGACTGCCACGCCATACCGATTAGACAGTGGATACTTGCACAAAGGCGAGGGAGCTATCTTTGATGGGATTGCACATGACATATCTGTTGAGATGCTCATGGAGCAAGGTTACCTATCTCCTGTCATATCCAAGGGCGGAATTAAACAGATCGACCTGACAAATGTCAAGAAACGTGGTGGTGAATTTATCGAGAGCCAATTGGCTACTGCCGCATCAGATCCAGAGTTGGTTGCGTCTACAGTCGCAGAGATAGTTGACCTAGGATCAGATAGGAAAAGTTGGTTGGTGTTTAGCTCTGGTGTGAGCCACGCACAAATGTTGGCAGATGAATTTGAATTTCACAATATATCAGTTGGAGTTGTCACTGGATCAGATGGAAAGAAAACCAGAGATCAGACAATTTCTGATTTTAAATCTGGCAAACTAAAATGCCTGATCAATGTGAATGTGTTGACCACTGGCTTTGATCATCCTTCTGTGGATCTCGTCGCGTTGGTTAGAGCTACAGCATCAACTGGATTGTATGTGCAAATGGTTGGACGTGGCACTAGAATTGCAGATGGCAAGGAAAACTGCCTGATATTAGATTATGGTCAAAATGTTGAGCGTCACGGATTTATCGATAAGGTTAAGCCAAAAGATAAAATGAGTGGTGGCGATGGAGAAGCTCCAGTTAAGACATGCGAGAAATGCCAGACGATGGTTCACGCCGCCGCTCAAGTTTGTCCTGAGTGTGGATTTCAGTTTCCACCGCCTATGCTTAATCACAGTTCAAGTTCATACCGAGGTGCTATGTTATCGTCTCAAGTAGAATCCGAGTGGGTTGATGTCGATAGTGTGTACTATTCAAGGCATAAGAAAGATGGAAAGCCAGACAGTGTGAAGGTGACTTACCATTGTGGAATGATGTCAAACTCTGAGTGGCTGTGTCCAGATCATGGTGGATACGCCGCCAGTAGATATAGATCCAGAAAGCCTTTGCTAAACTCAACGGCAGATACAACAGATGAAGCTCTGGACGAATCAAGTTCTTGGATAACGCCTAGTCGCATAAAAGTTAAACCATCATCTCACAATCCAAAATACAAAGAAATTGTAGAATTTGATTATACACAAGTGGAGAAGAAACATGAGACGCAAACGCAAAACTCGGACTACTACGATTGGACTGGTGAAGATATCCCCTTCTGAGCATGACGAGCAAGTTGGATTTATCAATTGGTTTCGAGCCAAATATTCAGGTGTTTTGATATTTGCAATTCCTAATGGCGAGAAGAGAGCCATTAGCGTTGCCAAAAGATTAAAAGCTGAAGGTGTAGTTCGAGGTGTACCAGATTTATATGTCCCTACTTGGAACCTGTGGATTGAAATGAAGCGAGTGTCAGGTGGAAGACTTTCGCCTGATCAGAAAGAAATGATAAATTATTTAGAAAGTATTGGAAATACAGTTATCATAGGGAAAGGGGCAAGTGATGCCTCTAAAAAAGTATTGGAGTTTATAGAGAAAGGAAAACTAGAATGACGTGGGAAATAAAAAAAATAATATGTGGAAATCAAGAGCATTATAAAAAAGCTCAAGATAAATATGGAGAGGCGTGGAGGATACAAGCCAAGAAAGATAAAAATGACAATCCTGCATTAAGGTTAAGCCAGAAGCCATTGAAAAATGGTAATTTAAGTAAAGAAGGAGCGTCCAGAGGTGGCAAGAATAGTGCAAAAACACATGCACATATTCAACAGCAACTTAGTTTATTCCCAAAAAGTCTTCTAAGTCATTGAAAACAAACAAAACTTTCTCCTTGATATACTACATTTAGTATGCTATATATTGTATGTAGAGAGAAAAAAGGAGATTTTCTATGAGTGACTTTTACTATAATGATGGCGGACGTGTCGAATCAGGCCGAAGAGGTTTAGCTGGTGATTGTGCAGTTCGCGCAATGGCTATAGCTTTAGAGCTAGACTACGATGCTTGCTATAAAGAAATAGCACAAGCCAATAAAGAAAATGGACGTGCTAAGTCTGTTCGTCATGGCGTTATGAAAGACGTGTATGGCGCAGTTTTAAAGCGTCATGGGTGGGTCTGGCATTCAGCACCAAAATTCAAAGGTGTAAAAGCTCGCGCTGAAGATATGCCTGATGGTGTTGTTATTGCCAGACAGGCAAGGCACTTCGTTGCTGTTATTGATGGTGCTGTTCACGACATATGGAATTGCTCTCACAAAATGGTCTATGGATATTGGGCTAAAAAATAAAACCAACTGCCCTAGCTAATAATGGCTAGGGCTATTTAAATTTAAAAGGAAGAGAAAATGAAACCAACAATGAATGTATGGATTGAGCTACAAGAACCAGATGAAAATTACACTGGAAAAGAAATAGCTGACAATGCAAATAGAATGTTAATACGGCTTGGCAGTGAAAGAGGGTATTTTCAATTCTCACCAACTAAAATGAAAGGTTGTCATTATAGATATATAGATGGACCAGAAGGCGGTATTACTCCTCTAGAAGATAATGGCAAATGGTTTAACCTAGAATATTTTGGGCGTGAACTTGTTGCGAATAAAATTAGTGCTTAATTAATTTTGATCACTTACTGTTAAAATTTTATCTTTTGTTTTTGGCGATATTGTTTGGATTAATCCATCTAATGCGCCAGAAACCACTGGATCATAAATATCCCCAACACCTTCAGTCAGCTTTGTTGATGCTATAACTCTTGGTTGAGAAGCAGATACTGCGTTTATAGCTTTAGCAAAAGCATTATAAATTGCATCTATACTCGTATTATCCGTTAATGATTTTTCAAGAAGATCCGCATTTTCTGAAACTACAAGCTGTGCAATCTCTTTGTATTGATCATCAGTAAATGGTGGTTTTTTACCACCAAACATTCTTGTAATGATATTTGCACTTGCACCAATATCAAGACCATTAGACATTATAAGACGACTTACATCTGCCGCACCTTGTCCTAATCCAACTCTACTTGCAGATCCAAGTCTTTCTCCAGAAGGAGATCCTCCAAATGTTCCGCTACTTGCAACAATAGAACCACGCGCTTGATTTATTTTGCTAATGATAGTTTCTATTTTATCTCCAGGATATAATATTTCTAGTATGACACGTTCTTTTTGGTTTATACCATCAGAAGCATCAGACAGTTTTGTAACTGTTCCAATCTTTTGACTAGACTGACCTTTTAATTTTAATGCAGATGCCGCACCACTTCTTAACGCTTCAATCGCATCTACATCTTTTGCTTTTACAAGGTTATCAAATTGAACTGCAAATTCTTCTGGATTTTTAGAAAATACACTTTTACCTTCATTAAACATTTTAACAGAATTATTTATTATAGCCCAATTTTGTCTTGTGGCTTGTAGGTCTGGTGAAATTTGATCCAACACACTTTTAATTTCTTTTTCATAATTACCAAAAGTTGTAGCTTTATTTTTAGTTCCTGATCTTAATGCTTTATCTTTCACGTCCATTAAAACTCTTTTAATAATTTCTCCCTCTTCTAAACTAAGAGATCTATTAAGCTCTAAAGGTTTTCCCTTACCAGTTGATTTAAACAATTGAGGAATGCCTGATTCATCTAAACCTTTGTTTATTAAATTTCTTAAACTTCTACTTTCTCTAACCATAAATAAAACAGTTTGATCAAGAGGTTTAAATGTTTGACCAGAAGTAGATTCCCAAATTTGTTTATAGGCTTCACTTTCAGCTTTTAATAACTTTTCAGTATCATCAGAAAAAGTTTTAAATATGTTTCCACCTTGAGACTCTGGGTCTAAATCATTTTGTAGTCTTTCATAAAGATCTTTTACAAAGCGATTTTTTCTTCCAGTAATTGCATCTCTTATAATAGGTGATCCTGGCCCTGACTTTGATGCAAATCCAGACACAACTTTTGCGGCTTCTTCTGACATCTCTGGAAGAATTTTTCCATCATTCACTTGTTGTAAAAAATCATCAACAGTTAAACCACTGTCACTAATCATGCGAATAAGTTCATCTTCAACTTTCTTACCAACTTTACCTGTAAGCGTTCTTTTTACACTGTCTAATATTGGCGTTAAAGCAACTTGAGTAGCTTGTGTTAGTTTAGCAAAAAGAGGATTAGCGACTGCGCCAGTTAAAGTTGCAACAGGAGCATCTTTAATTCTTGAAAATCCTTCTTCTTCTGATGAGCCAGTGCCTGATAAAAATCCTTGTGCGGCTCCATAACCAAGCAATCTCATCCAAGTTGGTGCAGTTGCGGCTAGAGATGTTCCGCCTGTAAATGGAGCGGCTAATGTAGCAACAGCCGTTGGAACTATCGCTCCACCAATTTCATACTTTAAGCTACCATCTTTTGATTGAGCAGATTTTAATTTAGATCTTTCTTCAGCTAAAGCATCTTCATATGTTACATCTGGGCTTAATGCCTTAATACCAGCAATTGTCTCATCTGCGTAATTAAAAAGTAATCCAGTAGCGGCTAGTCTAGCTTTATCAGCTAAAGTTAATCCTAATTCTGGGTCAACTTCAGATTCTGATAAAACTTCTATATTTTGCTCTGCTCTTATTCGAGCAAGCATTTCTTCTACAGTTTCTTCAGCCATGCTATTGCTCCGATCTTCTATCTGGATTGTTTAATTCATCTGAAAGCATAGTAAGCATTTGTTTTGTTAATCTTTTTTCTATACCTGGGATAGCTAACATTTCTCTAATTTTTTCAATTGTCATACTAGATACAGCATCCTTAAACATTAAATTTTGTCCAAGAGCTGTTTTAGCAAGAAGTTCATTTGCATACCCTTGAGGGTTCAAGATGTCATAGGTTTCATCGCCACTTTTATATTTTAAATACTGAATAGCATTAGGATAAACAACTCCAAATGCATCTTGAGCAGAATTTATCATACCTTTTGTTGCTTCTTCTCGTAGGGCTTGTTTTTGTTTTATAGTATCAGCACTATCACCAACTTTAGGGAAGTATTGATCTAATGCATCTATATATTCTGATGGAGCAATCGCCGCACCAGATTCATTTCTTAATTGAGCCGCTACCCAGTTTTGAGCCGCAATGTGGAATTGTTGAGCTTTAGGATCAATTCCTATATTACCTAAACCAAGTCTACGCATTGTTTTTATTTGAGCAATATCTTGTAAGGTTACTACATACCCATCTGCTAATTGATTTCTTAGAATACCTTCATTGTAAAGCATTCTACTTCCAAATGTTGCAGAAGTATTTTGGTTTTGATCAAATTTCTGACTTCTTTGTTCTATTATTTTATTTAAATCAAGACCTTCTGGAATTGGAAGATTAGTAGTTCCAGATAAATCTATTCCTGGTTTTGATCTTGTAACTTCTTTACCATCTACAATTTCTGTGTATTCGCCACCAACAACAAGTTTTTGATAATTTGCGGCATATAGATTTTTATCTGATTGGCTAACATCTTTTGCTGTATTTGGATCTGCAAGTCTAACACCAATATTATTAACTGAATCAACCAATCTTTCGTACTGAGAGCCTGCCCCTGGTTTGCTAAACGTGCTAAACACATTTACTAAATCAGGATCATTAACAGTTGAGTTGGGAAGACTAATGGTTTCTGTACCATTAATTTGACCTTCTGTTAATGTAATGTTTGGGTATTTAGTTTGGAATTTTTGAACACCTTCAAGATTATTGAAAGTGTAAGGCGTTAATTTACTTTGACCAGTAGTAGTAGTCTTTTCATAAGGTACAACTGTTTTACCAGCGGCTTTTGCGGCAGTAATTTCAGCTTGTGTCATAACTGTAGGTTTACCATCAACAGTGACGTTGGAGTATCCACCCTTACCCTTCAGTGCAGTTCCTAAAGTTATAGTAGACTGCATTCTAGCTCGATCTGATTCTGCCTTTTCTTTCTTCTTGGCATTCAGGTAATCTAGTGGAGCTTGCATAGAACCAACGGCAGAACCTAATACAGTTGCACCAGGCTGTGATGCCTGACGACCCATTTCTGCAAAGAATTGGAATGCCGCTTCCCAAGGATCAGGCTCTGGAAGTTGTGGGTACAATTGATTGGCAATAGAAGTCGCTTGATTGGCGATGTCTTGTGAGAAGAGATTACCAAATGCTCCACCACTTAACTGATTTAAATCTGTACCAGATACACCTAGTTTTGTTTCAGCCATATCAATTACCTATTCTACGAGTTCATTATTTTATATGCGCTTGCCAAACCACCCATACCAGCTATTGCTTGTCCGTAAAGAGATGGGTTTGCACTCATCTGAGATCCTGAAGTATAACTACGATTAATTGTATTGTATGGCGTTCCAGACAATGCACCTAATGTGAAGTTAAGCATTTCTTGTGGATACATTTTTTGGTCAAGATAATCAGCGTATGCCAAGTCAAGTGCCTGTTGATCAAGTTGCCTACGAGCTTCACCTGTTGTAATTAACCCAGCCGCCGCTTGAGTTTGTAAGTCTTGTACTAGCGGAGCCATGTTTTGGTATGCGTTCATTTGTTGAATGCGTGACGCTTCATTTGTTTCATATGCGTTTCTAGCGGCGTCATCTGCACCAAAACGTGCTTGACGATCTATATCGTATTGACTACGCAACGCGGCGTCTGCACCAAATCTTGCTGATCTATCTTGCTCAAACTGACCACGCATAACATCTTCCGCGCCAAATCTTGCGGCTCTGTCTTGCTCAAATCCAGATCTCATTGTGTTTTCTGCGTTAAAGCGTGACGCCCTATCAGTGTCATATCGACCTGCGGCGAATCCAAGACCTTCTCGTGCGGCTTGCGCTCGTAAATCTCCTGCGGCTTGTGCGCCTTCTCCAGCAGTTGTAGCTTCCATAATGCCTAAACGTGAACCAAAGCCTCCACCACCTGTAGATGCTCTGGCTCTGGCTTCATTTTGTGCGCGTATTGTCTGTTCTTCTATTTCACGAACAGCAGGGTTCATGGCATCTTGATATATGTCCATGTAAGGCTGTGCAGACTCAAGACTAAATGGATCTCCTAGTAATTCTTCTCGTGTCGCCCCTTGGTAGTCGCCCAAAAGATCTTCACGACTTGCACCTGAATAGCTTCCTAAAAGTTCCTCACGGCTTGCACCTTTAAATGGGCTACCCAGTAATTCCTCTTGAGACATGGCGTCATAACCACGACCTAAAGTATCTGCTACTCCAGATGCCTTATTTACGAAAGGCATGTAGCTTTCAGCACCTTTTGTAAGTATGTCAGCACCCATACGCTCTTCTTCAGTGCGTCGATCACCACCATATGTTGCAGTTCTTGCGCCTTCGTATGTTGGGTAAGGTGAGTTGGCTAATTCTGCGGCGCGCTCAAATGCTGTTCGACCTGCGGCGGCGACCCATGATGGAATCTCTGTACCAGCTACTGTCTCACTTGAGGATGGTAACTCTGTGTATGATGGTGTGCAAAAACTGCCCATTTAAGCCTCCGTGTAAAGAGAGCCAACTTTAACCAAGCCTAACCTCTCATAAAATTTATCTTTGCGTTCACCATCTCCCGAATAGACATGGCCTAACTTTACTTTTACATTAGCGTCTTTACCAATTTTCATAAAGCCTTTAATTAATTTTACAGCTATCTGCGATTTTCTATGCTCCTTATACACAAAAAACCACATATCTGCTAGATATTTTTCAGTAGACCACCAGTCAGACGTATCCGCCCCACCAATTGATCCTACAATCTTTCCATCAATCTCTGCGATTAACACTACACCTCTATGAATTGCTCTATTAATAGCAGATGTAAGTATCTCAGGATTAATAGGTGAAACAGTCTCAACAGTCTCTGAATGCATAACACTTAACATATTATACAAACCAGATATATCGAGAACTGTTGCACTTCTTATTATCAACCCATGCCACCTAATGCGCCCATTTCTGGAGCCATTTGTGGTTCTGGAGCTTCTTGCATTTGCTCTTGAGGTTGGCCTAAGTTACGACCACCTTCTTCACCTTCAACAGCCGCAATAAGTTCAGCAAGCTCTGGAAGTAGCTTCATGAGGACTTGTGCAACGTCTGGGGTAATAACATCATCCAACATTGCCAACTCTTGATCAGACATAGCTGAGAGACGAGCTACAAGCATTGCACCAATATCTTCATCAGGCTTTAGCAAATTCTTCTTTGCTTGTGGTGGCAGATTTTGCATTGGCTTATCAGCGTTCATATTTGCGCCAGACATATCTGGCATAGGCATTGGTTCTCTAGCCATATTAGACCTCTTTCTGTTTATATAGAACTGACCAGTCTGTTTTTTTACAAAAGAAACCAATCGACCAGCAAATCGGTTCTAAAATTTTACGATACACTTTACCAAGATAATCTGGTTTGTCACGATCTCCGTAAATGTAAGCGATTTCGTTTGCACGATGACCTGCAACATGCGTCCAGAAGTTAACTAAACGTCCTTTTCGCATTTGCTTAACCATCCACACAGCCCAGATATGATATCCGTTAACGTGCGTTGGTGTTAAGTAATCACGAGTAAAGCGATAATCTAGTACAACTTGCTTGCGTGTCATGATACCTTGACGCTGTAATTCGTTACAAATTACACGACCACCAAGCATACCACCAATAAACCCACCAATAGGGCCACCTATTGCTGTACCAACATAAGTACCTAAACTTACTTTAGCCCCTGCCTTCGCAGAATCCTTTAGAGATGCACCACCAATCAACATAGCCGCAGTTGTACCTAACCCAGCTCCAGCAGATCCATATAAATTTGCTCGACCTGCCGCAGTTGAACTAGAACCAAAGGAACTTAACCTATCTCCTACTCCAGAGAAGTAACCAGTATTACCACCTGCTAAAAGTGTGGCTTGTGTGCCTTTTGCATCTTCTATTTTTTGTAATTTAGCTTTTGCAACATCAGGATTAGCCGCAAGTTCTAATGCATCTGTTTTATTAGCTTTTATTGTTTGCTTTGCATTAACAAGGTCAGCATTTGCTGATTCAGGGCTATATGCAACTTTAGCCGAAGGACCAGATTTAGGCGCGCCAAAAGTATCTGTAAGTTTAAAGTTTTCATAAAAGTCACTAACACCTTCTCCAAGTTTATCAAGACTAAAAGATTCACCATCATCTATATTGAATGCAACTGACCTACCAATTTGACCACCAACCCCAGCCGCAAGTTGTGCGCCCATAGCCAGAGCTTCTTGTTTTAGTGCTTCAGTAGGGTCAATTCCATATTCTTCTTGGAACTCTTGCCTTAACTCATTAGCTTCTTCTTCGCTAATCATATCGTCTTGAGGGTCAAATGTTACACTGCCTGTCTCTTGTTGGCTAACCCACTGGAACATTGGCATGTATTTTGTGCCGTATACGTTCTGCATTACATCTAAATCAAATGTAGGTGTATTAGATTTAAGCTGATAAGTCTTGGCAGTAAACGTCCCATCTTCGTTTTCGATAGCACCTTCTAGTGCTGGTGAACTTGGAGATGTGTAATATTCGTTAGTCGGTAAAGCTCCGTAGCTTCCTGGTATTAAATTTGATTCTAAAACAATTGGACTTCTCATTAATTTATCTCCAGTAAACTTGCCACTACATGCAACCTATTGGCAGTCGCCGCCGTAACTTTTATAATTTCATCTTCTGTCAAAACAAGTGGCTGTGTTAAAAGCTCTACAGTACCATTAGCACCAATTGCCTTAACTTTGAAGAGGCTAAATACATCCGCATCCGCATTTGTAATTGTGACTGTAATTGTATCTGCACTTCCACTATCTTCAGAAACTAAAATAGATTTTATTGTAGCAGTAGTAGCAGAAGGGCATGTATACAATGATGTTGCGTCAGTTGTCGTTAAATCTACTTTTGCATTTTTATAATTATTTGGCATTTATGATATAAACCACGCTGTTGCTTCGGCTTGCTCTACAGCTACTTGAAGCCCAGTAGATGCCGCAAAGTAAGTTGATTGTCGTTCTAATTCAAGAGTATTTGTTAAACGTGCCATATATCCTTGTTGATAATTTTCTGGTGGGCTTGGCAATCTTAAAACTGCAAGTGGTGATCCTTGTGTCATCTCAATCCATCCTGACGTGAATTAACTCTAAAATCTCCCAACGTCCAATCGTCTGTCGTGCCTGTGCTTTGGAACTTTAGACCTATCTGCCGACCTTTGGCGCGTGTGCTTACTTTTCCTGTGGAAGATGTAATCGTAAATGGTCCTTTTACAGTTTCAGGAGAGTTGGGATATTTTCTTGTATTCATATATAAAAATAAGTTTGTGCTAGAACTCATAGTAACATCTGGAACTACTTTATCCACCATATACAAATCTTCACCATTTTGTGTAATTTCACGCGGTGATCCTTCTATGTAGCTGTTCATTGCCGCTCCATCTGCGCTAGTGCCTGTTTCGTGGTTGTAAAGATACCCATCAGGGTCAAATGCAAATGGAACAGTTCGTGCGCCAAAGCTATCTGACCATACTGACCTATCCATAGTTCCAACAGTCCAAGCATTTTCTGCATAATTGTAAGTTACATAACTATCGTTTTCAGGGTTAGTTGTCTCTGTATTTTGATCACTTACATAGAACCAAGTAATCTCTTTAAATTCTTTGTTGTGTCCAGTGACAACTTTATCAATATATCGTGTCTGCATACGATCAAATACAAAATGCTGAACAGGACATGGTATTTCTTTTACAATACCATCATAAGTAAAGAAATTACGCTTACCCATCCAGAAGACATTTCCGTCAACAGATACCATTGTATTTAAGCCAGCCGCTCCTGCGTTTGTCGCAAGTAACCTAAACGAGAATACAAAAGCACCACCAACAAACGTCATGCCATATATTGCCTCGTCAGTAGATATGATTGTCTCCTCACGAGCAGATACCATAGCTACAATTTTAGTTCCAACTTGAAGCCTCTGATCACCTGCGGTGTTTGTCGAAGTTGGATTCCAAACGCTAAAGTCTTCTTGTGTTGACCACCTGACCAACATATTATCTACATTTCCAGTGCCACCACCCACAACATAAGCCTGACATCCACCTGCTATAAAATGCCTATCTGGGAAGCTAACAACAGTAGTACGAGCCACATTAGGAACACTATTTGCACTTGATAGTGATGATACAAGTACAGCACGATTAGTAACCCCTGCCGAAGTATCCCAATAATATATTGCACCATTGCGAACTGTCGCAAGGACATCTTCACCCCAAAGATCTATACTCCAAGCACTATTATCTAAGCTAACATTAGCAAGTGTATCTGATCGTGGAGTACCCCACGCCTCTTCACCCCAACCGCCAACTCCAAAACCAAGAGCTGGGTCAGAACTTTGAGATCCAAGTCCATCGCCAACACCAATTAAATATTTTACAGTAACAGTACCACCACCAGAAGCTACAGTAGAAGTAGCCGCAGTTGGGACAATAATACTGTAAGAGTTTATATTAATTCTTGTTATTTGATATCCGTAGTAATTGTTTAAATCATCTGCCGAAACGCCACCAGTTGCTGATGCTCCACTAATAACAACCCAATCGCCAGTTTCAGCCCCATGTGAATTATCTGTAATGACTACAGTCGTGCTTTCATCTGTCGTGGCTATTGGGTTACTTAACCCAGTAGATGTCTTCCGCAAAGGCGTAATATCGTGAAGTGAGCCATTCTCAATAATTAACAAGTGATTGTGCGTACCAACGACAAGCCTATCTTCGCCATCAGAGTTTGACCTCCAATACACCATGCGTCTGGCAATACCTTCAATATTAGTTTCAGTAGATGTAATATTTCCAGAAGGATTTAATGCGTATATTGTATCTTTCTGCCATCCACCTATCTTTTCAGGATATCCATTTTTAAAACGAACTAAGTCACTATCTACCCAGAAAGGCCCATTTTTGCCAGTAGCGTATTCTGTAACGTCTTTTACAATACCTGGGTTGTATTTTAAAAGTTGCAAAGGCATTTAGATCATCTCCAACGCTTGGTGTAGTGTTTCTTTGTTGCGGCGCGTCCAACCTCGTCCAAAGGTTTCAAAAGTTTTTAAACTTTTATAGAAGTCTTGTCGAACGCCGTAAACATAATTTATGATTTCTTCTGGGTCTTTTTCCATGATAAGACCTAGCGTCTGTGGTCCTATGGCTCCGTCTTGTGTAGCACCTACTGCACGTTGCACAGCTTTTGCAGGTCTACCACTGCCCGAATTTACAGCCCAATCGAAGCACGCCCAGTCTAAGCCCGATGGAAGCGAATCGCCTTTAACTCGATCCCAGTAGTTCTTCTTATATATCGGAGCTACATCTTCTGGAGTTAAGTCACGCATTTCTTGTTCAGTTGATTCACTACCAGTCCACTCATCGTACACTTTTTTGGTAACTCCCAAATTTGTGATACCTCCAGGATCTTCGGGATGATTTACGAATCCTCCTTCGTGAGAAAGAAGCATTTCTAAGCATTTATCAAAGTTCTCTTTCATTTCTTACCTCCAAAATACTTACTAACACCACGCATACCAATTGATGCACTCACGATACCGCCAAGGCTATATTGATACCAACCTGGCATACTAGATAGAGCGGCAAAACCATCTTGCACAATAGCATTACCCCAATCCCCACAAAACGCCAAAATAAGGGGAATACTGAACAAAAGTGTTATCCACTCGTCTTTCCAGGAGTTCTCTGTGGCTTTCATGGCGGCTAGATCCCAATCAAGCTCACCAGTGGCTATTTTCATTTTAGTTTGGGCTTCAGCTTGCTTTACGGCAGTCTTACCCTCAATCATAGTTCCAGCAAGATCAGCGACCTTACCCAGTAATCCTAATCCCATCATTCTTTATTCGCCTTTCCTTTTGTGTAGGCTTCCTTGCCATAGAATGCCGCAACGATAGCGGCTACGGAAACAAAATATACACCAGCAATAGAGGCCAGTGACTTCATGGCTTCATCAAGATTAGCCACGTTACAAATAATTATAGCAAATGGATACAGCAACATTCCGAACAAAGCGAACCAGGCCATCTTGCGCTGGGCATCTCTTTGTGCATCGTCATCAGCCATTTTTAATCGCTTGTCTTCTAGTGCTAACTTATCCCATTCAGATTGGTCTACTGATCCATTTCCATCTAAATCGGCTTTCTCAAATTCTGTCATTTTAAATCTCCTAGTCAGCAAGAGGGTTATCTAAAGCCCTCTGCAATTTGCCCATGAGTTTATCTTCAAGTTCTTTCATTGAGCTATCTTGTGAAACCCTAACACGTTCTCTTTGATTTTCAAAGCGAACTTCTGCGTTGTCTATCATAGTACGAACCTTTTCTTCGGATTCTCGTACCATGTCCTCTATTCTGTCCACTTGAGACTCAAGCCGCAACAGATCATCACGCAATCCATTTTTAATGTCACGACTATATTCTACTGACTCTTCTACCTTTTCAGAAATGCCACTGACCTTTGCATCCATTACATCCATTTGTAATTGATATTCCTCCAAGTCTAGACCTGTAACAGCTTCTATCTTTTGCCACATAAGAAATCCTGCGTACAAAGCACCTACAATTGTAGATAAAAATGCAAGTATAGCCATGATAGAACCGAACGACATCTTCATACCACCTGTCTTAAACTCACGATCTGCAAGTCCATCAATATTATCTGCTATCTTGGTAGTGTCCATCAGTTTTCAAACTCCATCTCACCACTTGAGTTTTGTAAGTTCTTTAGTGCTTCTAGCTCATCTCGTAGCTTTTGTATCTCTAGCCTTCGCTGAGTTAGCTCTATTTGGTAAAGGTCATCACAGTTAATACGAGCCTTGGGTTTGTCTAAAGGTATAACAATACGTGCATACACGCCTATATCTTTACCACGACTGTTTGTATTTAATCCTGACAGTACACCTGTCACACCATACTCTAAGTTTACACCACCACCTACAGCGTTACTGCATCTCATATTTCCTGTCGAAAAAGAATCCGATTGGTAGTTCATTGGTGGACTTGGCAAGGCAAGCGAAAGAGAACTATTATCTGCAAAAGCAGAACTGGCTAATAAGCAAAATGTTAAAGCTATTCTCATGTAGGCTCACCATCTAACCTTGAGCATATTCTAGACGATATCAAAGTTCTAGATGTATTTGTTCTTTTTACTTTTGAAGTAGTGCAGAGATACACAGCCTCATCCATGTCAATTTCTCGTATGTATACATCAAAAGATTTATGCTCTTTGTATTCAACCTTTATGATCCTATACGTTGTAGAGAAAGGTATGTTCATCCAATTTAAATCAAACAAATCAATCTGGTAATACTTTATCTCTTCTCTAGAATTAAAAAGAGACATCTCCACTTTGACCACGTTTTTAACGTGAGATGTTTTTACTTCAGGGTACGCAGGCGTCATTTCGTGCGCGGACGCACCAAAAGTAATTAGCATACCTAATGTGATTAATTTACTTAGCAATACAGCTTGCCTGCACCACCGCAGTGTAGGTCCCACCTGGTAATGGTTTAGCTGAACCATAAGTTGCACTAGATGCAGTGCTGAACCATGTGGAGCCTGCCAATGTTAAATTAAAGTTTGTAGTGCTTCCTACAACTGTTTTAGCCGCTTCGTATGCTGACATACCAGAAACAGACGTTTGTGTAACACTTGTACTACCTGTCCATGCAAGCGTGTCGGACAAAGAAGGCGACGAGCTAAAAGCTGTTGGGTGTGTTATACTAGCTATATAAGCATCTGCTATTGAAACGTCATACCTAACAATAGGTAGTATGCCACCATCCGCAGGGGTTGTGCTTAGTTTACTTGCAATCGGGTTTCCATATGCACCTGACTTAGTTGTTTGGATAACACATTTAGCTTCTACGCTTCCTGTAATTTCAACATTCGCTAGTGCTGGAAATGCACATAGTGAAAGTATTGCTATAGAATATTTCATTTTAGACCTCATTGGTTATACTGCATGTCGATCATCTCTTCGTGCAGAATTTGTTGTGCCAAATTATTACGCAAGCCTTTCTTGTTATCTGATATCTGTGAATCAGCAAGAGTAGGGGCATCATTATAAGCACCACCATTTATAGATGCATTGTAATACATATTGATGTTAGTTTGCTGATTGATAGCCATGATAATTTGATCTTGTCCTTGCGTTTTAAATAAGGTCAACGCATTGGCAGATGCTGTTAGCCCTAATTCAATTCTAGTTTGCTCTTCTTCTTCCTCTTCAGAAAGAATTAGATTACCATCTTCATCATACTCAAAGTCGTTATCGGCGTCTATAGCACCCATAGCCTCGTCATCTTCTAGTACATCATACACTTCAACTACAGGTATTACTGGTATTGGCTTAACATAATCTGGGCATGATGGATTTAGTTGTGGATCAAAGCATTCATCAATTCTGTAGCTATATACCACCAAAGGATCTGTTACACTTCCCTCGCCTTCAACAGTAATTGATCCATCCCCCCACTTAGAAGAGGCTACGTTAGCTAAAGGAAAAGACTTGACGATTGTATTGCCTGGCACTCCAGACCAATCATCTGTTGCGGAAAACGTATATCCTTCACCTTCCGCATTTAAGTTACGGATGTGGACTTTCATATCGTCTTCTGGGTTTTTTACTGTGGTGTATTTGTATAATAATCCATTTACATCTAAGCCAGGTATGTCAGGCAAAACAGAACTCATACCCCAACTTAGTGCTGTGGATGCGGCATTTCCAGTTGTTCCGTAGCTATACGGATCACAAGAAGAGTAAGAAGGCCAAAGTGCTAATAATAACACTAAGACCTGTTTTTGTTTCAATGTTTTCATTAAAAATCTTTTTCATTGGATTGTTTTGTTCTCGCTCAATAGTCTGCTTAACTGTCTCCATTTCCCACGCAACTCTGGCCTTATCTCCCACCAACCCCATGTATGGGCAGGGCGTCCCGGCATTGAGCATTGCGTCAAAAACGCGAGAATCCTGGCAAAGGGCCGAAATCGCGGCCACCTTCATCCCCATATTATAAAGGGCTTTTGCGTTTTTTAGTTTTTCGCAGTTCATGTCTCGCACAGTTCGACCTGCTGAAATACCAAGTATCTGCGTCTGCACAGCACCAGCAACACCAACAGTACATAAATCAGAATTGCTTGTACTTATTTGTGGAGAAATTGCAGAAGGAGGTGGACTGTTTATGGTAGTTTCCATAGTGCCAGTTGATGTCACTGTGCTATCCGACTTGATTGTATCGTCATCATTAGCAAAAGCAAAACTACTACTTAATAGAAGTAATGCTATTACAAATAAACGTATCATTTTCTTTCTACCAATCGATCTAGCTTTTCTTCAATCCTATCAAACTTACTCATAATTTGACCTAATACTTGAGATGAGTCAGTCTTAGTGACGTACTCTTTAGCCAACTCTTCTCTAGTTCTGTTCAGCAAAATGGTAACGCGCTTTAGTTCTTCATGGTGAGTTTTAATCCACCATATTAAAAAACCAAA
>Ga0206682_10001623_pt1 | contig 21875 bp, 18 predicted proteins | sample M240m12015metaG_FD_155444 | JGI IMG/M metagenome (GOLD analysis project Ga0206682, IMG submission 155444) | Ammonia-oxidizing marine archaeal communities from Monterey Bay, California, United States - M2 40m 12015 | ecosystem: Environmental > Aquatic > Marine > Intertidal zone | place: USA...
ATTGTAGACTTTCTTTGAGACCTGTATTTGTGTATTCCAGCGGCTTCTTCAAACATATTTCTTCTATCTTCAGCAGTATCAGATAAAATTTGCTCTATCATTTTAAGTTCAATTACTGAATAGGCGTCAGCTCCCATTCCTGTATCTAAGAATAAGTCCATAATATCTTTTAAACGGCATTTTGTCTTATTTAAAAAATATTCTGACTCCCCATTTCTATATACTCTTCTAGCAATTTCCACATCATTATATTCAATTGGAAGTTTCCCGGAATTGTTATGAACTGTCATTGAGACTTCACAAACACCTAACGGTTTTACACCTTCAGCTCCATTAAAAATAACATCCTCCATTTTCCCACTTCGAAGGACGCTATACTTCTGCTCACCTAGAACCCACCTTATTGCGTCAACAATATTTGTTTTCCCACAACCATTTGGTCCTACAACAGTAGTTATTCCTTGGCCTAGTTTCATAATCTCTTTATTAGCAAAAGATTTAAAACCATGCATCTTTATTTCTGATATATACACAAAAGCCTTTTCGTTATAATTCTGTAATTTACAAGGTCTATTGTAAGATATCTACTCTTGATTTCTACTTAAAGATCATAATTTTGGAAAAATAAATTTTCACAAAATTTTAATTATTTTTTAGGGTAACAATCCTCGTTAAAGCATTCTTCATGAAAAATAAAAGTATCTTCTTCTAAATAACTCCTGTACGAAGTCTTCGAAATAAGTTTGCTATTCCTACCATAATTTTTAGAAAAAGTAGTAATTCCTTCAAAATCATAAAGATATTCTATTTTACATTTTTCTACTTCTTTAAAGCCATGGTGGAATTCTGATAAAGGTTTATTTTTTTGATTTTTTAGTGTGTTTGGAGTGCTTGAAAAACATAACGAAGATGTTATTAAAATGAGAAAAAAAATTTTATTTATAATAATTTTAGACATACTTAGTTAGGTTTCTTTATATAACAGCAGAATCTATTCTTAATGACTTGTTTTCTTATGTTGATATTTGATTAAAATTATATTTTAATCAAATATTAAGAAAGAATTAATAATTATTTCTCATTATTAAATCTCAAACCAACTATCCCCCTAATATGATCCATAATTCTCATGACCTCTAGACTATCAGAATGAGGGTTTAGAGGACTTTCTTTTAGTCCTAATCGTATACATTTTGCAAACTCTTTTGCCTGTTCTCTCAGTCCATGGCCTTGATATTTATGGACATAAGCTTTATTTTTTCCATCATTTGATAAAACATTAAATGAGGAAGGGGTATAAAATATCGGGCTAATTTCAATCCGACCTCTGTCTCCTGAAATTATTGCCCTGCATGATGTTGAATTAATCATTGTTGTATTTAATATTGCTTGCGCGCCATGCTTATATTTAAAAATAGCAGATGTTTGTACATCAATTTTATTTTTATTCAATGTAGAATGAGCGATTATGTTCCTAGGTGAACCCAAAATAAGATGAGCAAAAGAGACAACATATATCCCCAGATCTAGAAGAGCACCTCCTCCATATTCAAGGTTCCATAACCTTGGATTTTTAATACCTGTTAGGTTTTGACCATGATCTGCAATTACAGAATGAATTTCTCCAAGGTCTCCATTTTTAACAATAGTTTTTATCTTTTTTATGTGGGGCAGAAAGCGAGTCCACATAGCTTCAACAAGCAAAACATTTTTTTCTTTTGCTGTATCAACCATTACTTTTACTTCATTTTCATTTAAAGCAAAAGGTTTTTCACATAATACCGGTTTACCAGCATTTAAAGCTAATAAAGTATGCTCTAAATGCAGATTATTTGGAGTAGCTACATACACTCCATCTATTCTTGAATCATGGACAAATTGCTCATAATCATGATAAGGTTTACAATCATTAAAGTTAGAGGAAAATTTAATTGCGTTATTTTTTGTTCTTGATGCAACGGCTTTGACGTAGTGATTATCTAAATATTTGAGATCATTTGCGAATGCATTTGCAATACCACCTGTTCCAATAATACCCCAATTAAAATCTCCTTCCATACTTTGATAACCTATCCTGGAGGCCAATTAAGTTTTCGTCCAGCTAATAAATGGAGATGAATATGAAAAACTGTTTGACCTGCATCGTTATTACAATTAAACACTGTTCTATAGCCATCATGGTGGACTCCAATTTTTTTTGCTATTGAAGAAGAAGCTTTAACAAGCTCGCCTATAAATTGAGTATGAGATTTTTTTATATCATTTAATGTTGAGATATGAATTTTGGGTATAATTAAAATATGAATTGGAGCTTGTGGATTTATATCATAAAAGGCCAAAACGTACTTATTTTCATAAATTATATCAGCAGGTATTTCTTTTAAAACAATGTTACAAAATAAACAATTCTGCTTCATGTTATTCCATATATGAGTTTAAAATTGATAAAGAGGCTAAGCTTGCAGTTTCAGATCTCAATCGTCTTTTCCCTAAATTGAAAGTTCTAACTTTGTTTATCTTTAGAAGATCGTATTCTTTTTTACTAAAGTCACCCTCGGGACCAATAATAAGTTCTACAATTCCCATGGTGCTATTCATAAATTCTTTGAGGCTGTTTCTTGAGCTTTGTATTCCTACTAAACAGTAATTTGAACTATTTTTTAAAAAATTTTCCAAGCTAATTGGTTCTTTAATAACAGGAAAAAAGCTACGCCTGCATTGTTTAGCTGATGAGATGATAATCTTTTTACAACGATCTATATTTATTGTTTTTTTTTGACAATGATCTAAAATTAATGGATGTATTTCACGAACACCTAATTCGACAGCTTTTTCAATTAAATTTTCAAACCTACCTCTTTTTATTATTGCAGGGACAAGGTTAATATGTGATTTATTTTCACCATAATGATTATATTTTCTCTCTATTCTACCATGAACCTCATTTTGAAATAAACGCCCTATTACTGAAACGTAACCATTCCCAATTCCATCTAAAAGAAATATTTTATCACCAATATTTAATCTAAGAACATTAATTATGTGGTTTGATTCATTGGAGTCTAGGGTAAAATATGTATCTTCTATTTTTTGAGGATTTACATAAAATGATTTACCTGGTATCATTTTAATCGTCTATTAAAAGATATATGTATTAAAAAACCAGAATAATCTTTAACAGAGTCTGCCGCTTCATTTAATTTTAAAATTTCTACCCCAAACATAGAAGAGACTGATGTTTGTCCGACCATCTTGAAATCAACACCAACACCAATAAAACCACCTGGTGAAAACTGAGTGTTGGCTTTTGTCCATCTATTTTTAAATGAACCAGATTCTTTACCATCAATTGTAAATACTAGCCCACCTCTTGAAGCAATAAAAGGTGAAAAGTTATTTTCTATTTTTCCAACGAATGGGTAAAAATTTGCTCCAAAAAAAATTGGAAGCATTACGAGGCTAATTCCGCCAGCACTTCTAGTTTGTCCTGAATAATAATCATATACAAGCGTCTCATCAGCCGCTTTAATATCATAAAATCTCAATTCACCATTTAGAGAAACCTTTTCAGAGTTATGTAAAGATGACAAGGTGATAAAAAGCCCAGACCCACTTGAACCTACATCTAATCCAAAACCTCTATATCTATCATTGAATTGACCTTTTAGTAACAATGGAGCAAAACAAATGATAAGAACAATTATATTTTTATATTTCATTTTTATTGAAGTAGAATGAGTCTAGACTATATTTACCAGGACCTAGCAAGAAGATTACAAAATATATTACCGCATAAATGTATGCTTCCTCACCGCTCTCAGCACTCACAAGATGATATGAGCCCGCCATAAACATAGTAAAAAAAATAAAAGATGAAACTATACGTGTGCAAAAACCAACTATCACAAACAAAGCAAAAATACTTTCACTGAGTGCTGCTAAAAAACCAAATATAGCAAAACCAAAGTTAATCCCAATAATAGGCATTGCAGCTTCTCCAAGCCATATCCAAGATTCAACCCCTTTGTTTAATTTTCCAAGTCCATGATAATAGAATAGAAAAAAAGAAGGAAAAATACGAAGACAAAAAAGACCTAAATCAACGCTTCCTTTGAAAAGAATAGAAGAAGGTAATATCTTATTTAAGAAAAAATTAAGCATCCTCTTCAAACTCTGCATCAAGTATATCCATTTTATTAATTTTAGTACGTACTTTTCTTTTTGATTCTTGATGTTTCATTTTTTTATTTATTTTAAAAATTGGTATAAGAACAGCTATGACCTTCTTGGAAACATAAAGCAAAAAAAATATAAAAATCCATTTTATCATTTTAGACCTGAAACTGGATTAAAAAACTTGGTTCCTGAAACAGGTTGTCTAATATACTTAATCACCTCTTCTAGATCATTTTCATTGTTCACAAAATCAATATTATTTGTATTTATTATAACAAGCGGTGTTTCTTGGTATCTAAAAAAATATTCTGTATATACCTGGCTCAATGCATCTATATACTCATATGTAATATTAGTTTCCATTTCTCTACCACGTTTTAATATGTTTTTCATTAGCGTGTCAGTATCAGCCTGTAAATAAATAACTAGATCAGGTTTAATGACATTTCTTTCTAAAAGATTTGCAACTGTATCATATAATTGCATTTCTTTTTCATTTAGGTTAAGAGATGCAAAAAGTCTATCCTTTACAAACATGTAATCAGTCATTAATAATTTTTGAAACATGTCAACTTGACGCAGTTCTTGCTGCTGTCGATACCTCTGAAGTAGAAAAAATAATTGAGTTTGAAAAGAATACCTCTCTGGGTCTTTGTAAAAGTCAGGTAAAAAAGGGTTTTCCTCAAATTCTTCAAGAACTAACCTTGCACCCAGTCTTTTTGCCATTAGTTTTGAAAGACTTGTTTTACCGACCCCAATTGGTCCTTCTATTGCAATATAGTATAAATTTTTCACGCTTGCGTATCCATTTGATGTAAGAAGACTTTTGTTTTATCAGGACAATGACTAATTAAATCTTTTATTTTTATTTTAGAATGTGGTATTTTAAAGTTTGGTGCTAATTCATCAAAAGGCACTAGTACAAATTTTCTCATTGTTAACATTGGATGCGGAATACTCAGATCCTTAGTTTCAATTACAGCATCACCGTGGAAAAGAATGTCAATATCAATAATCCTTGGAGCATTTTTCTCTCTTCTTTCTTTGCGTCCAAGCATTCTTTCAACTTTTTTAATCACATCCAATACCTCAAAAGGTTTTAAAGATGTTTTACATCTAACAACTGAATTCAAAAAATTAGGTTGATCTAAGTTATATAATGGCTCTGAATCATAATAAGAAGAACTTTGAATATCTGATATTTCAAAATTGATAGATAAAGCCATAGTTGCTTGAGCAATATTTGATTCACGATCTCCTAAATTTGAACCTAGACTCAAATATAAATCAACCTTATCCATTTATAATTTTTCTCTTTCCAATTCGACTTCAACTGTGTCAAGGTTTGCCATGATTGGAGCATGTGGTTTTCGAATTTTTATTATCACTTTTTTTATGGGGTAATATTCTAAAAGTTTTGAACAAATTTTATCACCAACGGATTCGATTAGATTATAAGATTTTTCTGTAAACAGTGACACAATGATTGAAACAGCCTCATCATAATTTACTGTATCATCTAAGTTATCCGTATCTGCAGGTTTCTTTAAATCTAAAAACATTTCAATATCTAACTCAAAGAGACCTTCTTTATTTTTTTCAAATTCATATGCGCCATGACAAGCAGAAATTTTTAAGTTTTTAATTCGTACTATGTCCATTTATTTAATTAACTGTATTTTTTGAGTATAGGACTTACTTTCGGCCTTAACCCTTAAAAAATAAAGACCTGAAGCTTGATCACTTGCATCCCAAGAAATTTTATTTAGCCCAGGATAAGATTGCACTGGGTCTAATTCTTGAACTAATGCACCACTTAAATTATAAATAAATATTCTTGATTGGAACTCTCCTATGACTTCAGGTATAAAATAATTTACGTTTACAACAGGATTAAATGGGTTTGGAAAAGCTGGATACATAATTAAATCACTATTTGTGGGAAGTTGATTATTAGTTGTTAAATATTGGACTTCTTTAAGAATCCAATTTTCAGGGTCTAGCTCGACCCGCTGAACAACTCCGTTTATTGAATTAATGAGATAATCTTGAGAAAAACCATAATTATCTACTTTCAATCGAAAAGTATCCAAATCAGTAAAAACATCAATTTCTATTGGCATTTCAAAAAATTGCCAATTTTGAATTTGAGATATGTTGATTGTTAATTGATTTTCATCATTCACATTCCAAGCAAGAGAATATTTTGGATAATACTCACCGAATATCCACTGTTCAAAGAACGAGTCTAATTCTAAACCTGAAATATCTTCACAAACTAGCTTAAAAGCCTCAGTAGTTACTGCATTGTATGCGAGTGAATCGTTGAATGCATATGATTGTAAGGCTTCAAAAAACAAAGAGTCACCTAAAACACCTCTTAACATGTGAACTACCCAACCAGCTTTATTGTAGGTAAGATTACCATTAAATATTTGACCTGTAGTCGATGGATCTTCAACATAAATCGTTCCTGATCCATAATATGTATGATTACTCCAATAATTTTTATAAGCCTCAGGACCATTTGAAGCTTCTTCCCAAATAGCCTCAGAAAAACGAGCAAAACCTTCATTTAACCAGATATGATGAAAATCAGCACAAGTGACTAGGTTTCCCCACCATTGGTGCCCTAATTCATGTGCAATTAACCATTCTGAATAACCACCCATACTTGAAATCGTTTGATGCTCCATTCCACCACCTCGCCCAAATTCAGCATGCCCATATTTCTCATTCATAAAAGGATATTCGCCAAACTTTTCCGCAAATACTTTCATCATATCCTTTGTTAATAAGTAATTATCATGAACCATTTCATAGTGGTCTGGATATACATAAAAGTCTAAGGGTAGCGTATCACCATTTAAACCTATATATTCGTCATGCCATACTGTGTATGGATAAGAGGTAATTGAAACAAGGTAAGTAGATATAGGATAACTTTCAAACCAAGTATATTTTTTTTGGTTATTCCCAACATTGACCTCTTGAATTAACAAACCATTTGAAACAACGATTTGGTCTTCTTGTAAAGTAACCGAAATTTCTAGTGAGTCTGCTTTATCTGAAGGGTCATCTTTACAAGGCCACCAGTCTCTTGCGCCATAGGGCTCGGAAAGTGTCCATAAATGTGAAATCCCATTATACGTATCAAAATTAAAAGAGCCGAAACCTGTGGATGTAGGTTGTCCATGATAAAAAATTTGAACATTAAAATCGTATCCATTTGGTAAATTTTCTTCAGGAGTTGGAATTTTTATTTTATTATCATTGTGAATGAATGATGATAAAATGTTATTAAGGTAAATAGAATCAACTATCATTGAATTAGAAAGATCTAACTCAATTGAGTCTGGCTGATCTAATCCTACAGAACCACTTAAAAAAACATTTCCTAATATTTGTTCTAATTCAATATCAATTGATATATCAATATCATAATAGGAAATATCTATTTTTTCTTGCATTTCTGATAATGTAGAAACCTCTGTCATCTCATTTTGATAAGATAACAATTTCCCACATGTATTTATTGGTTTTTCATTTTGTTTCGAAAAAGAAATATTCAGAAAAACTAAAATAGTGATTAAAGCTTTATACATTAATAATAGAAAATTATGCTGAAATATTATACACGATTTCACTTTTTAAACTCGATGATAATATTATTTTTTTTATATGATCCTCTATAAGTTTTTCTCTAGAATTTGTGATACAATTAACTTAATTAATCAAACATATAGTTTGTATAAAAATAGGTTAAGCTAAATTCAATCTTTACCTGGTTGAATTTTATCAAACCTAAGGTTTTCATATTTTTCCCATATGTTGGATCCTGAAGCTTCTGCAAAACGATATGAGAATTCTAGTGCTTCATAGAAAGGTTTATTTGCATACTCTCCATGAGAATAAAATTCGTCAATCCATTGCACCATATCAGATATTCGAACTTTCTCTAATTGGTCAAAAATTCCATATACCATTTCTGCCCTATTTTCATAGTACCATTCAGTAATCCCACCATAACCTACTGAACTTTTTAATTCTGTATGTGTTTCATAAACTTGAGTTATATAAGAGAAGAGAAATGTTTCTTTCTCTTCCTGGGTAAGAGTCTTCCAATACGTTACAACTGGAGACAAGGAACCAGAATCGGTTTGAGCTGTTAAAAAGGAGAATAAGAATAGTAATATAATTTTTTTCATAGCGTTCTCTCTCGAATAATCTAAGTATCTATTATTAACCTAAAGATACAATGATAAAACACAACTGAACAACGCTAAAGATTTTATGGTTCGACCCAATCCTTATTGTCTTTGATTAATTTTATTAGAGCATCAACAGCTTTATCAGAATCAATGTGTTTTTTAACCACTTCTTGACCTTTGTACAAAGAAATTTTACCCGTTCCAGTCCCAACATATCCGTAGTCCGCATCAGCCATCTCACCGGGTCCATTAACAATACAACCCATTACACCGATCTTAAGACCTTTCAAATGGGAAGTCTTTGATCTGATTTTAGTTGTTGTTTCTTGCAGATCAAAAAGAGTTCTTCCACAAGAAGGGCAGGATATATATTCAGTTTTAGATATTCTAGTTCTACTAGCTTGCAATATACCAAAAGCGGTTTCATTGGTAAAGTCAAGGTTATTTAATCGATCAAACCAAACTCCATCTCCAAACCCATCAATTTGCAACCCACCTATATCCGTTGCAGATTTGATAAGAAACTTGTCATCCTCCATAACACCATAATTCCTGCGAATAATTATCGGGTTGTTTATTTTAAATTTCATACAGTCAATAAAGACCTTTCTTAGTTCTGCAAGGTTTTGATTAAAAGAGGAGCTTAAAACTAAAATACAATTAGGTAGATTAATAATTTTGTCATAAAAATTATCCTGTAGATTACATTGAAGAAAGCTTACAATTTTAGGATTTATTTGATTGACCTCACTATATGAAAATAGCTTATAATATTTTTTTTTATTGAATAAGCTGTTTTTGTAAATAATTTTGAGTGTACCTGGAATTTCAAAATTTATTGTATTTTGGCCAATAAATAAGAAATCTACTGCTAAATCTGATATATGCCATTTATCAGATTTAGCAGAATATAAATATCCAAATTGCCCTAAGTCAGAATGTTTAATCTCCTTTAAATCCGAGAGGTCACCAACAATAATTGGTACTTCTTCTCTACCAATATTTAAAATTTTATTCGAATACCTTTTCTTATAAAAGAAAGGATCATACTCAATGTTTTTTATCTCAGGGTAATCTGACCTAGAATTATCTTTAACATTATATTTCTCAAGAATCATTTTACATACAGGAATCTCAAATTCAGGTTCTTCAGTAAGAGACACCCTAATCGTATCGCCAAGCCCATCCTCCAAAAGTGAGCCAATACCAACAGCTGACTTAATCCTCCCATCTTCTGCCTCACCAGCTTCGGTTACACCAAGATGTAAAGGATAATTCATTTTTTCTTCTACCATACTTTTGACCAAAAGCCTGTAAGCTTGCACCATCACGTGTGTATTACTCGCTTTCATTGATAAAACAATGTCATGAAAATTAGCTTCATTAGCAATACGTAAAAATTCCATTGCTGACTCAACCATACCATGTGGAGTATCTCCATAATGGCTCATGATTCTATCGGATAAAGACCCATGATTTGTACCAATTCTCAAAGCCGTATTATTTTCCTTACAAACTTTTAATAATGGTAAAAATTTTTCCCTTATACGATCTATTTCATTTTTATAAGAATCTTCAGAATAATCATATGTTTTAAATTTTTTTCGGTCAACATAGTTCCCAGGGTTTATTCTAACTTTATCTACAATTTTTGCTGCTATTTCAGCTGCACTAGGAGTAAAATGAATATCTGCGACAATCGGTGTTTTATATCCCTTTTTTAATAGACCTTCTTTGATGTTTTTTAAATTCTTCGCATCTCGATCACTCGGAGCTGTGATTCTAACAATTTCACATCCTGCTTCGATCATTCGAATAGATTGATTAATTGTAGCACTTGTATCCATGGTATCAGTTGTCGTCATAGATTGTATTCTAATTGGATTATTTCCACCAATTTCAATATCTCCAACTTTAACAGCTCGAGTAAACCATCTTTTATAATTTATTAAACTTCTACAATAAAATTTCATTCTGAACCATTGTAAGGATTTTTAAGATATCTTTTTGATTTTAAGATGGCATCTGAAAGGTTATTTAAATCTACACACATATTATAACTTTCTTTTGCTTCTTTGCGTTTTCCTAACCTGTCAAAGCATTTTCCTTGTAACAGATAAGCATTCCCAAGCACAATATCAAGCTCAGCAGCATAACTATCTACCGCTTTATTCACCAAAGCTAAAGCTTTGTTAATTTCATTTTTATTAAAAAAGTATAAAGCTTTTTCATACAGCAAATATGGTTCATACCAAACAATTTGCCTACTTGATAGTTTACTTAATCTATTATCCATTTCTTCAATTATTGCTTTAGATAGAATAAAATCTTTAGTGCGAATACAGGACTCTAAATGTAAAAGATTAAAATAAAAATTTCGAGGAAAATGTTTAACTAAATCTCTTGAGTGATTTAAAGCTAATATGGGTTCATCTTCAACCCAAAGATAAACGTTACTTAAAATTGATTTTGCTTCAATCCAAGACCAACTACCAGATTCAGCCGCAAGGTTTATTTTTTGGAGGCCTAAGTCTCTTGATGTATTTAATCCGTATAATTTAACAGCCCATTTTAGCATAGAAGTACTTATTCCTGCATAATACTCAATGATTCCAATAGGTAACTGAGCATCTATAATATCGGGATGATTCTTAGATATATCTTCAATAATATTAAATCCTTTATAGCCATGAGAAAGAGTCCTGAGCCATTGTTTTCTTCCTAGAGTTACACGTGCTTTTAATCCTATTGAAGAGCCCTTATAGAGCCTATAAACCGGATTATATGGATATTTTTCGACTAAGTCACTATAAACATATTCAATCTCTTTTAAATCTGCTTCTAACCTGTTGTAGGTCTCTTCAACTGTAAGATTCGACTGAGCTTTCACCCATCTTGCCGCAGCCCATATTAAATGTACTCCGGGGTGTTCAGGAAAATCTTTTCTTGCTTTTGTTAATATATTTACAGCTTGTTCAAAATCATAATTATAGAAAGCATAAACGCCCTCTTTAACATCAGTGTCACCCTCATAAAAATCATTAGCAAGAATCGCTGAAAAGGAGAGAATAGAGAACAAGTAAAAGCGAAACATTCTCTATGTTTATACTTTTAAATTTACGATCCTTGGGATGATAATATGAGCCAACCTCTTGATTCATTATTATCTGGCTTTATTTCTAAGCTTCTCTCCCAAGAGGCACGAGCAAGTTGTTTTTCATCCATTTTCCAATAAGTAATACCTATGCCCATATACGCTCCTGCATCTGTAGGGCTTAGTTCTAGAACTTCTTGAAATGCAACAAGTGATTCATTATACATATTTTTTTCACGATAAAATTTCCCCAAAACATTCAATGCACCTGAAAGCCATGAAGACGTGTTATTATTGATAGACAAAGCATTTTTAAATGCTTGCCTTCCCATAGTAGGGTTTCCTATTCTATTGTATTCAACAGCCATAACATAATAAACCTGTGGAAGAAGGTTTCTTACAATCGCATCATTAGGTCTATAATGTAAAAGATCTTCCCATGAAGCAGCTGTTCTACCCCATTCCTGACCATTGAAATAGCTAAGGCCTTGCATGTAACGATAGTCACTGTTATCTGGGCTCAGATAGACAGCATCGCTATAGCTTAATGCCGCATAAACAAATTTTCCTTGATCGAAATAAAGATCTGCTAATGAAAGATGAGGTTGGAGATCTCTAGGATTTAGTTTAATAGCTCTTTGAAATGATCTTTTGGCTTCTTCTGGTCTTCCAAGTTTTAAATGGTTTTCCCCTATTAACTGGATAAAACCCGTATAATTTGGATGCTTTTCGAATGCTTCCTCTGCTAGGTTAAGTGCTTCAATGTAATTAGTTGATGCCATTTTTTCTCTTATTATAGAAACCTTCTGCGCTGGACCATCGGGGACTTTTTGAGAAGAGTAATTTAAGACATCTCTACTTAACTTTTTTTGTTCTTCCGTTTGTACATACATCGACATCGCTTCAATTGTAGCACTATGGTTTGGATCTAAATAAAGAGCTTCTTCAAATGCATTTTTAGCCTTATAGTATTCCCCTGTGTTTGCGTACAAAGAACCTAAGAAAAAATGAGAATCGGGATTACCTGGATTTTTTCCAACTTCTCTAAGATATACCTCTTTAGCATTTTGAAAATCTCCATTAGCCTCATAATGCATACCTAACTGTCTCTGAATATATAAGTTATCAGGATTAAGCCTTGCTTCATTTTCAAAATCTTTTCTAGAAAAATAAGGTTTTGATTCAATAGAAACAGCTTGTTTTATGGGCCCATCTTCATAAAAATATTGAGTTGCTTTGGCAAGCTCTCTATTTGAAGCTTGTAGCTCACCTGTAAGATTAAAGAGTTCATCAGCATATGCAGCCGAGTTAAATCTATTTACTTTTTTCTTTTCAGGGAGATCTACATCATTATCTCCAACCTCAGAGACTTGTGTTTCAGTTGGCTTTTTAGATGAATTTTTCTTTTTCTTTTTTCTTTTTTTCTTTTTTCTTTTTTTACTTGAAGATTTTTTCTTAGTAGACGACTTCTTTTTGCTTGAAGATTTCTTTTTAGATGAAGATTTCTTTTTAGATGAAGATTTCTTTTTTTTCTTTTTCCGTGAAGTCTGCTCTTCAGAATAGGAAGCATTCAACATATCCAAACCAAAAAAAGGCATAGAGGTGAAGAAAAATGTTGATAATAATATTATTTTTAAGAATTTCATGAACTCATAGTATTGGATACTAGATAAAATTACACAATTCGTGAACGTTTGAAAGCATTTTTATTAAAAAAATATAAACTATATTTTATCCATCCCACCTATTTTGCAACACGAAGGTAGAGATTCATATTTTTTATCATCAGCTAATATATTATTTGCTTGGTAACCTAAGTTAGAAATTTCTTTCTCTATTTTCGATATATCAATTCTATCCTTAAAATATTTTACTGTTGTTACTTTTGTCGCAAGATCAACTTTTGAAGCACTGATTCCCTTGACATTACTCAAACCCATCTCAATATTTTTTTGACACATCCCGCATTGTATACTGGGTGTGTCAATCACTACCTCTGCAGTCTCTCCATTGCATCCAAGAAATAAGGATAAAAATAGAAATAGACCAATCTGATATATTTTTCTCATAATACTTTCCAAATTATTTATTTGATGTATTTATTTTACAAGCTTTGATAGTTTTTTGAAAGTAGGACTTTTTGATGTTTCCTGTAAATGAAAGAGAAACATTTCCACCGAAGAAATCCCTCCCCCTTCATTGTTAATTCTATCAATCGCAATTTGTTTATTTTGAATATTTCTTGAGGCGACAGAATCAGAAAGAACCTCAACTTTATACCCTTCCAATAATAAATCCCTTACTGTTTGAAAAACACAAATATGAGCTTCCAACCCACAAACAACAAAACCATCTATAGAATCTAAAGCACTAATCCTTTGCTTAAAACTTGGCTCAAGCATGCAGGAAAATGAAGATTTAATTATTGGTTTTATATTGGGGGCTAAGGTTTTAATTGGCTCAATTGTAAGTCCTAACTTGTCTGGTACTTGCTCGGAGATTAAAATTGGTAATTTGAAAATATTAAAACCTTGAATAAGAATTTTAATATTTTTTAAAAGTTTTTGATTTTCAGGAATCATAGGAAAAAGTTTCTCTTGAACATCAATGATTAAAAGACAGGGGTTTTTCATAATATTTATGTGTTAAGTTGATAAATGTTTTAATTAATAATCTTTCTAATCTCTTCAAATTTCAAGTTCAATTTTTCAACTTCACCATTCTTATTTTTAATAAGATTCTTTTCTTTATTTATTGTTTTTTTTGCTAATCGAATATCTCTACTAAGGATTGGATCCTTATAAAGAACTTCATCTAAGTAGCCGAAATGTTCTTCTGAACCGTATTTACCTAAAACACGAATACAATTTTTACGAACACTCCTTGAAGGATCTTCTAATAAATCAATAAAAGTCTTAAGAGCCTCGGGTTTAGTTTTTACATATTTTGAAAGTTGATAGACAGCCTCAGGTCGCGCATCCCAAGTCGTTCCACCATATAAACAGAGGTTCTTTAACTTATCATAATTACTATCGCTTATCACAGATCCATAATATGAAATAGCGGCTTTCCTAATTACATCATTATGAGATTTTTTTTGAAGTAAGGATAAAACTTTTTTACCAGCTGCTAAAGTATCAACCTCAATTAATGATTTAAAAGCATCACTGATACTATAATATTTTGTGTCGGTTAGGATAATGTTTTGAAGAAAAGAGCTTACTTTTTCATTGTTTTTATAATTTTTTAAAGCACGCCATATCTCTCTTCTTACTCTATTATCCTGACCTCTAGATAAATTCATAAGATCATCGGCATGCATTTTTGTTTTTAAATTGGCGAAGCCTTTTATTGCTTCTTTCCTTACACCCCAAAATTCATCTATTTTTGCTACGTTAAGCAAAGCCAACTCTATCTTTCTACGACCTTTTTTATGTTTCAATACGTTTACTGCAGCAATCCTATCTAAAACATGAGGTGCTTCTTCCAACTGAATAATCCACTCAGACAAAGACTTATTAAAGTTTACTTTACATGGAACTTTCATTCCTACGTTAAATACTATTAATTTTGGTCTCTTTTGAACGGGTAGCTCAAAAACAAGGTTCTGATCTTCAACTAATATGGTATGGATTTTTTCATCTATTTGGATATCAATGGGCATTCTAAACAAATTATTATTTTCCAAGTCTTGAACCTGACTAACTTTAAATTTTACAGTTCTATTCCTTTGGTTATATGTATAACTAACTTCATATTCTGGAAATCCGGGTTCATATACCCATTGTTTAAAAAACCAATCTAAATTTTTTCCGGTTACTTCTTCAAATGCTTTTTTCAAGTCACTCGTCTCTACATTTTTGTGCTGATTTTCTTTAACATAGTGTTGTATACCCTTTGAAAAAGCATCTTGTCCTAAATAATCATTAATCATATTTAATATTAAACTGCCCTTAGCATAAATATGTCCATCAAAAAGATCCATTGATTCTAAAAAGTGATTTTGAACTGTAGATCTTTTCCATCTTTTGTTTGAGGAAAAATAACTATTCATTTCAGAGTACCTTATGTATTCACCTTCGTTATAACCATATTTATGTTCATAATATTTTCTAGAGTAATACGTTGCAAACCCCTCGTTTAACCATGCATTCGCCCAATTTCTGGTAGTAACCATATTACCAAACCATTGGTGCGCAAGCTCGTGGGCAACAAGTCCCTCACTACTAACATCAGGGGAAGCAAACTCATCATACATCGTTCGATCCGTATTGTGAGTTAAAGTAATATTTTCCATACCGCCAAACATAAAATCATCTACAATTATTTGATCATATTTTTCATAAGGATATTCAATGCCTGTTTCTTTTCCAAAAAAACTCATCATATCTGTTGTTAAACCAAAGGAACGGTTTGCTTCTTTTTGATTACTTTCATAGACCCAATAATTGACAGGTATATTATTATACTTATCTTCAATCTTCACATAATCGCCTACGACAAAAGATATTAGATATGGAACCATAGGAAAGTTTTCTTTCCAGTGCCAAGTGTGAGTTCCATCATCATTTTCTGTTTTAGATAGTAATTCTCCATTAGAAACAGCCTTATATTTTTTATTTACAGTGAGAATAGTTTCAAAAGTAGAACGTTCATTGGGATAATCATACAGAGGAACCCAGTGATGGTTGTCCGTGTCTTCTCCTTGCGTCCAGGCTTGATAGGGCTTTTCTGGGTAGAAATCATCGGGTTTCACAAAATAAACACCTTTTTTAGGATTTGCAGTATAATCAATCCTTACATTAATTGTATCCTTCCATGAAATAGAGTTATTCAAAGAAATACTTAGTTTATCACCTGTATGATTAAAGAGAACGTCTTTATTACTAACCCTAACCCGTTTAATATTCATATCACTGGCATCTAATTCAAAAAAGTCTAATGAGGAACTAAACGGGCTCAAATTATGTATCACATGGCCATAGACTGACTCAGCTATCATATCAATGGTAACATCTATCTTGATATGATGGATATCGACAACCCTATCTCTTGTTCTTTGTCTTGGAAGGCTACCTTCACTTGCAAACAATAGTGAAAATAAAAGGATTATTAAATATTTCATGGAATAAGCTCTTTAAACATGTGTAAAATATAAAAAAAAGAGGCTCGGTAAACCGAGCCTCTTTTTCAGAATTGTTAGAGTGAAAGTTTACTTCATTAATACAAGTTTCTTCACACTTACAAAATCACCAGCTTGTATACGATAAATATACATGCCAGATGATAAGCTTTCGCCAATATCATTTGTTGCATTCCAAACAATCTGATAACGCCCTGGTTCATGTGATCCCTGTGCAAGTGTTCTCACACGCTGTCCCATGACATTAAAGATTTCTAACGTAACATCAGTCAACTCAGGAACATCATATAAGATATTTGTTACTGGGTTAAATGGGTTAGGATAGTTGTTATGCAAAGCAAATGCTGTTGGCAAAGACACACCATTTAATGATAGTAATTCATTTGCATTAACAGTGAAAGTACGTAAGCCATTTGATTCTGTTTCATCAAAACCATCGGCAGCCCATACATCCCATGAAAATGTAAGTTCGTTAACTTCAAGTTCTAACATTGGTTCTGCAAATAAGCTATTTGGTAAGCCCATTCCAGTAACTGTCATTGGTATATGCATCCACATTTCATCAACATGAACAACTCCACCAACTGCATCACTAGACTGTACATACATTAGACCAACTTGCATTACCGCAGCACCATCAACAACTTCTGAGGCTAACTCTAGTTCATGATACTCACCAGCAGAAGCTGTCTGAGAATTCATTGGCTCAGAAGTATGCATCTCAATAAGGCCCCAAGAAGCATTAAAGTACTTAGCAAATAATACAACGTGGTTGCCTTCACCTATGAAATTATCTTCTGGTGACATTGCTACTGCATATACCTCAAACTCTGTACCAGCAGGCAAGGCATCACCAGGCCATGATTGGTAAACATTATTTTCAGTATTTGTTCCACCATTGTTAAGACCACCAATCGTTAGCATTTCTTCAGTCGTGTCCATGCTAATATTTACCATTTCTGGTGGGTAGAATTCCCAATGATCAGATCCCTCATCAAAGTCACCGTTCATAAGAGCATTCTCAGGTACCCAATGATCTAGGGTGTCGCCTTCAACAACCGCTTCAAACCCGAGAAAGTATTGAAGAGGATCGTTGTCAGCATCGCTTGAAGGAGACCATACGAACATTGTCTGATCTTCCATGTTTGCTTCTGTTAGATTGATCACATGTCCATCTGCAGGTGCTATCAAATTAACCGCTGCAGGTGGAGTGTTTGCCAGATCTAATGTGACAACATTAGAAGGAGCAGATTCACCACACTCTTCCGTATCGTCATATAGAGCTGTAACATGATAATCTAGCATACCCCATGGAGCATCCATATCGTCATAAGACGTCTCTGAAACTGGAACAGTTGCAATAGTCGTATCATTTCGATATATATGAAAACTAAGCAATGCACGATTCATCTCTTCTACTGGAAGCGACAATTCAACTGAGTTAGCTAAATGTCTTACGTCAAGATCACCAGGAACAACAATATTGTCAAACACTGGTGGATCTAAAGAAACAATTGATCTGCCTTGAGCGTAGTCTGCATAACCAGCGATTGCCCATCCACCATCAATATCATAGGCATCTAACATGCTTTGAAATCCAGCTCCAAAACCAGCAATTAGATTATCCATTCCATTTGCATCAGAAACAAGATCTGTAGATGCTGGGTAGGTACCCTCTGTAGTAGCAGTAACCTTATAACCAAACATCACATCAGATCCATTTAATGCGACAGGATTAGGAAGTTCAACAACATTCCAATCACCTACTACCAACGTTGTAGGATCAATAACATCTGTTGAATCGACTGCAAGCATAGAGACAGGGTCATAGATCATGACTTTGAATAATGCAGTTACATCACTAGTGTAAAATCCAACTTTCGTTAGTGAGAGTCCGCTGAGATCCAAAGTTGTTTCTGGACCAAATTTGACAGCGGCTTCAAGAGTAAATAACCCTGTAGCTGTTCCAACTCCACTGTTAACGGTACCATCAAAATGTGTAAACCAGCTTGGACCGCCTTCTGGAGCATTCCAATCAAGCATTACATCATTCCCTTGACTTTCAGCCATTAATCCTGAAGGTGCCACACACTCAAACGGTGGTGCAGTGGTAGTTACATCTACAGAATTAGAATTAACAGACAAAACGTCTTGCACGTTGTAATAAGCAGAAACAGTGTAAGTGTAAGTACCACCTTCAGGCGTTTCTGGATTATAAACAAACTCAGTAAAAGAAGTGACATCTACACCTTCTGTAGTACCAACCATAGTAAAAGAAGTTACATCTACACCTTCTGTAGTACCAACCATCTCACCATCTCTGTATACTGCATATCCAGCAACCGGTGATGGGTCTTCAAGTAAGTTAACATTAAGCGTGTAATCGCCTTCATTTGCTCCGTAACCAGAAACAACAATGTAATACATTCCGGCAGGCATTTGACATGTAATTTCTGATTGAAGAGTACAGAAATCATCATTTGCAGCAACAAGAACTCCGTCTGAAGTAAATACACCCAGACCTGTATCATAACCAGATCCACACAATGAGATATTTACGTTTCCTGCTTCAGCAAGATCGATAGAGTAGACTGCATCAGCACCGGAACCCGTCGCTACTGCACTGTAGTAACCGGTAATATCACAAACTAAACCTGATAAATCATCATATGGGCCGTAATCAGCTGTTAGTCCTGCTGTAGAACCATTATCTGTATAAGGTAATGCATCTATCATGGTTGCGGTTTCAAAAGTATCTCCACCTTGCCTTGTGGCAGGAGGAGTTGATTCTCCGGTATTGGAAGGGGTATAATTCGGATTTTTTTCTCCTGTAAATGGAGCAAAACGAGAATTATTCATTGGTGGTTCCCAATCTGTTAAATCAGGAGCCGTCCACTCAAGCATAACATCATATCCTTCAGCTTCACCCATTAACGCAGTTGGTGCTGGGAATGATGAAGAGCTATACGGTGTTGCACAAGCACTGTTAGAAGCACCAGACTCGACTCCGCCTTCTGTTTGAGTAACGTGATAACAATGTTCAGTTCCACCAGTAGCTGTTTCATCTAAATACATTGCAGATTCTAAACCAGATACAAGTAAATCAAATGTACCCGAACCTGAAGCATCTCTGTAAACAGAATAGGTAATCCCTGCTAATGGGTCCTCAATAGTAATCTCAGCGTTTATGATATTATCATTTTCGTTTGTTTCTGGAACATCACAAGACCAATCAATCATCGCTCCTACTGCATGAACACCATAACCCAAGAAAGGCTGGATTCCGGTAAGAGGAAATGAATACGATTCACCAGGTGCAAGCGCCTGAGGAACGGATTGGAAAACAGAGTTCGCATCTTGACAATCACCCGAAGCACTAGTTCCTAAGAAAAAGCCAATATCTCCACCATATGCCCAGAGAGTACCATTGTTGGTAACATCAAGACTTAAAATATCTGATGAGTTGTCATAATTAAGATTACTCAAAGATAGGTTTGCAGCACCATCATTCACCTCAAACTCTGCACTGCCTTCATTTCCAGTGTCTAACCACCAGAAGAGAAATACCTGAGTTGCATTTGTTGCTGTGACAAAATTCCCATTCCATCCATCTCCGTAAGAATCGAAACCATTAAATATGTATGTTCCATCTTCAAGAACAAGCTCTAAGTTCTCAATTGGAGCACCACCTTCAGCGACAACAGTTCCTGCAGCATCGGTAATATTCCAACTGATTTCTTCCTGCCATGTTCCGCCACCTAGATTAATAACAACAGAATTTGTTCTAGAGTTATTGCTGTTGGCTGCATAGTCAGGATTGACCCTGTAAGAGTTAAGATGAACACCTTGTTCCTGTTGAACAAGAGTTTCCTTCTTTTCAGCTTGGTAACGTGCTCTTTCCTGCAGCTCATTTTCAATTTCAATAAATGATCTTGCAGGTGGAGCAGCACCTTCCCAGGCTAGATAAACACTTTCCATTCCAGCTTCTGCTGTTAAATTTTGTGGATTAACAGGGTAAAGCGCTTCTTCAAGAGTCCAGTCGAACCCATCAGTTGACCATCCGTCTGTCCAATTAATATAATATGACTCACCTGCAACCACATCAAGGACCATAATAGAAGACCATTCAGGTGAACCACCTTCGTCATCCCCAAATCCTATTTCAACAAGTGCATCACATGTACCACTGTAACCATAAACTTGTGTGTCAACACCACCACCAACAGAAGATATAGTTGCAGTACCTGTTAGTGAGGCAGTGTATGAAAACCATGTTGGTGCACCAAGCGCTGTATTTGAGCCAGCTACAGCTGCAACTGCAGTTGCACAGACATCACCAGCGTATGTACATGAACCATCATCAAAAGTTGCTGTTTCATCATAGTTTAATGCGGTTGGATCAGTACAACCTAAGATATCTGTAGGCTCACCAATTTGGAGAGAACCATCATATGGTGCTCCTCCAGAAAGAAGTAAAAGACCCTCATCATCACGCATTTCCCAGCTGACCTCGGTTTGGTAAGTTCCACCACCACATGTTACTGAGTAAAGTCCATCCTCTAAACAAACAGTAAAAGTCGCAGCTGCACCATCGTCATTAACTCCATCGATCGTAAAACTTTGGTCACCAATAGTAAGTATGTTACCATTCCAAGAGTCACCATAAGAATCAACGAGATAAAGAGTTACTTCTGAAAATGCACAAGCTTCAACGTTACTATGTGAACCGAGTCCTGTCCAATCACCTGTTTGTGTTCCAGCTTCATCAAAGACAAGATCTAGTACAATATATTCACTTGTTTCAGCATCAGTTCCTGCGGACGTTGCCCAGTCTCCCATGTTTCCACTGACCATGCCTACCTTCCTTACTAGCGTATGATCTTTTGTCGCATTTTCAACACCAGCAACAGCCCATCCAGATCCTGGATCAGCCTGGAAGTCGCCAATACAATCAACTAGCGCGTAAAGGTCTTCAGTTCCAACAACTAAACAATAGCCATCATCACCATTACTCAAATATTGATGAGTGTGATCAGCTTCTGCTAAAATAGCAGCATCTGCACTTGGATGAGCTATAACGTAGACATCTCCAGCCGCAACAGTTGCGCCATCTGGAAATGTATTCCAATATTCGTACTCGCCTGGAGTACTTGGAGCATTGGATGTACTTGGAAAAGCAAATCCAGTTAGATCTACGCTTTCATCTGTACCATTATATATTTCTAAATATTTATTATTACTTGCACCTTCA
>Ga0206682_10001627_pt1 | contig 21849 bp, 20 predicted proteins | sample M240m12015metaG_FD_155444 | JGI IMG/M metagenome (GOLD analysis project Ga0206682, IMG submission 155444) | Ammonia-oxidizing marine archaeal communities from Monterey Bay, California, United States - M2 40m 12015 | ecosystem: Environmental > Aquatic > Marine > Intertidal zone | place: USA...
AAGAATTGAAAAAACTTTACAATTCGGATTCATATAAAAGAAAAAAAGAACTAATCAGAAAAGAATTAGTGAAACGAGGAGCATGGGAAAACTTAAAGAAAAAATAATTGAAAAGGGAAGTGGTTTAGTTGTTAAATCAAAAACAAAAAAACAATTAGAAAAAGTATTACCAAAACCTTTGGCCAAACAAATCTCAAAAAAAGTTGGTAAAGGAGTAGAATCAATCACATCTAAAGCGATTGATTTGTGGAATAAATTTAGTAAATAATCATTCACTTTCTTATATATAAATATATAAACCCTTAATATACTTCTTTAATTGGGGTTTTAATATATATTCAATTTTTTTTTATAATACACCCCATAGTTATTTGTGGATATCCCTTAGTTTTGCAAGATGGAAAAGTTATTCACATTTAATTAAAACAAAAGGAAAAACAATATGGAATTTTTGAAAAAAATAGGCTCTTGGGCTGACGAATTAACAAAGATTGGTATTAGCATAATCGCCTTAGGAGTAGTATTTGAAGTACTATTCAAAGGTGCAGACATCCCTTTCTGGCCAGAAGTATCAGTAGTTGATAACATTATGGCTATTCTAGGAAGTTTGAGTGCTGAAGGTCTGTTAGGACTTGTAGGTGCTTTTGTACTTTATCACATTATTAAAAAGTAAGAATTAGAAGTAATTCTTATAACGCGTTCAAGATTAAACCTCACCCTATAAGTGAGGTTTTTTCGTTTACTATATTTATATACAATTAATATGGCATAATCATGAGTACAGATTTTGAATTATTTCCTGGTAAGAACCTTAGTGGATTGTTTAAAGATATCTATGAGAATCAACAAAACAAGAAACAAAGAATTTCTGAGCTAATTGCTGAAATGAAAAAGGTAATTAGACATGCGGGGGATATGGCAGTAATTGGGCCAATCATAAAAGATTTAGTTGATACATCAGTTAAGAATGATGATTCACTAATCAAGATGGCAGCAATTGCACAAAGAATTATTGGAGCATCACAAAAAGCAGAAGGGGATAGTGGATTTCTTTCTGATGATGAAAAAGAACAATTATTAAAACAACTTGATGAGACCATTACACAAGTTGCAGATGAACAAGATATAAAAGTTGATGAACTTACCAATGAGGTAGAGGAACTCAAACAAAGGGTAGGTGTAGATGAGTAGGTTAGGAAGTTCAAGTAGATTTTCACGACAAGGTTCTAATATTGGATTAAAAAAACCTGAATTTGGAATTGTTTTAGATGTAGTTACTAATATAGATTCTGATTCTATATTTGATTTCGATTTTGATATTGAAAATAAAGATAAAATTGATACAAGAAATACATCAATAATTGGTTCTTGTAAAATAAAATTACTAACTGATGTAACATCTAATATACAGGACTTAACATTTACTCCTCCATTAGATTATTTAAATTTAGATTTACCCATAATCGGAGAAACTGTTGAAGTTTTAACCCTTGCATCTAATGAACAAGTATATAGGAGAGTTTCAAGTCCACAAATTAATATAGGAAATGCTATTGAAGATGTAAATAAAGTTTTATTTCCTGAAACCGAAGATAGTAATACTACTTCAGATTATAAAGAAACATCAGAAACAGGAACACCAAACTCCTCAGCTGAAGAAGCTTCTATTGAAAACGAATATTTTGAACAAACTAAAGTTAATCCCCTTCAGTTTTACGAAGGTGATAAACTAATTCAATCGAGATTCGGTCAATCAATTCGTTTTAGTGGTTATAATAATGTAGATAATGTTTTAGCTCCAACAATTATTATAAGAAATAGACAAGGAGATAAGTCATTAAAAGATTTAAAAATAGGAGAACCTACTTTTGAAGATATTGTTGATGATGGTTCAAGTATTGTATTATCAAGTGGAGAACACTTATTAGAATTTACTCCTGGTACTGTTGATACACCATTAGAAACAGAACCAATATATGCAGAAGAACCCGAACTAAAGGGAACAGACCAAGCCTTAATCAATAGTGGTAGAATTATATTATCATCAAAAGATTCTGAAATGTTATTTTACTCAAAAGGAAATTATTCATTTATATCAGATGGTAAACTTACAATAGATAATGGATTGGATGGAGCTGATATGGACTTCAATGGAGATGTATTAATTACTACAAATGATAACAATGTATCAATATTAGGAGGTACAGGAGAGATATACCTTAATACAGAAGAATCAGAACAACCTTTGGTAAGAGGACAGGTATTAGTTGAATTAATGGAAGAACTCATCGATACAATTAATGCACAAATATTTTCAACTCCAGCTGGACCAACCGCAATGGGCCCAAATAATCGTTCTGATTTTAATTCTATAAAATCAAAATTAAATGATTTTCTTTCCACACTTAATTATACGGAGTAAATATTATGTCTTGGGATAAGTTTAAAAACAATATGTTAAGATATATGCAGAGAGAAACTACTGTACAAGTATCTTCAACTAAACTTGGTGTACCAGCATGGAGACCAGACTTACGATATTACAATGGTGATATTGTAAACGATGGTGGTACTGATTGGAAAGCTACAACTAAAACTCATATCTCTACACCAGATAATGATATAGAAACAGGTAAACCATCAGTTAATAGTACCACATGGAGAGCAGTTGCTGGACTTGTAATTGACCCTTTAAATCCAACTTCTCCAACATCTGACCAGATTACACGAGAAAATAAAACTGTAAAAATATCTAACGAAGTAGAATCGTATGATGATTTTGCAGAATTCCTAACACAACAATATAATCAAGTTGTTTCAACTGGTAAACAAACACTAAATGAAATACCAATTGATAAACCCAAAATAGATGATATGGAACTGCAGATTAAATTAGCTTGTAGAACGGCATTGGGTGTACAAGATGGTAATCATAATTTTATAGATGATATAGGTAATGGTGTATTGGCCTATTGGACAGGAGCGGAATTAATGACTCCAATCCCACCAATTCAAATACCAAAAGGAGCTGTACAAAATGTTGAATCAACAAAATCAATATGTACTAATCCTGGTGAATGGAAAAAGATAGGAGAAATATTTCCAATAGACAATAGTGAAGTTTTTATAGATAGATTAATTAGTAAACTAAAAATACATCTTACAACAATAGAAGGTATATATCAAACAACATCTCTTTACCCCGCTGGTATTACCGTAGTATCTTTGCCAGGTATAGTAGAATGGAAGGGTTGGACAATACCATAAAATTAAAGTACATATATTTATATTAAGATAAACACAATTGAAAATGAATAACAAACAATTAATAAAAGTAATAAAGACTCTTGTTGAGGTAGAAACTGCCAAACAACAAGAACGTTTTTTATCGAAAACTTTTCCAAAGATATTGGCAGAGGAAGTAAATAAAAGATTAGCAGAGGCGAAGGGAGGTGTAGTCAGCGTTCCCTCTCCGCAAGTAGTTGTAGAGGATGTGGTAGACCCATTTGAACAAGCAGAACTTGCACTTGAGGAACAAAGACAGGCACCAACAAAACAACTTTCAAGAAATCCAATATTGAATGAGGTTTTAAACCAAACACAGCCATTTACAAAAGCACAAAGAGCAGGTGGTGGAACACCAGGTGGAGGTAAATCAGTATTAGATAATCTACCACAACAACAACCAATCCAAGAGAGTATGGATAAAACTGTTGAGTTTACTTCTCAAGGAGCTGGAGCTGGAGTTGGAGGATTAAAAACTCAGATGGCTCATAAAATGGGATATGGTGATATTGCAACAAAACCAAATAAAACAGGACTTGGTGTACGAACAGGATTACCTGGTCTTGATAAAATATTAAATAGAGATAATTCAGAACTTGTAAAAAAGTTTAAAAGATAGGGAGTAAATAGTGGCTTATATTCTTGATAAAAAAGTAGTAAAGGATACCAAAGAGTTTAATAACTTTGCGTATGGTATTACTTTGCCTGTACAACGAGGTAATACAGGATATTTTTCTCAGGCATTTAATTCATTTGAACAAGCAAAAAGTAATTTAAAAAATTTACTTTTAACAAGAAAGGGAGAAAGAATATTTCAACCAAACTTTGGAACAGGATTACATGAATTATTATTTGAACAACTTACTGATGATTTATCAACTAAGTTAGAACAAACAATAACAAATAGTGTAAATTCTTGGTTACCATATATAAACATTGATTCTATTGATGTTAAGATGACTGATGAAATGAAAGATAAACATAGAGCAGAAATGAGTATAACTTTTACTATCGGTAGTCAATTTGAATCACAAGAAGTAACATTTACATTAGAGGGATAAAATAAATGGCATTAAATTCATCATTTAAAAGTAATAAGGGAAGAGATATAAAATATCTTAATAAGGATTTCTCAAGTTTTAGAGAAAACCTAATTGATTACGCAAAAACATATTTTCCACAAACTTATTCTGATTTTAATGAATCCTCACCTGGTATGATGTTTATTGAAATGGCATCTTATGTTGGTGATGTATTATCTTATTATGTAGATGATTCATTGAAAGAATCAATGATGTTATATGCAGAAGATAAGAAGAATGTATTAGCATTATCTGAATACTTGGGTTATAAACCAAAGGTAAGTTCTCCTGCAATAACTAACTTAGCAGTTTACCAAGTAGTTCCATCAACAGGAACAGGTGATGAAATTAAACCAGATTCAAAATATTACCTTAGAATAAAAGAAGGAATGTCTGTAAGAGCAAGTTCAACAGGAACTATTTTCAGAAGTACTGAAATTTTAGATTTTGCAGATGATACCGATAGAGAGATTAGTGTATATAATTCAAATGAAGGAGCACCTACTCAATATCTTATAAAAAAATATGTAAAGGCAATATCTGCAGAACTAAAACAAATAACATTTGATTTTGGTAATACACCTAAGCAGTTTTCTAAGATAGAATTAGGAAATGATAATATAATTGATATTTACGATGTAAGGGATTCTAATGGAAACAAGTGGTACAATGTACCTTATCTTGCACAAGAAATGGTTTATGTTGATTATCCAACATCAGATATAACTGATAAAGATTTATCACAATTTAAAGAACAGGCTTCAAACGTATTAAAAGTAATAAAAACATCTCGTAGATTTACTACAAAGGTAAATGAAAATAATTCTACATCTCTTGTTTTTGGTGGAGGAAACTCAACATCAGGTGATGAAACTCTAATACCAAATTTCAAAAACGTAGGATTGGGATTAAATAATTCAATTGATAGATTAGGAGATTCATTTGACCCTTCTAATTTCTTAAAAACAAAATCATATGGTCAAGCACCAGTTGGTGAATTTACAATATCTTACTTAGTAGGTGGTGGTGTTGAATCAAATGTTGGAGTTGGTGAATTAGTACAAATTGAAACAATTGATTTTGATGAAGATAGAAATTCATTTACACCAGAAGAAAGAGGGTTATATCGAACAACAGTAAATTCGGTAGCGGTTGATAATGAAGAATCTGCAACTGGTGGTAAAGGTGCAGATACGATAGAAGAAATTAGAGAAAATGCATTAGCAAACTTCGGTTCTCAAAATAGAGCAGTAACTAGAAAAGATTATCAAGTAAGAGCATTATCAATGCCATCTAAATATGGTGCGGTTGCAAAGGCATATTGTGCACCTGATGGAGAATTGGATAATAACTCACCAGCATCTATTCTTTCTAATCCTGATTCATTAGAAGAATTCACTAATTTAGTTTTATCATTAAAAGAAACCGAATCAGATAGTGAAATTGATATTAAAGAAAGATTACAAAAGTTTCTTAAAAATAAAAAGAACTCTGTAACCGAAAAAAATAATCCATTTGCTATAAATTTATATTTACTTGGTTATAATCAAGATAAACAATTAAGTACTTTAAATCGTGGTATAAAAGAAAACCTAAAAACATATTTATCTGAATATAGATTATTAACAGATGGTATTAATATTATAAATGGATTTATTATTAATATCGGAGTAGATTTTGAAATAAGAGTTTATGGTGGATATAATAAAAGAGAAGTATTAACAAGAGTTCAAAATGAATTATCAAATTACTTTGATATTGATAATTGGACTTTTAATATGCCAATAAACATTTCTGAAATAGAATTATTAATTGCAGGAATTGAAGGAGTACAATCTGTACCAAAATGTGAAATTACTAACAAGTGTTTAGGAAACTATTCTTCTAACTCATATAACATACAAGAGGCAACTAAAGGTAAAATGGTTTATCCATCTTTAGACCCTTCTGTATTTGAAGTAAAGTACCCTAACAAAGATATAAGAGGGAGAGTTGTATAATGTACCATTTCGTAACAGCATCTAAAGATGCAACAATTTACTTACAACAACCAAAACAAAACACAGGATTTGATGAAATACTTGAAGTATCCAAAGTTTATTATGGTAATTTAAAAGATGTATCAAGGTCACTTATTCAGTTTAACACAACAGAATTATCTTCTTCCATTGCAAGTGGAGATGTAACAATGAGTTCAGCTGAATTAATTATTCATGAATGTGAATCACTAGAGATACCTACAAATTATTCAATATATGCATATGCTGTATCACAATCTTGGGATATGGGTATAGGAACAAGGTTTGATGAAATATCAACAGAGGGTGTAACTTGGAATAAAAGAAATACCAATTCATCTTGGTTACCTGGTTCTGCATCTTTGGATAGTTCTGGTTCATATAATGGTAAAGGTGGTATGTGGTATACCGGTTCGTATGCTACACAATCATTTAACTACGAATCAAGTGATATTAATATGAACGTTATTGCTCCATTAACTGCTTGGATTAGTGGTTCATTACCAAATAATGGATTTATATTAAAACACGATTCATCATTAGAAAACAATACAACTGATTATGGACAATTAAAATTCTTCTCAAAAGAAACAAATACAATATACCAACCTAAACTAAGAATTGGTTGGGATGATTCTTCATTCTCTACTGGTTCATTAACAGAACTTACCGCTGATGATATTCATGTAACGTTTAAAAGATTAAAAAGTATATATAAACGAGGAAGTAAACCTACGATTAGAGTTTTTGGTAGAGAAAAATATCCTCTTAAAACATACACCAATGAATACTCATATACAGATGTATATTTTTTACCATCTACAACATATTATCAAATAAAAGATGCAATTACACATGAAGTTGTAGTTCCATTTAGTGATTATACAAAAGTTAGTTGTGATTCAAATGGTAATTACTTTAAATTAAATTTAGATAGTTGGGAAATTAATAGAAACTATTATATTGAAATAAAAACAAATAGAGATGGTGTAATTGAATACTTTATTGATAAAGAATTGACTTTCATCGTTGAAGAATAAATAAATGGGATTACAGGATAGATTTAGAATAGATGAACTTGTTAAGAAAGGTTCAAATGCTATTAGAAAAGATTCTAATGGTAATATTCTTGTGTCTAAAAAAGATGGAAAACAAAAAAGACCTAAATCATCTTCAATAGTAAAAAGAAAATTTGATAAAACAAAAGAAGATTTAGCAAATCCACAATTAGTTAATCCTAATGAAAACCAAACTGATTTTGCAGGAGAAACAAGTGGTTATGTTGAAAAACCAAAATATAATGAAGATGAATTAAAGAAGGCACTTGATGTAAAGGTTGATGAACTTATAAAAAAGAAAAAACCAAACAAAGGACCTTATATTCTTAAATCAAAATATGATGCAAAATTACTTGAAATAGAAGATTTAAGAAAACAAGTAGCTAAGTGGAGAAAATTATACGAAGAAGAAGTAGGAGTAACTACAAAACTTACTGCAGAACTAGAAGCATTATTAGAACTATTAGATTCAGTTGAAATACAGAGAGCAGCTGCAGAAAATAATTCATCTGCAATAAATACTCGTTATGTATCACTTCTTTCAGATTTTCAGAACTCAATTATAAAAGGAACTAAAGAGGGAATTGAAAGAGTATCTCTTGAAGCCCAAGTAAGAGGTTTACAGGCACAGAAATTAAGTTTACAAGAACAACTTAAATTAAAAGACCAGATAGAAGAAGCTGAAGAAGAATCACAAGCTACAATTGCGGCATTATCTATACAAGGTTTACCAGGAGGATTCGGACAAACTCGTAATGCTGGATGGAAAGTACCTGAAGATGCAGTAACCTCTCCAGCTGATATGGCAGCTCAAGGTGCACTAGTATTTTTATCACAAAGAAAGAGTAGTGGTTGGCCAAATGGTCAAACAATGAACATATATAATTTAACAGAAGAACCTTTAAATTGGACAGTAACAGTAACACCAAAATCTGGATATAGTGGAGACCCTGTATTTGCTTTTTCTCAAGCAACAGGAACAATCCCTGCAAGAAGTGGTGAAACTGCTGGTGTTGCAACATTGAACGCATCAAAAGTAAGAAACCTTAGAGGTAGTAAGTTTGGTGGTAGAAAAAAATGGTTTACTGATAATTTACAACTTACAATTGGTGAGGATGTATTTGATATTCCAATTGGATTTTATAGAAAAGTTAAAAACGGCGGTAAAGGTAACTAATGGCAATAAAGGATTTTAAAAATATAATTGATAGAAAAGGATACTTGGTAGAAACTGAGGATAGAAAGATATTTGAAAAGGAAATATCTAAATCTAACTTTGGACTAGGGTGTTCTGATATGATTGAATTTATATTGTACGATTCAAATGATAATCAATTACCCCAAGGAGATGATGGAAAATTAGCAAGATACATTAGTATAGATGATGTAAATATAAAAGATTACTTTATTCTAACAGAAAGTTTAGAAACTACGAAAAAGAATGGAACTTCTGAATTTATAGTTGATATAGAAAAACTTGTAAGAGAGGCGGGATATTCTAATGGTATTTTTAAAACTCAAGTAACCTTATTAAATAGAAGAGCTGGAATAGATTCTTTAGATGGAAATAACTTATGGATACACGAAATATCACCATCACGAACAGAAATAAGAATATTACCAAATCGTTCAACTAAACTAAATACAGATTTAGAAAAAAGATATTCAAACTTTGTAGATAATCAAACATTTAGAGATGATGTAATTTATTATATTACCGATTATATTAATAATTTAGATTTTGAAAAAATATTTTCTAATTTTAAAAGTATAAAGGGAAAAATTACTGATGGTGAAAACTATATTAAGTTAATTCAAAAAGAATTTAAAATAGAAAATTTTGAAATATTCATTAATAGAGTTAGAAGTAAAGTTATTGAATCAATGACTTACTATTCACAAAATAGAAATTGGAAAGTATCAGATATAAATTATGGCAAACCAATTCAAGATGAATCAAGTTGTATTACTTTATCAATATCAGAATTACAAAGAGATATTGAACAGAGTATAATTTCTTGTATTGATTTTTATTTACCTAAAAGAGATATTCAACAAAATAATATTCTAACAAAGGAACAACAAATAACAATTGATAAACTTAAAAGTATTTTAAAAACAACAACATCAGAATCAATATACGATACAACTGAACCTGATGAAATAATAGGAGATGTATATGGTTGTACAGACCCAACATCTTTAAACTATAATCCAAACGCAAATATAAATGATGGTTCATGTAAATACGAATCAATATCAGGATGTACAGACCCAACTTCTTTAAACTACAATCCATTGGCTACAATAGATGATGGTTCGTGTAAATATGAAGATATGTCAAGTGTTACTAAAATATATTATGTTTGGTCATTTGAAGGTACTATTAATTATATAGATGAAAATGGAGTATCTCAATCTAAAGTTGGAGTAGAATATGACTCAATAAAAATAAGATATCAAAAAGATAGTATAACATTTGATGGAGATATTCGAGAATATGCAAAAGTAAGAGCAACTGCAACCACTTACAAACAATATTTGGTGACAAATTTATTTGTAGATGATGCTAATGATTATACAGGATTTGGTCAAGTGAATCGTGTACAAGTATCATATATGAATGATAGTGATGTATTGGCGATAAGTGAAGAACTTGGACCAGGTGATTCAACTCAATTTTGTGCACAGAAAGATTCAGTTGTACCACCATTAGGATGGCTTGGTAAAAATGTAAAAATAGTTGAACAAGGAGATTGTGGGGCATCTGATATTGTAATAGGAGTTGACCCTAGACCAGATATAAAATATGATTCAGTTGAGGGCGGACAAGAACTTACAACTGTATATGGTACAGGACCAAATGGAGAAGTTACATCAGAACAAATAGTAATAGATACAAGGATTTTTAGATAATGGCAGCAGGAAATAAATATCGAAATAGTGGTGTTAGAGGAATTTCTACTGATAGAGGATTTACCGATGAAGTTGTTGAAAACAACGGTATTCCAATCGTATCTGGTGGAGGGCCATCTGATAGAGCACTAATCAGTTCGGGAAAGGCTCAAGGTCCTGTTACTACAACTAAAGATGGAACTAGAGTTTCTACATCAGGTGTAATATCTACACCAGGATTAGAATCATATGATTTTCTAAAATCGGCCTATGGTGCAAACTATCAGGCATTAAGAGTAAATATTTCTTCTACTGAAAAAAATGCAAAGATTTGTATAAATGGTATAGAATCCTCTGGTATGGAAGGAAACCCAAATTCAGCGGGTAACACTCCAACTTACGAAGTACTCTCAGGACCACAATTACTAACACCTAGAGTATATACTGTAAAGGCAAATAACAAAACATCTAAAGATACTTATAAAGTTTATTCAACAAAAGGAACAACGGCCGCAGATGTAAAACCACTTGTATTTGATGATTTTGAAGCAATTGGATTAGATGAAGAAATAAAAATTGGTAATGGTATTCCATTAGGATTTGATAAAATAGAAGAACAATTAATAAAATCAAATCCTATACTTGGAGAAGTGGTTTATGTTAACTATAATTTTTATGTAGAAAAAAATGGTAAGTTACTAAATATAGAAAGTATAAATAATTTTGGAGTTATGTTCATTGTTGATTTACCATTTTCATTTGGAGCTGGTGAAGAAATAATTGAACCACCTGCAGAAAAATTATACTCAATTAAAATTAGTACTGAGTTATCTAAAGATAATGATATAACCTATACAACTTCTTGGGGTGCTAAAGGAGAACTATTAGAGGAAGATGATTTACTACTTAAATATAAACCGAGTGTTAAGGGAGAAATTCCATATGTAGATTTTTTTAGTAATGGTATATCCCAAACAACACATGATATAACTTACTCTGTAATAGAACCAAATAATCGTTCACCTAAAACAAATAAATGTTTAGATAAGAGAGTTGAACTTCAACTTGGAGAAACATCTGTTTCTATTAAAACTTCTAAAATAAACATAGTAAGTGCTCCATCTAAACCATCACTAGTTGTTGATTTAACAAATGTAGAAATTAATATATCATCAAAAGAGGATGTAAAGATACCATACAGAAGTACTAATTCAGATGAAGTAATTTATACTTTAGGTAAAACAACAAGAAGTTTATCAAAAAGTGGTAGTTTATTATTAACAAATTCTGATTTTTATAATGGAGTAGGTAATTATACAATATACTTACAACCAGTTTCAAAATCAAATGGTAGTGGTGATTCGGTAAGAATAAATGTTAATGTTATTAATAAAGAATATTTACCTGGTCCTGATATTACTATTATAAATTTCCCAAACACAATTAAGGGAGCTGATTTTCAAGGATATAATGTTCCATTTGAAATTAGTTGGCAATCTGTAAATACAAATTACATTGAAATATATGCTGGTGGAAAGATAGAAAAAAATCAATATTTAGGAAAGTTTGGACCAACTACTAAAGCAAACTTTATTGTAGAAGATGTTCTTAAGAAAATGTATGCATCTTCTACTGAATCAAAAGGTTATAGAGATATTGAAGAAATACAACTTTCACTTTTACCATATAATTTAGAAGGAGATTCTGTTACACTTGGTAAACATGAAAAAATAAATATAATATTTGATAAAGGAGATTTAACACTTAGAAGAGATAATGTAATATCTGATTTAAGAAACTCGTTTGTTTCGGTATTGGATAGTACTATATTTGATGAACCAACAAATCCTTTTTTATCTCATTACTTACACTTAGGTGAAGGTAAAAATGAATTAATTGCAACATATGCTGTTGATACAGAAACCTTATCTGAATTTAAATTTGATGAAGAACGAAATAAAAACGTAAAGATAAATGAAGAAAAGGCATTGGTTCTTAAACTTTATGAACCACTTCCAAGTCAAATAAGTAAAAATGATAAATTATGGATTTCTAAAATACAATCCATTCCTATAATTGACCAAATAACAATTGTAGATGATATAACAAAAGAATGTAAGCCTTTAACTCCTAACTTCACTTTAGATGTTGGCGATGATATTGGTTATCAGATACTAGATGATTTAGTAGCAAGTGGCTCTGTTACTTCTAATGAAGTAGTAGGTCAATTTATTTCATCATCTGAATTTTCATTAGATAATTTAGATATAAACTTTGTTACTTCTTCAACTCAACTTAATGAAGATGCATCAGGAACATATGTAGAAAGTAATGAAAACTACGAGATAGACTGGAAAGGATTTGTAAAATACTCCTCAGCAAAAGAGAGAGTGGCAAACTTCTTCTATAAAGTACAACTTATAGAATCATACGAAACAAAATACAATGGTTTAGTATCGGGTAGTTTAATTGATTTCGGTAGTGGAACATCAACACAAATTACAGGTTCAGTAACAAGTTCAATTGCAATTCAAAATGAATCAAAAAGAACTCTTGAAAAAATAAACAATGTTAAAAAAGGATTTGATTCTTTTGAAAAATTCTTATACACTTCATCATCAATTGATGGAATAACTTATCCTGGTGCAGGTGGTAACGCATTATCATCTAGTTCTGATGTAAGTTCTTGGTATAGTTCACTTTATGAAAATGCATCATCTTATGATGAATCAAACTCTTCAAGATTTGTAAATAATTTACCACAACATCTTCAAGATGATAATAATAGTAGTGATTTTATTTTATTCTTTGATATGATTGGACAACATTTTGATGTTATCTATTCACATATAAAAGCAAGTTCTCAATCTAAGAAATCAGAACATAAATTTGAACGAGGTATAAATTCTGAATTAATTTATCATATGTTAGAATCTTTAGGATTTGATGCAGATATGGGAGTTAAATCACAACTACTTTGGGAATATGCATTTGGAAAGAACTCAGATGGTACACAGGCATCTGAAATGAGTGGTAAAGATAGACAACAAGAAATATGGAGAAGAATACTAAATAACTTACCTTATTTATTAAAAACAAAAGGTACAAAAAGAGCAATACACGCTGCAATGAGTTGTTATGGTGTACCTGCATCATTATTAACTATAATGGAATTTGGTGGACCACAAGATGTATCTAGTGAAAGTGCAGCAACTGATTTTACATTTGAAGATAGAACTAGTTCAATTAATATTAGTGGTAGTTCTTCTATTATAGTACCTTGGAAAGAATACTCATCAACTTTTCCAAACGCAGTTGAGGTTAGAGTAAACACAAATCAAAAACAAGACCAACAAATAATAAGTGCATCAAATTGGTCTTTAGATATTATAAAAAATACAGGTTCACTTGCAAGTGTAAAATTAACAGTAGGTGAAGAATCTGCAAGTACAGCACTAACTCCATTATTTAATGAAGAATATACTCAAATAGTAGTTTCAAGAGAAAGTGGAAGTGCATCTGATAACTTTAACTTATATGTTAAAGAAGGATTTCAAGGAAGAATTAGAAATGAAGTAAGTACGACACTTACAACTACTACAAAGGCATGGGATAGTGGAAGTGAATTATATATTGGTGGAAACACATTAACTGCTTCATTAGATGAGTTTAGATTATGGACATCTCCATTGAGTGAATCGGTAGTTACCAATCACACATTACTACCTGATGCAATTGATGGTAACCATGTTTCTTCATCAACAGATGATTTAATTTTAAGATTGGATTTTGAATATCCAAAAGATAGAAATTCTGATACTGAAATAAAAAATGTTTCGGTTATAAACACTTACGAGCCGTTTGCAACCGCATCTAATTTCTTAAGTGTATCTGAGTATCCTTATCAATATCAACCATACGAAAGAACAGTAACTGCTAAAGTTCCACAAACAGGATTTAGTTTTGGAAATAAAGTTAGATTTGAAACACAAACATTAGAATCTAATTTAAATTATAGAAGTAGAGCAACTAAAAAATCATATGACCAATCTCCTATTGATTCTAATAAATTAGGATTATTCTTTTCTCCTATAAAAGAAATCAATATGGATATAATGAAATCTCTTGGTTCATTTAGTATAGATGATTATATTGGAGACCCAAGTGATGATTATAAAGATTCATACACTAAACTAAAAAATCTTAGAAATTATTATTTTGATAGATATAATTTAAATTTCCAAGAGTACATACAGTTAGTTAGATATATTGATAAATCATTATTTACTACTTTAGAATCACTTATACCAAGTAGAGCGAAAGTAATAAGTGGATTATTAATTGAACCACATATACTTGAAAGAAGTAAATTAGAATTAAAACCAACTACTGCACAAAATAATCAATACAATAGTGAAGTAGATACTCAAGAAGATATATCTATCACTTCTGATAATCATATGATATTAGCAAGTATAACTTCATCACAAGAAGTTTCTCTTGTTAGTAATACAAATACATTTAATGCAGAAGTAACTGCATCAGATGATGTAATTGTTACAAGTTCATATGATGTATATGAATCAGAAGTAACCGCTTCTGATGATATAAATCAGACAGGATTTATCACAGTAAATAGTGGTTCTGATATGGGTGGTATTAGTATTAGTGTAGATGCACAATTTACTGGTTCAGTACAAGGTGCGTATGATTCAACTGCGTATCAACAAATAGGAATGGGTGCTGAATCATTATCAAGATTAGGATTTGGATTATATGGAAAAGATTCTCATTCTATTAGAACACGATTAGATAAAAATAATAATTTCGTAAAAGATAGAGTAAAAGTATTTTTATTAAAAGAATCTTATTCAGAAGATGTACCACAGAATATAAATTCAAGTGATGAATCATTGGGAAGAGAATTTGTTTCTATAACTAAATACAAACAATTTGTAAATATATTACCATTCACAGGTTCAGATGGAAGTGAAACAACTGACCCAGTCGTAGCAGGAAACATAGTACAAGTTACTCCATTAGATGGTAATTTTGAAACACATTATAGTAACGTTGGTGATTTAACAAGTGGATTGGAAAATTCATTTTTTAATGGTTCATCACAAACAAGTAAAACAACTTTAGATGGTGGTTCACCTGTTGTAACATTTACTACGAATCCTAATACATTGAGAGTTTCTGATAGTGGAAGAGGTAGTGGAGAACCAATTTTAGAAGTTGATTAACGAATAAAAGATTAGAAATAATATATTTTTATAAAATACTTATATTTATATATTGAATAACAAGAGGAAAATTTAATTATGGCTTATTTAAATAACACAGAAATAACAGTAGATGCAATTCTTACCAAAAAGGGTAGAGAAAAATTAGCATCTGGTGAAGGTTTAAATATCTCAAAATTCGCACTAGGTGATGATGAGGTAGATTACACACTTTACGAACCAGCACATCCAAAAGGAAGTGCATATTATGATGCGGCAATCAAAGCGATTCCGATTACTGAGGCTTCACCAGATGAAACTCAAATCTTAAAATATAAATTGGTAACTTTACCAAAAGGAACAACTAAAATTCCAAAAGTAGAATTTGGTGTACCTTCTATAAGTGTAAATCAGAACTCAGGCCAAGTTCAACTTTCCCCAACTACTTCACCAAGTGGTAATACACAGAGTGGATATACTGTTATTCTTTCTAATAAGAATGCAGGTTCAGTTGTAGGTAGTGGATTATCGGCAGGAGCAAGTTCAACACCAACATTCTTAGGAGATGAAATAACTGCAACTGCAGCAATAGAGACGGGATTACAATTTACATTTATTCCGAATCCAAATATAACACAAACAACACAAACAACTATAACAGTATATGGTAATGAAACAGGTGGTTCTCAAACTATTCCTGTAACAGTTACATATGTACAACCAAGTTAATAAAGGATAAAGAGATATGGCAACAATACAAGGACAAGCTGGAGTAAATTTATCACAAGAATTGGCAAACTATTTAGATGCTAATCAAGGAAATCTTACATCAGAACAATTAACAACAATTATAAATCAGTATTTAACTGGTGGAGATAAGTTAGGTGCAAGTGGTGGACAAATCACAAATGGTATCTATAAAAGATTTGGAGAGTTTGACCAAGTAAATGGTAAAGTAGAAGTTGTAACAACTGGTCTTTGGACAGGTAATACTGGTAGTTTATCTACTTTCGTAACTTCTTCTTCACAATCAGCCGCAAGTTTAAACTATTATACAAATGTATATAACGAAGCTGCAGGAGATGTTCAATATGCTGTTGCTTATGGACACAAATTTGGTAGTGGTTCAGTATCATTAGATAACGATGATAGTTCAACATTAGCAACTAAAGCAACTTATGCTCAATACAAACAATTACTTTTAGACCAAGGAGATGATAAATTTAAATTCTATTCAGGTTCAACAGAAGATGGACATGAATCAGATGATATCTATATAATCAATGTATCTCGTGCCAGATACAAAGAGAAAATGGATGCAGGAAACTGGTCAGTAATATTAAGTGGTTCTAATCAAACTTTTAATTTCATTGATAATAGTGGAAAGAAATTTTCAGATTCAGTTGGTAAAGCTGGAAGAATATTTAATATAGGTAGTGGTTCATTAAACTTAGGTACTGAATCAGAAGCTACTATAAATTCTTTAATTGATTCAAATGGTAGAGGATATGGTAAATTCTATCCAGACCAAGGAATTATAGTTCTTAACCCAACTGCAATTCACCAAACAATTGGAACATCAGTAGATAGTGGTTCTAATAGTGGTGCTAGTGTATATGAGGGAATTACAAGAGAAGGACAAAATCAATTCTTATTACACGAAGCAATAAGAGGTGGTGGAGATTTCCAAGCAAGAAGAACAGAAAACGTTTCTACATCACATTACTTTATAAGAGCAACAAACAGAGAATATAACTTCTCTAATAACCCAACATTCGTAACAGGTTCAGATGGTTCATTTGCAGAATCAACTTTTGAAAAAGACCCAAAAACATTTATTACAACTGTTGGATTATTAAATGATGCAAACGAAACGATTGCGGTGGCTAAAACATCACAACCAATTCCTAAATCATTTGATAAAGAAGTATTAATAAAAGTTAAACTTGATTTTTAAAATAAATTAACCTCTAAGAAACCCCACCACGAGTGGGGTTTTTTGTTTCCATATATTTATATAGAGGAGTAATACCAGTATGTTAAAAACAATTCCAAAATCAAATGTAAGTAAAAGAGCTTTTCAAGTTCATAAATCTTGGACAGTTACTCAAGATGATTACGCAGTAATTACTGCTCAAGAAGAATCTCGTGGTTCTTTTGATAGTGGTTCTGCCAGTAATGTAACTGTAAATGGTTCTACTATTTATACATCACCTTTATATACAAGTCTTAAATCAAAATATTATTCTAATATAGGAAATACTTTTACATTAATTGGTAAAGTAAAAAATATTGGTAATATATCCGAAGAAAGAAGTTTAGGTTCATCTGCACAAATAGTAAAAATACCACAATCAGTATTTGGTGAAAAAATAAAAGCAGGTTCTGTAATATTAGTAGATAACGATAATGAAATAACCTTTTCAGATAATTCAACTGGTGGTTTAACATCTTCCAATCCTCTTTATACCTTAGTATTATTAGATTTTGAACAAGAAATAATAACAATTAAAGATGCTGATAATGAAGAGTTTACAGGAACAATTAGTTCATTTGATGTAGAAACTGGATTATCTACATTAACATTTAATGGAGATACTGATATAGTTACAATAGTATTAATTGATTTACTTTCAGGTACATTACAAACATCTGTTCCACTTGATTTCGATGGATTAAATATAGATGAGGTAAAGTATGGAAATATTTTTTATTCCGAGGGATTAATTGTACTTACCAATGCAACCTCTTTTACAAATTATACACTTGATTTTAAATCAACAAAAACAATTTATGAAACAGAAGTTTTAGTTACTGCAAATGCTGGAGAATTTAATACATCACAAAATCCATCGGCAGTGAGTGTAAATATAAGTGGTTCTTATGATTTTGAAATTACAAAAATAAATAACGTAATACCTGGTGGTACAAAAAAGATTACAGAAGTAATTGATATAAATAAAAAATCAGCATATACTTCATCTTATGATGGAAGTACAACAGGTAGTTGGAATGATTATGATACTCATAGACAAACTGACCCAACAGGTTCTTATTTAACACCATACATAACAACAGTAGGATTATATAATGATAACAACGAGATGGTAGCCGTTGCTAAATTACCTACTCCAATTAAAAATTTACCAGATTATGATATGAGTATCATTATTCGTTTCGATACTTAATCTATATTTATATAATACAAAGGAGATACTAATATGGCATCAATAGAAGAATTATACGAAAAATCAGAATTCGCTAAATTAGCGAATACAGGAAAAGATAAAACACCTTTATCTGCAGACGAAGTAAACAAACTTCACAAAGATGATAAAGCACTTGGACAAGCAAGAGGCGGAAAGTTAAATCAGAAGAAATATTCTGATTCAGTATCACGATAAATTTCCTATCTTGGGTTTACTTTTAAACAGAGCTCAGAAGTGGGCTTATATTCACATACCAAAAACTGGTGGAACATCACTAACAACTATTCTTAATAAAATAGATGGAACAGAAACTATTGCTGTACATGATTCTATTAGAGCATTAAATGGTGTTTCAAAGTTTTTTATATTTACAATAGTACGAAACCCATATACAAGAATGGTTTCTGCTTACTTACATCGATTACGAAAAAATGAGTTTAAGTATGATTTTCAAACTTTTTTAAAAACTTATAATGAAAATCACTTAGATATACTTCCTCAAAGTTATTATATAAATGCTGGTAAAACCGAAGATAGACAAGTATCATATATAGCAAGATATGAAAACTATGAAGATGAAATAAAAAAATTATTAAATAAACTAAATCATAATTCAAAAATACCACATTTAAACAAAAATCCAATTTATGATAAACATCCAAATTTAAATCAAGAAAAGTATTATAATACTTTTTATACTGAAGATTGGATGAAACATATTATAAAAGAAAGGTATGAAAGTGATTTCAAGATTTTTAACTATGGGTTGGACATATAACGGAAGATGTATAACAGAGTTATCAGATATGCCAGAAGGTACATTTGGTTTTATATACAAAATAACTAATGGAATAACAGGTGAATTTTACATTGGTAAGAAACAAGTAGTTTCTATTAGGAAACGAAAGTTTGGTAAAAAAGAAACTGCTGCTCTCACAGACAAAAGAATGAAGAAATACGAAATGGTAACCAAAGAATCTGATTGGTTAGAATATCGTTCTTCTAATAAAGTAGTAAAAGAGTGGTTTGATAATAATGATAAAGCTTTGAATGAAGATAGAAGAAGTGATATCAATGATACATTAAAGCTAGAAATACTGAGATTTTGTAAAGGAAAGAAGGCTTTAACCTATTATGAACTACAAGAACAATTTGCACACGATGTATTAGGAGATGATTTATCCCTAAATGATAATTTATTAGGAAAGTTTTTTAGAAAAGACTTGGATAATTAAAATATTTTTCGTATATTTGTATTGTTAAAAGTGTAATTATGCTCTCACATCACGAGAAACAAGAAGTTATTAATATATTAAACGATGTTCTAGGGCCTGGCACATCTATGAAAAATGATGAACAGGCACACTTCTGTCCATTTTGTCATCATCATAAGAAAAAGTTACAAGTTAATATTAAAACACAATATTGGCATTGTTGGGTTTGTGATGCAAAAGGTAGAAAGATACAGAGATTATTAAAAAGACTTCATGTAGATTCTCGTAAACAGAAAAAGTTATTTGAAATTTATGGTGATGATTATGTAGTTTATAATAAAGATACTGTTGATGAAAGAGTAGAGTTACGATTACCAAGTGAATTTAAATCACTTTTAAAAGTACCAACAGGTAAAATAAAACCTGTTTATAAAAAGGCTCTCAAGTATGCAGAGGAAAGGGGTATTACTAAAGAAGATATTACAAGATATAATATCGGTTATTGTGATACTGGTATGTATTCCAATCGTATTATTATTCCTTCCTATGATTTGGATAATAGACTTAATTACTTCATTGCACGTTCTATACACTCTGAAGAAAAGTTTAAATACAAGAATCCACCAGTTTCGAAAAATGTTATTATGTTCGAAAACCAAATAAATTGGAACGAACCAATAACTTTAGTAGAAGGTGTATTTGATGCAATGGCGGTAAAAAGAAATTCTATTCCTATATTGGGTAAATTTATTCCTACTAAATTAAACGAGGCTATATTTAAAAATAGAGTAAAAAACATTAACATCTTATTAGATGAAGATGCTCAACAACAAGCGTTACATTATACTATGCAATTTAGTAATCAAGGTATTTCTACAAAAAATATTAAACCCACAGATAAAGATGCATCTGATATGGGATTCACAGAAGTAAATAATAAATTAAAAGAATCTAAAAAGACAGGATTTGGTGATATTATATCACAAAAATTAAAAGGTTTATGATATTATATTCTATTGGAGATTCTGTAACTTGGGGAGCAGAATTAGAAAATAAAGAAAACGAAAGGTTTTCAAAAATAATTGCAGATGAAATAGGTTTCATTGATTGTAATAACGCATCAGCTGGTGTTTCTAATGATTATATTTTTAGAAATACTATGAGAGATATAAATCAATGGATTTCAACTCATAAAACTTGGAGTGAAGAAAGTGGTTGGGTTGAGTCTGATGAATTTAAACTTATAATTGGTTGGACATCACCAACAAGATTTGAATGGTGGACAGGAAGTGAGTATCAACAAGAAAGATTGTGGGTTGGTTATGATAAGTGGGGAGATAATGATAAAGATAAAACAACTGAGGACATATTTGTATTACATCAGAATGAATTAATACCATCATATATTAGAACATTTAATTATATTCAATCATTGATTTCAATATGTGAACTTAACGGCATTGATTATTATTTTTTTAATGCTTTTTATAAATACGAAAACGTAACTGAACCTAAAACAAAAATTGATAAATTTGGTAGAGATACTGAACAATTAGGATTAGATTACTTAAAGATAGATATGGATGATATGTACTATTATTTAAATAATAATAATGGTACATTTCATGAAAGAAAACATCCAACAAAAGAATCTCACAAAATGTGGGGAAATTATATTATAGACAAATGGTTATAAATAAAGTTTACCATCTTGCAGATTTACACATTAGAAATCTACAAAGACACAAAGAATACAGAATAGTATTTAAAAAATTCTTAAAAAAAGTTAAAGAAGATAAAATTGAGGATTCCCTCATTTATATTGCCGGTGATATTGCTCATGCTAAAACTGAGATGTCACCC
>Ga0206682_10001629_pt1 | contig 21838 bp, 21 predicted proteins | sample M240m12015metaG_FD_155444 | JGI IMG/M metagenome (GOLD analysis project Ga0206682, IMG submission 155444) | Ammonia-oxidizing marine archaeal communities from Monterey Bay, California, United States - M2 40m 12015 | ecosystem: Environmental > Aquatic > Marine > Intertidal zone | place: USA...
GTTTATAAAAAAATGAAATGAAGAAATTTAATATTTTAACTGAGTTGCCTAGTATGATGCAATCAAACTAGCTAATTTATTATATGTTAAACATTCAAGATTTATTAAAAAAAGTACAGAATAAGTACATACATGAAATTTTAAAAGTTGTCACAAAAGTGTCAAAAGAAGAAGATAAATCTGCTTATGTAGTAGGAGGGTTCGTTAGAGATCTAATCATGGAGGAAGAGCTTAATGATATAGATATCATGGTAGTTGGAGATGGAATTGATTTTGCAAAAAAAATTGCATTTGGAATTGGCGTGAAAAAAATTGTTCCTTTTGAAAAATTTGGAACTGCTTTGATTCCTAATGAAAATATTCAAGTTGAAATTGCAAGTGCGAGAGAAGAAAAATACAATTCTGAATCACGTAAACCGAGTAAAATTATTTATACAGATTTACAGGGTGATCTAGTTCGAAGAGACTTCACCATTAATGCTATGGCAATGCATATTAGTAGTGAGAATTTTGGCTTATTAACAGATCCGTATAATGGATTAGCTGATATTGAAAATAAAATTTTAAAAACACCATTAGACCCAGATGAAACATTTTCTGAAGATCCTTTGAGAATGATGCGAGCAGCATACTTTTCATCAAAATTAGGATTTAAAATAGAAGATAAATGTATCGATTCCATGAAACGTCAATCTGAAAGAATTAAGATTGTTTCTTGGGAAAGAATTCGTGATGAGTTATTTAAAATTTTAAAGACAAAAAAGCCATCTATTGGACTAAGAATTTTACAAGAAACGGGATTAATGAAAATAGTTTTTCCTGAGATTGATGCTATGTATGGCATAGAACAAACGGCAGAATGGAATCACAAAGATATATTCAATCATACTCTTCAAGTTGTTGATAATGCGGCAAAATTAACTGATAAAATGGAAATTCGATTTGCAGCTCTTGTCCATGATATTGCAAAACCAAATACTCGACGTATTAATAAGAAAAAAGGTTATACCTTTCATGGGCATGATGCAGTTGGTGAAAGAATGATAAGCCGTGTCGCTTTTAGATTACGTTTATCAAAAAAGCTTAAAAGTTATCTAGAAAAGTTAACTCTTCTTCATCTAAGACCAATTTCGCTAGTAAAAGAAATAGTAACGGATTCAGCTATAAGAAGATTGATGATAGCAGCGGGTGATGATTTAGATGACTTAATGGTGCTATGCAGAGCAGATATAACAACTAAAAACTCAAATAAAATAAAAAAATATTTAAATAATTTTGATAAAGTTGAAATTAAAATTTTAAAAGTTAATGAAAAAGATAATATGAGAAAATTTCAGTCACCGATTAGAGGAAATGAAATAATGTCTCTTTTTAAGTTAAAAGAAGGAAAACAAGTTGGAGTAATAAAAAGAGCTATTGAAGAAGCTATTTTAGAAGGAACTATCGAGAATACTTACGATGATTCGTATCAATATTTGATAAATAAAAAAGATGACTTTTTAAATAATTGATTTTATTTATTTTAAGAAAAAAGTTATGTATGTTTCACAAAGCAACTCTCGGTTTCAAAATACTAGAATTATCTGTAGAGCTTATTGATACGGGTTACTTTATATTTCCGGAAACTTATAAGAGGGATGAAAATGAGTAAATTTTAATATGGATAATAAATGTATGAAATCGTTATTCTATTATGAAATAATTATTCTTTTGTTCTCCTCTTTGATAAATGCCGAATCATTTACACTAACAGATTGCATAATGTGGGCTTTAGAAAATAAGAAAACTGTAATCTCTCAAAAAATAAATGTAGAAATTGCAAGAAAAGATGTTGACGGTGCTTACAGCAATTTTAAACCGTCAATACAACTTTTTTCTAATAAAAATTATCTTAATATCCCTGATAGAGTTGAGATAATTCCATTTTTAAATGATACAATTATAACAAGTTCAACGGAGAGTTTTTCAGCAGGACTTTCATTAAATCAAAAAATCTTCAATGGAGGGCGATCTACTAATGAAGTGAATTTGGCAAAAAATAATTTAAATATAGCTTTCTTAAGGCAAAGAATACTAGTTACTCAGGTGATCCAAGATGTAATAGAATCTTATTATAGTTTATTAAAAGGACAGGAATTATTTTTAGTTTCTAAAAAAAGTCTAGAGATGTCAACTCAACGAGTTGATCTAATTAAAAAGCAATTTGACTTAGGCGTTATTAAAAAATCAGATTTATTAAAAGCTAAGGTATCACTAGGGCAAGCTAGAGTGGATCTATTGAATAGTAAAACAAATCTATCGAATTATAGAAGAGTTTTATTCAATTCAATAGGAATTCAAGACTTTGGGCAAGAGGTTAGTATAAATACTGAAGAATGGGTCATACCAGATGTCCTCTCTAGCTCAGAGATTCTAAAACATATAAAAACTAGAAACCCAAGTGTATTAATAGCAGATTCACAAATTAAATTATCTTCAACTAATTACAAGCTTGCTAGAGGTCTACGATTACCTATTTTAAATTCAGGTTTAAGTTTTTCGGCAGGTGGAGAGAAAAAAAATGATTTTGTGAGGGCTTTTAAAAAGGATTGGCGATTTGCTGTCGATTTTTCATTGACTCTTCCAATCTATTCCGGAAACACATTATCTTTAAATGAGCAAAAAATAAAGCTAACTATAAGACAAGCAGAAAATAATTACATAACCCTTATCAATGATTTAAGAGTTCAGGCAGAATTAATTAAAGAATTACTAAATAACTATGCGGAAATAATCCCGTTAAATGAATCAGTTGTGGAATCATCAAAAGAAGATTTAAAGCTAGTAAGCAAAAGATATGCTTTAGGGTCAGCAACAATTCTTGAGGTTCTCGATTCGCAAGTATCATTAACTCGTTCAAAATCTGCCTTGATAAATGTTATTTACGATGCTCGAATTAAAGAGTCTACTCTAGATGCTTTGATAGGATTATTGGATACTAAACATATAATAAGAGATAACTGACTATGCCAAAAATATTTAAAAATAAAAAAGTATGGATATTTTCAACAATAATGGTAATTCCAATTGTATACTTTTTTTTTACATCTAATAATGAAGAAATATTTGTTGATTCTGAAAATGTAGTTTTAAGGGATATTATTCACAAAGTTAATGCTAGTGGGAAAATTCAACCAGAGGAAGAAGTCCAAATAACGTCTACAATAACAGGTTGGATTACACAAATAACAGTAAAAGAGGGCGAAGAAGTTGCGCCGGGGCAGCACCTCATTAGTATTGATGAAAAGCAAATACGTCAACGGTATAATAATGCTAATTCTCAAGTAAAGTCTTCAGATGCGAGCCTAAGGAGAGTTGAATCTCAATTAGAAAGGACAAGGTCTCTTTATTCTCAAAGCTTGATTTCTAAACAAGAGTTAGAACAGGTTGAAGCATCATTCAGGATAACACTTAGCCAATCTGAGCAAGCAAATGCAAACGTTCTATCTGCTGAAGATGAACTTGCAAAAACTAAACTTACCGCGCCTAAATCAGGTATCGTAACCAGTATAACAAAAGAAGAAGGGGAAATGGCAGTTGGTGGAATGTTTAATCCTGGAGTTCTCATGACAATCGCAGACTTAAGTAAAATGGAAGTTGAAGTAGATGTAAATGAGAATGATGTTGTGAAAATTGAAGTTGGAGATAAATCTGAAATTGAAATTGATGCATACCCGGATACAGTCTTTTATGGTTTTGTAAGTGAAATAGCCCATCTTGCATTGTCTTCCAATATGGGGATGCAACAACAGGTTACTAATTTTAAAGTAAAAATTAGAATGTCTTCTGTCCCAGATAAAATAAGACCTGGTATGAGTAGTACGGTAAACATTATCACTGAGACCATGAAGAATGCAATTTCAATACCCATACAGTCTTTAACCTCACGTCCCGAAAATTATGAAGACCTAAAGAAGGATTCTGAAATAGAAGAGAGTTCAGAGGGATATCTAAAGAGAGTAGATCCCATAGACATTGTATTTGTTTTAGTGGACACGTTTAATGATTTAAAAGCACCTGATGGAAAAAAATTTGCTGTTATAAAGCCAATTAAAGTTGGAATTTCAAGTGAAAACTATTACTCTGTTCTTTCAGGTGTTAGTTTAAATGACACTATAGTAACAGGGGGATATCGTCTTTTGAGTAAAGATCTATATCACGGTGATATTGTTTCTTTGAAGAATAATAATAATTAAAAAATAAGTAGCGGATTTTTTTTGAGTTTAATCTCTTTACGAAATATTAAAAAAGTTTATGAAGTGGGTGGAGAAGTTGTTAAGGCTTTAGATGGCATTGAACTGTCTATAGAAGAAAATGAATATTTAGCAATAATGGGAGCATCAGGATCTGGGAAATCAACCCTGATGAATATGATAGGATGTCTTGATACACCTTCTTCCGGAGTATATTCATTTGAAGAGGAGTTAGTCCATGGAATGGATGATACACAGCTTGCTTCAATTAGAAATAGAAAAATTGGTTTTGTTTTTCAAACGTTTAATTTGTTGCCAAAATCAACAGCACTTTATAATGTAGAAATTCCATTGATTTATGCTAATATTTTACAAAAAAAACGGATTATAATGGCTCAAGATGCTCTAAAAAGTGTAGGCTTATCAGATCGAATGAGTCACAAACCTAATGAATTATCAGGAGGGCAAAGACAGAGAGTTGCAATCGCAAGAGCTCTTGTAAACAATCCTTCAATCATTCTTGCTGATGAACCAACTGGGAATTTAGACTCCAGAAGTGGAAAAGAGATTATGAAAATATTCAATGATCTTCATAGCCAAGGGAACACAATTATTTTAGTTACTCATGAAGAAGAGATAGCTAATTATGCAAAACGAACAATTAAGTTGTTTGATGGGAAAATAATAGAAGATAATCTACGTAAAAATTGATGTTTAACCTGTTTGTAGAAAATTTAAGAATTTCAGTCACTTCAGTATATGAAAATAAAGGAAGATCAATTTTAACTGCCCTAGGAATAATAATTGGAATTTTGTCGGTTACTTTGATGGGAACATTGATTTCTGGTTTAGATAAATCTTTTGAAAAAAGTATGTCATGGCTTGGTAAGGATATACTACATATAAGTAGATATGAATGGTTTAGTGATATGGAGTGGTGGGAAGTAAGAAATAGACCCCAAATAAAACCTGAATATGTAAAAAAAATTAAGAAACGGTCTAGGTACGCATTAGCTGTTGCACCTGTTATGCAAAGAACAGCATCACTTCAATTTGAAGATGAAGAAACGAGAACAGAAATTTTTGGAACAAATCAAGATTATATGGAAACAATAGAAACGGATATTTCAAATGGACGTTTTTTTACCATAAATGAGGACCATTCAGGTTCAAGAGTCGTAGTAATCGGAGCTGGAATAAGGAAAGCTTTTTTTGGCGATCAAAACCCGATTGGGGAATTTATTAAAATTGATAAGATAAAATTCAAAGTCATTGGTGTACTCGAAGAACAAGGGAAATTTTTAGGCTTATTCAGTGTAGACAATCAAGCTATTTTACCATTTGGTGCTTTTACTAGACTATTTTCTAAACGAGGCTGGATGCGGATAAGTGTAAAAGTTCCTGAAAATTATATTAATTTAGCTTACGATGAAATTTTTTCAATAATGCGTCATTTAAGAGGGTTGAAACCAAGCCAAAAGAATGATTTTGCAATTAATCAAACAGAGGTTTTTGAAAAACAATATAGTTTATTAAAAATAGCTATAGGAGGGACTGGTCTTTTTATAACACTTTTATCTTTAGTCGTTGGGGGTATTGGGATTATGAATGTTATGTTTGTCTCGGTGAAAGAACGTACAAGAGAAATTGGTGTCAGAAAAGCAATAGGAGCCACAAAATCAATGATTATGGTCCAGTTTTTAATGGAAGCAGTTACTATTTGTTTTGTGGCTGGTGTAATTGGGCTGACTTTAGCATATATCTTAAGTCTTCTCATAGGAAGTTTTTTTCCTTCATCATTACCACTAAGTCTTTCAATAATATCTATACTATTAAGCATTGTAATAGGAATCATTTCAGGTCTTATTCCTGCATATAAAGCAGCTAATCTAGAGCCGATAGACTCATTGAGATATGAATAGCTTTGATTAATAGAAGTTTTAAGATTCTCACAAAAGAAAGTTTTTTTATGGCTATTTTGGCAATAAAACAAAACAAATTGAGGTCTATTCTGACCTTGCTCGGAATAAGTGTTGGAGTTTTTTCAGTTGTTGGGGTAATGACTGCAATTAAAACGCTGGAATCTTCAGTAGAGTCAGGTCTTAATGTTTTTGCTACAAATACATTTGTTATTCAAAAATATCCAGAAATACAAATTAATGGTGGGAGAAGAAAAAAATATCGTAATCGAAAAAATATAACTTTCCAACAGTATGAAAAATTAAAAAAACGTTCTTTGCTCCCAGTTTTAATAAGCGCTGCAGATGGTACTTCAGTAAGGAATATAAGCTATAAAGATAAAAAAATTAAAAAATCAACTGAGATTTATGGTGGAGACAAAGGAACTCTTAGAATTTATAACACTTATCTTTCTGATGGTCGAAATTTTATTGAGGAGGATCTTCACCGATCAAAAAAAGTCTGTATTCTAGGAATGGATGTAGTTGATAAATTATTTCCTTTTGAAGATCCAATATTAAAACAAATAAAGATAGATGGACTTGATTATAATGTTATTGGAATTGCAGAAAGAAAAGGTGAAGCTTTTGGAGGAAGTCAGGATAATTATATAGCAGTGCCAATATCAACTTTCTTAGAAAGGTTTTCGAGTAAAAATACCAGTATTAGAATTCATGTTGAATCTGAAAATGAAAGCACTTATCAAAAAACAATGGATGAAGTAATAGGGCTACTAAGATCGATTAGGAAAGTAGTACCAGATCAAGAGAATGATTTTGAAATAGTAACAAATGCAAAAATGATAGAACAGTTTTCTGGATTTACTAGAGGAATAAAAATCTTTGCTTTTTCAGTAAGTCTTATTGCTCTAATTGTTGCAGGTATAGGTATAATGAATATTATGCTAGTTTCAGTAGCGGAAAGAATTAAAGAAATAGGTATAAGAAAAGCTATCGGAGCAACTAAAAAAGATATTTTAATGCAATTTTTATTTGAAGCAATCTTTTTGAGTCAATTTGGTGGAATTGTTGGAATTATAATGGGTGTGGGTGGAGGAAATATTGTAGCTATTATTTTTAATATTCCAGCAATAATTCCACTAGACTGGGCCTTAATTGCACTTGGTGTTTGTTCAGTTATTGGTATAGTGTTTGGAATTTATCCTGCATGGAGAGCGGCTCAATTAGATCCTATTGAATCATTACGATTTGAATAGTTTCTTTTGGTGGTTTCTTATGTTCTTTATATCTTGCCGGAAGTAAATTTCAAGCACACAGATATGAAAATTTTATAAATGAAATATTTTAAATTATTTTTTAACATAAGAAAAAATATAGAGATGTTTATATGAAGATAGGCATTATTCCTGCTCGGCTTAATTCAAAACGTTTACCCAAAAAAATATTAATGGACCTTTGTAATAAACCAATGATTGCTCATGTGATGGAAAAAGCAATGAAATCAACAAAGCTTGATAAAATAATTTTAGCGGTGGACTCTGAAGAAACAACAGAAAAACTATCTGATTATGATTATGAAATAGTAATGACGTCGGAAAATCACAATTCGGGGACGGATAGAGTGAATGAAGTTGCAAATAAATTTCCTGAAGCTGACGTAGTAATTAATATTCAAGGTGACGAGCCTTTATTGGATCCAAAAATGATTGATGACTTGGTTTGTCTTATGGAAGAACCAGATGTTGAAATGGCAACAATTCTGAGTAAAAAGTTGACAGTTAGTGACTTGCTTAATCCAAATGTTGTAAAAGCAATAATGGATGAAGATCATAATGCTGTTGAATTTAAGCGAAATGTTTTCGATCTAGAAATTGGAGGTGTTTATAGACATATTGGTATGTATGGATTTAAAAGAAAAACACTTTCAAAGTTTACCTCCTTAGAGGTTTCAAAAAGAGAATCAGAAAGGAGGTTGGAACAATTGCGTGCATTGGACAATGATATACAGATTAGAGCGATGATCACTTCTTATGAAACACTTTCAGTCGATACTGAAGAGGACTTTAAAAAAGTTGAAAATATTCTTAAAAATGTAAAAAGTGATAATCTTGAGAATAAATAGTGGATAAAAAACAAACTAAATATATTTTTGTATTGGGCGGTGTTATGTCAGGCCTTGGTAAGGGAATTGCCGCCGCTTCAATTGGTTATTTGCTGAAACAAGCTGGTGTTAAGGTAACAATAATGAAATTAGATCCTTATTTGAATGTTGATCCTGGTACAATGAATCCATATCAACATGGAGAGGTTTTTGTTCTAGATGATGGATCTGAAACAGATTTGGATCTTGGACATTATGAAAGATTTATTGATGTTAATATGACCAAGAATAATAATGCTACATCAGGTCAGATTTATAGTACAGTTCTAGACAGAGAAAGAAGGGGAGAGTACCTTGGTGACACTGTACAAGTTATCCCTCATGTTACAGATGAAATCAAAAACCGTATTAGAATATTAAACAATGATGGAACTTACGAAGTTGTAATATGTGAGGTTGGTGGTACGGTTGGAGATATTGAAAGTTTACCTTTTATGGAAGCGATAAGGCAATTGTCACTTGAAGTAGGTTATCATAATCATATGCTTGTTCATGTTACACTTCTTCCTTTTGTCAAAGCAAGTGGTGAACTGAAGTCTAAACCAACGCAGCATTCAGTGATGAAATTAAGAGAAATTGGGTTATCTCCTGATATGATATTATGTCGATCTGAACATGCAATAGAACAATCAGTTAGAGATAAAATTGCATTATTTTGCAACGTAAGAGCAGATCACGTTATTGAAGCTCGAGATGTGCCAAGTATTTATGAAGTTCCGTTAAATTTGCATGAACAAAATGCGGGTCATCTAATTAAAGAAAGATTGAAAATTAAGAGAACGCCTAAGTTGAAAAAATTGCGAAGTTTCATTAAAAATTACAAAAACCCCCAAAATCAAGTTACAATTGCAATGTGTGGCAAGTATACTGAATTGATAGATTCATACAAAAGCGTTATGGAATCCTTTGTTCATGCAGGTGTGGAAAATAATGCGAGAGTGAATATTAAGTGGGTGAAAACTGAAAAAATCAAAAGTAATGTTTCAGCAGGAAAAGAATTTGAGGGTGTCGATGGTATACTCCTCCTACCTGGATTTGGGTCTAGAGGTGTAGAGGGAAAAGTGCTATCTTCAAAATATGCAAGAAAGACTAATACACCATTCTTAGGTATTTGCTTGGGACTTCAGTGCGCCGTAATTGATTATGCACGCAATGTTTGTGGACTGACAGATGCAAATTCTACAGAATTTAGTAAGAAAACAAAACATCCTGTTATTGATCTTATGGAATCACAAAAAGCAATTAAAATTAAGGGTGGTACAATGAGGCTTGGTGCTTATAATTGTGATATTTTGACAGGAACAAAAATATTTAAAGCATACAAGAAAAACAAAATTTCTGAAAGGCACAGGCACCGTTTTGAAGTAAACAACAAATATAGAAAAATATTAGAAAAAAACGGCCTCATTTTCTCAGGAGTTAATTCTGATTTAGGAGTCGTAGAAGCTGTAGAAATAAAAGATCATCCTTGGTACGTAGCTAGCCAATTTCACCCAGAATTAAAAAGTAGAGTTAATAAAGCTCACCCTTTATTTAGAGATTTTATCAAAGCAACAATAAAGAATAAATCATGAAAAAGATAACGTTAGAAAATGTACATTTTGGAAATGAGGGTTTATCACTTATTGCAGGGCCATGTGTTATTGAAAGTCGTTCTCATGCTATCAAAATGGCAAAAAACATTAAAAATATTTCTGAGAAAGTAGGCATTCCTGCAGTCTATAAAAGTTCATTTGATAAAGCTAATAGAACCTCTATTTCTTCATATAGAGGACCGGGTATTGAAGAAGGACTTGATATATTAGCAGAAGTAAAATCATCAGTTAAACTCCCTATTTTAACTGATATACATGTTCCATCACATGTAAATAAGGTCTCTGAAGTAGCAGATATATTACAAATACCAGCTTTTTTATGTAGGCAAACAGATTTATTAGTTGCAGCTGCAGAAACAGGTAAAATTGTCAATGTAAAAAAAGGGCAATTTTTAGCACCTTGGGATATGGAGAATGTTGTAAAAAAATTAGCAGAAGCGGGATGTGAAAAAATCCTTTTAACTGATAGAGGAACTCAATTTGGGTATAATAATTTAGTTGCTGATATGAGGTCTATTCCTATAATGAAATCATTCGGAAGACCAATTATTTTTGATGCTACCCACAGTGCACAATTACCTGGCGGTAATGGTGAAACAACTGCTGGGATGAGAGAAATGATACCTACGTTAGCAAAAGCTGCTGTTGCATCAGGTTGCAATGGTGTATTTATGGAAGTGCATGATAATGTTGAAAAAGCAAAATCAGATGCAACTACTCAATGGCCTTTACATAAATTAGAAAATTTGTTAAGGCAATTAAAAGCAATTCATAAGGCTTTAAAATGAAAAAGAACATAATGGATATTAAAATGTTGATTTCCGATGTTGATGGAGTTTGGACAGATGGTTCTTTTTACAAAGGTACAGATGGTTTTGAATTTAAAAAATTCTCGGTATTTGATGGGGTTGGGATGGCTATGGCTCGAGCCGCAGATTTAAAAGTAGCTTTAATTTCTGGAAGATATTCTGATGCGACTAAATTTCGTGCAGAAGAGCTAAATATTGAAGATGTATATAATGGTCAATTAAATAAGATCCCAGCCTATGAAGAATTAAAAGAAAAGTATCAATTATCAGATTCAGAGATTGCTTATTTAGGTGATGATCTAATTGATATCCCAGTCATGAATTTAGTTGGTTTTCCAATTGCTGTTTCAAATGCAATAGAAAAAGTTAAAGAAATTTCAGTTTATACTACAAAGATTGCAGGAGGAGATGGTGCTTTTAGAGATGCGGTAGATTGGATTATTTCTGAAAAAGGTATAAAAGAGACCGTTCTTAAAAGAATGCAAGATAGAATACTCTCCCTTTAAAAATGATTAAGTCTATACTTGGTTTTTTTTTAATACTTTTTTCTTGTGAAAGGAATGAAGAGGAGTCATTAGGATCTAGGTTGAGTTTACCTGACCAAGAAAGTTGGAGTGTTAAAATATTATTAACTAAGGAAGGAAACCTCAGGGCTCAAATCACATCAGGTCACTTAGAAAAGTATAATGAAAAAGAGTTTATTCTACTAAATAATGATGTAACAGTTGATTTTTTTGATAATAACCAAAATCGATCATCCGTTATTACCTCGGATAGAGCTGAAGTAGACCAAGTATCAAATGATATGAAAGCGATAGGCAATGTAATCGCTATCGCAGATAGTGGCATAACTCTGTATTCACAAACATTAACTTACAATTCTAAAAAAGAAAAGCTATATACAAAAGAAAGTATTATGATAACAACTTTTGATGCAGATACACTTTATGGGGTAGGTTTTGAATCAGATTCAGATCTAAAGAACTGGCATATTTTAGCCCCTTCCGGAGTAACAAACAGGGGTGTTAAATGAGATTAAAACACGATGAGTTAAGTGCTAAAAACTTATCAAAGAAATATGGAAATAAAACGGTAGTTAATAGAATTGATATCTCGGTAAAACGAGGTGAAATTGTTGGACTTTTAGGTCCGAATGGTGCAGGAAAAACAACTTCATTTTATATGATTACAGGTATGGTCAAACCAACAAGTGGAAATGTGTTTTTGGACAACTACAAAGTAACAAATGATGCTATGTATAAACGAGCTAAAAGAGGGCTTGGCTATCTTGCGCAAGAGCCTTCAATTTTTGGGAAGTTATCCGTTGAAGATAATTTAAGATTAGTTTTAGAGATGCGTAATGACCTAAATAAGATAGAGCAAACAGAAAAAATGGAAACATTATTAAATGATTTATCAGTTTCACATTTGTTCAAAAGTAAAGGTCATACATTGTCTGGAGGTGAACGTAGAAGAGTTGAAATTGCTAGATGCTTATGCATGGATCCAGATTTTATTTTATTAGATGAACCTTTTGCAGGAGTTGACCCAATAGCAGTTGAAGAAATTCAAAGCATTGTTTTTTCTTTAAAAGAAAAAGACATAGGTGTTTTAATCACAGATCACAATGTTAGAGAAACATTATCTATCACAGACAGGTCTTATCTTCTTTTTGGTGGTCAAATTTTAAAATCAGGCACATCTACAGTTTTAGCAAATGATGATGAAGCAAAAAGACTGTATCTTGGAGAAAAATTTAGGTTAGACTAATGGCAACTAATTTAAAACAATTACAAACTCAGAAACAAAAGCTAGCCCCCAAGCAGGTTTTGCATGCAAAACTATTACAGTTGAGCACTATTAATTTGGAGCAGGCAGTCCTAAAAGAGCTCGAACAAAACCCTTTGTTGGAAGAAATAGAGCAAGTTGAAAGCCCTGAAATTGAAGAGGTTGGGGAAGAATTAAATGATCAGGAGATAGATGCTCCGCTAGAAGATATGTACAGCGATGAATCTTTGTATTATTTATCAGAAGAAAAAAAAGAGATTCCACTTCCTGAAAGACATACTCTAATCGAAAATTTAATAAATCAATTATCTGATATTCAGCTAGATGATCTTCAGTTTGAAATAGGAGAAGAAATTTTATGGAACACCAATGAAAGAGGCTACCTGGATACGGATTTAGTATTAATTGCTGATAGATATGATTTACTTGAAGAAGAAGTTGAACCTATCCTAAAAAAGATTCAAAGACTTAGCCCAAAGGGTATCGCATCTAGGGACCTCCAGGAATGTTTATCCATACAACTGGAAGATAACAAGGACACATTATCATATCAAATAGTGAGTGAATACTTTGACGACTTTATGCATAAGCGCTACTCAAAGATACTAGATAGGCTAGCATGTGATGAGGAAAGTCTGCAAAGTGCGATTCATCAGATATCGAATTTGAATCCTAGGCCTGGCGAGGGTTTTAGAGATAAATTTCAAGTAGTTATTCCAGATGTAATTATTACTGAAGATGGTGACGATTGGTTAATTACAACAAATGATAGCGGTGTTCCAGAGTTGAGAATATCAAAAGTTTATGAAGAACAATTAAAAATTGGAAAATTTGAAAAAGATGCTAAGAAATTTATCAAAGAAAAAGTAGATGCAGCTAATTGGTTTATTGAAGCAATTAATGAAAGAAGAGTTACAATGGTTAATGTAACAAAAACTATTATTGATTTTCAGCCTGAGTGGTTTGCTGGAGATATGAATTTTTTAAGACCTCTCAAATTGCAAGATATTGCAGACAAAATAAATATGGATATTTCAACTATTAGTAGGTCTACTCGCGGTAAGTATGTAGAGACACCGTATGGTATTTTTGAATTAAAACATTATTTTACCGATTCAATTGAATTAAAAAATGGAAAAGTCTTAGGAACTTTTGTTATAAAAAAATCATTAGAGAAGATAATAGAACAAGAAGATAAGAAGGACCCTTTAAGTGATGATCTCCTTGTGAAGAAACTTCAGGAAGTGGGATATTCACTAGCTAGAAGAACTATAGCAAAGTACAGGGATCAAATGGGATTTCCTGTTGCAAGATTAAGAAAAGAAATATAAAGGAGTATTTATGGCCGCACGAAAAATCATAATAGGAGATCAAGAAGTTGAGATTCCTGATTTTAATTTTAAAATAATACCAGTTCTATTAGTTATTCTAGTTCTTTGGCTTTTTACGGGTATCTACAGTGTTGGACCGGATGAAGTAGGGGTGGTAAGAACATTTGGTAAATTCTCGAGAGTTGCACAGTCTGGGCTAAATTGGCATTTCCCATTACCTATTGAAACTGTTAATACTCCAAAAGTAACAGAAGTAAAGCGAATAGAAATGGGTTTTAGAACTTTAAAAAATGGACAATATAGACGAGTCGAAAAAGAAAGTCTTATGCTTACTGGTGATGAAAATATTGTTGATGCTCAAATGATAGTTCAATATAAAATTAAAGACCCAGTTGCGTATTTATTCAATATTGTTGGTCCCGAATTAACAGTCCGTGAGGCTGCAGAAGCTAGTTTAAGAACAGTTGTTGGCAGAAATAAGATTGATGAAACGCTCACAACAGGTAAGTTTACTATTCAAGAAGAAACAAAGGAGCAGTTAGCTGCTATTTTGGATAAGTATGAATCAGGTATCCATGTTGTTGCGGTACAACTTCAAGATGTTTCTCCTCCTAAAGAAGTTATGGGCGCGTTTAAGGACGTTGCCTCTGCAAAAGAAGATAAAAATAGGATGATAAACCAAGCTGAAGGTTATAGAAATGATGTTATACCAAAAGCACGAGGAGAGGCTGAATCAATGATTCGAGATGCTGAAGGCTTCAAAGAGTCTAGAATTAAACGGTCAGAAGGTGATGCAGCTAAGTTTACAACTGTCCTGAAAGAGTATCGTAAAGCTAAGAGTATTACTGAAAAGCGTTTGTATCTTGAGACAATGCAAAAAGTATTACCTGGAATTGAAAAAATTGTAGTACCAGACAAAGATAACGGTGGTTTATTAAATTTATTAAACCTCAACGCAGGGACGTCGAAAGGAGCTTCAAAATGATTAAAAATATAACAGCATTAATTTTTGGACTTTTAATACTTTTTGCACTTTCTACTATCATAATTGTAGATGAAACAGAACAAATTGTCATATTGCAATTTGGTAAGCCAATTAGAACAATTACAGATCCAGGTCTAAATTGGAAATTCCCAGCACCTTTTCAGACTTCTGATACTTTTGAAAAAAGATTGTTAGAATATGATGTGCCACCTGAAGAAATATTAAGTAGAGATAAAAAATCTTTAATAATTGATAATTATGTTAGATGGAAAATCACTGACCCACTTTTATTTTTAAAGACAGTAAAAGCAATACCAACAGCAAAAACGAGGTTAGATGACATTGTATATTCTGAACTAAGGCAAGAGCTTGGTACTCATGATATGGTTGAGATTATAACAGAAAATCGAGAATTGATCATGGAAAAAGTCACGATTGCAAGTAATGAGGAAACTCGAAAATTTGGCATTGAAATAATTGATGTTCGAATTCGTAGAGTGGATTTACCTCAAGAAAATGAATCATCTATTTATGCTCGGATGGAAGCTGAAAGAAAAAGACAAGCCAATAAATTTAGGTCAGAAGGTGAAGAAGAAGCTCAAAAAATCAGAGCGGCAACAGACAGAGATAAAACAGTAATTTTAGCTGAGGCTTATAAACAAGCGCAGAAAATTCGCGGTGAAGGCGAGGCAAGAGCATTAGACATTTATGCGACCTCTTTCTCAAAAGATCCCTCTTTTTATGAATTTCAAAAAACGCTAGAAACGTATGAAAAGATTATTGATCAAAAAACAACCCTTGTTTTACCTGCCGATTCAAAACTTTTTAAAAACTTAGCACAATAAGGTGAAAAAGATAGATATTAGGTCAACTACAATTATAGGTGTTCGACATAATCGAAAAGTTGCTATGGCAGGAGATGGTCAGGTTACCTTTGGAGATATGGCATTTAAACAAAAAGCGGTTAAAGTAAGAGAGTTTGTTACTTCAAAAAATAAAGTCTTAGGCGGTTTCGCTGGGGCAGCAGCAGACGCATTAACTCTTTTTGAAAAATTTGAGCATAAATTAGAACAATATGACGGGGATCTAAAAAGATCTATTATTGAACTTGCGAAAGATTGGAGAACAGATAGGGTCCTGCGTCATTTAGATGCAATGCTAATAGTAATGGATATAAAAAATAGCTTTATAATTTCAGGGGATGGGAATGTAATTGAGCCTGATGGGCCAATTCTTGCGATTGGGTCAGGGGGAGGTTTTGCTCAGGCTGCAGCTTCTGCATATATAAAAGCAACAAAGTTTTCCGCTAAAGAGATTGCCCATAAATCTTTACAAATAGCAGCTGAATTGTGTATTTACACCAATGATTCAATCACTGTTTTGGAGATAAAATGAAACAGTTAACTCCAAAACAGATTGTTAAAGAGCTCGATAGGTATATTGTGGGACAACAGAATGCTAAAAAAGCGGTTGCAATAGCTTTGAGGAATAGATGGCGGCGAAAAAAGGTAGAGGGAAATCTTAAAAATGAAATAATGCCAAATAATATTATAATGATTGGGTCAACCGGTGTTGGTAAAACAGAAATTGCCAGGAGGTTAGCAACATTAGCAAATGCACCATTTATAAAAGTTGAAGCAAGTAAATTTACAGAAGTAGGCTACGTTGGAAGAGATGTAGAGTCGATGATAAGAGACTTAATGGAAACTTCAATATCCATGGTTGAAAGTGAAAAAGAAGATGAAGTGATTGAGCTAGCTGAACTTTTAGCAAATGAAAAAATTATAGATATTCTTTTCCCCGATGATCAAAAAAATGACCCTAAACTATCAAAAGAGATAAAGGAAAGGCATAAAAGGACAAGGGAGAAAATAAGGCAAAAATTAATTAAAGGTGAATTTGAAGATAAGATAATTGAAATAGAAATTTCAGATGAACCTACCATAGGTATGCAAGTTTTTGGTCCAACGGGGATGGAAGATATTGGAATGAATATCAAAGATATGATTTCTAGTTCATTACCAAAATCTAAGCGTACTAAGAAAGTAAAAGTTAGAGAAGCTCGTGAAATTTTATTAGAGAGCGAAGCTACAAAGTTAATTGATCAAGAAGAAGTTATCAGAATTGCAAAAGAGAGGGTTGAAGATAGTGGGATTGTTTTTTTAGATGAGATAGATAAAGTTGTTGGAAATAATGGTGGAAGTGGACCAGATGTGAGTAGAGAAGGTGTTCAGAGAGACTTGTTGCCTATTATTGAAGGTAGTAACGTTAATACTAAGTATGGTGTGATTGCTACTGATCATATTCTTTTTATATCTGCAGGTGCATTTCATGTCAGCACTCCATCAGACATGATACCTGAATTGCAAGGGCGTTTCCCAATTAGAGTTGAGTTAGATAGACTAACTACAGAAGATTTTATTAAAATTCTTACACATCCAAAATCAGCTCTAATAAAACAATATACAGCTTTGCTTGATGTTGAGGGTGTTGAATTAGAATTTAATAAGGCGTCGATTAAAGCTATTGCTGAACTAGCATCAGATGTTAATGGAAAAATGGAAAATATTGGAGCAAGAAGACTCCATACAATTATGACAACGCTTTTAGAAAAACCACTTTTTGAACATCCAAAGCGTGGAGAGAAAAAAATTAAAATTACAGCTAAGATCGTGAGAGAATCATTAGAGGGAATTGTCGAAGATCCGGATCTAAGCAGGTACATACTTTAGGAGAATTATGGCAAAGCATTTTTTACATTTATCAGATTATACGAATGAACAAATATGGGAAATATTACACTTAGCTAAGGATTTAAAAGCTAAGTTTCATAAAAAAGAATCTTATAAACCATTCAAAGACCAATCTCTGGCAATGATTTTTGCTAAACCCTCAGCTAGAACAAGAGTCTCTTTTGAAACAGGTTTTGAATGGATGGGGGGGCATGCTCTTTTTTTAGGCCCGAATGATATAGGTATTGGAAAACGCGAGGCAATTAAAGATATATCTAGACTTTTCTCAAGATATAATGACGTTGTAATGGCGAGGCTTTTTGACCATGAACATATTCTTGAATTAGCTAAGTATTCAGATGTTCCTGTTATTAATGGATTAACTGATTATAATCATCCTTGTCAGATAATGGCTGATGTCATGACTATTTGGGAACATCGTAAAAGTTTAGATAATCTTAAAATCACATATATGGGAGATGGAAATAATATTGTTCATTCTTGGCTGCAAATAGCTACAAGGATCCCAATGCACTTTGTATGTTGTTCTCCTTCTGGTTTTGAACCTGATCATAAAACAGTAAAGATGATTGAAGATTCAGGCATTTCTACATATGAATTATCTCATAATCCAACTGATGCTGTAAATGGGGCTGATGTGATATATACGGACGTTTGGGCTTCAATGGGACAAAAAGATGAAGCTGCAGAGAGGCAGAAAATATTTTCAGATTATCAAGTCAACGACTCTTTGATGGATAAAACGGGGAAAGATACTTTATTCATGCATTGCCTACCAGCAGAAAGAGGAAGGGAAGTAACAGATAGCGTGATGGAGTCAGAGTTCTCAATTGTTTTTGACGAAGCAGAAAATAGAATGCACGCTCAAAATGCAATAATGGTCTATTTAAAAAATAATTAAATATCTTTATCGGGCCTCTTAGTAAAAATTTTATCAGGAATACCCCTATTTATCTTATATTTATCATAAGTAATTTTAATTGTTCCTTGGACAACATCACTTTCAGTATCAGGATTGTTCCCCATTTTCATTATTCCTCCTAGATCATTATTCAACCAATTTGCAAGTTTTGCATCTTTTATATAATATTTTATCTGAGATTTAACAGGCATATAATATTTATTTTCGAATTTTTGAAAATTATTATTTATTTCAAATAGTTTAACTGTATCTATTCGGGTAGTAACGGATTTAATTATCCATTTAGTAGTATCTACGACCACATCAACAATAGGAACAAAAGTTAGTTTTGCATATTCATTAGGAAATTGGGCTTTTAAGCTGTCGGAGATAACAGTTCCAGATATTAAAATACAATTATCACTACTTTTATTAGTATCTAAACTTAAATTTTTAAGGTTATCAAAATTATCTGATGGGGATGTAAATAAACCTGTTTTTGGTAAAACACCAAAACCCTTAGTGTTAATTTTTATTTTATTAGGAATTTTATAATAAACTTTATAAGACTTCTTAGGCATTCGAAACCCTGGAACATTTAAACTAACATTCATAGTTGTTTCAAAATCATTGACTAACATATACTGCTTATTTGTCTTTTTAATAATTCGATTAATCTGAGATGAACTATTAGGAAATAATAAGCTAAAAAAAATAAAAAATAAAATTTTTTTTGTCATTCTGTAATGTCTCTGTTTTCAAATTTATAAAATGAGAGGAGAATAAATGTTATTGTCCACAACCCACAAATGATAACCATGTATAAAATTTTACTCCAAGGTACAGGATCATAGAAAGCGGTAAGGAATATATTTATATAACCGGTGAATAAGTATGGATTAATTAATTGAAATAAATCAATTGGTATTAATGAAATTGCAGTACCCACAAAAATAATACTTATAGTAATAATTATTGGTGTTACGCTGTTACTTGAAATTGTTGAGATAAAAAAGCAGAGGCTGGATACTGTAATCATGACAATATTTGAAACGCAAAAGGAAAGCCAGAATCGCCACATTACATCACCATCTGATAAGAATAAGAGTCCTCTATGAAAAACAGCTAAGTCACCTTTTCCAAGCCATAATAAACTAACAAACAAAGAGTAAAATATAAAAAAGAACATGAGTAGAGTGGTATAAATGAAAACAACAATAAGTTTGCTTAGCAGTATTTTTCTTCTTGATATTGGCCTGGCTAAATATAATCTAAAAGTGGATTTAGAGTATTCCCCTGATACGATTTCAGAGGCAACAATTGTAGATAAAAAGGGCATATGACTTATCAAAATTGCAATAATAATATAGGTTGCTAAATATCCATTGATTAAAGAACCAACAAAAAGAAATGAATCGGATAATTGACCATAAAGACTTTTTTCTAAGGAATTACCTCCATGATCAATCGCACCCACAATAAAAGGAATAAGAACAATGATCAAAGAAAAGCTGATGTAGCTCCTCTTCTTGTAAATCATTTTTATTAGTTCATTTTTCAGCAGGTTAGTCATTATATGAACAGTTCTGTCAAACCGGAATCTCGAGCAATAGAAATTATTGGAATGTCTTTTGGGATTTTTGCAGTGAGCTCTTGGATATTGAAATTACTTTTGAGGGTCAAAGATTTGTTAGAAGTTCGAATTATCTTAGATTTAATATTATTTTTAAGATAATCTTCAAGTTGTGGAATTTTGGTAGAACTAATATTTATTAGCTTATTTTTAATCATTAAATTTTTTATTGAAGAATTAAGTATAAGTTTACCTTTTTTTAATACAGTTACTGAATCGCACAGGCGTTCAACATCTTTTAAAATGTGTGTACTAATGCAGATTGTTTTTCCTTCTTTTTGTAAACCCTCTATTAATCTATTCATGTCGGCTATCCCCTTAGGGTCAAGTCCATTATTTGGTTCATCTAATATTAATATATCTGGATCATGCAATATTGCTTGAGCAATACCAAGTCTTTGTTTCATACCATAAGAAAAGTTTTTAACTTTTATTTTTCTCCAATCATAAAGATCAACTCTCTTTAAAGATTCAAAGACCACATTAAAGTTATAATTGAGAAGGCGGCAAAATATTTTCAAATTTTCTTCTGCTGAGAGATATTCATAAAATGAAGGTTCTTCGATCATGAATCCAAAAGACTTCAAGTATTTATTAGATTTTTTTTCAATTTTTTTTTCATGTAGAAATATATTCCCACTCCAAGATTTTATTAAGCCGGATAAAATTCTCATAAGTGTAGATTTACCACTTCCATTGGGTCCTAAAATTCCATGGATAGAGTTTTTATTAACATTGAAAGAAATGTTATCTAACGCTTTAATTTGTCCAAAGTTTTTCTTTACGTTTTCAAAATTTAAGATGAAGTCCTTTCTCATTTTAAGTCCATTATTTCAAGTACTCCGTTTCCTTTATAAATAGAGTCTTCTATTGAAATATTTAATTCACTTGAAAATCGTGTGTAATGCGGATCGATAGATGAAAATGTCGAGCTGATTTTTAGTATCGGTAATATCCATTTTAAATAGGGCGGTATCGGAGCTCTTTTAAACATATTTGCATTATCAATGACCTGATCCCCTTTAATAGTAATTTTTTCACCATTTATAGTCATCATTTCTAACGTTGAGAAAAGAGGTTCATTACTCTTATTGTAGAGGTCCTTTATCTTATCAGAATACTTGGTAAACAAACCATTTTTACCAAATCGATTCACTATAACTTCATTTTCATTCGCCATATAAAGTATGGGTATTTTATATCCTCCCCTCTTAGCCGAAGTATTCAAATCCGCGGCTATAACTGTATAATCACCAGAAGTTCCTCTAAACCAAGACCAACTATCAAATAGTTTCTGGAGAGGAGTATTCCCCCAATTATGATCATGATAACCATTTCCACTTTTGGTGAACTCTTTTCCATTTTGGACTATTTTTGCCTCAACAGTTCCATTTGGGACTGCTGCAAGCCAAGCAAAATAATCGGATCCAGCTCTTATTATTCCATCTTGCGGTCGATAAGGCTTTAAAGTTGAATTTAATTTGATCTCTATACCAAATCCTTCAAAGTCATCGGCTGATAAGAAAATATTATATTTGTTTAGATTTCCTTTAAAATAATTATTACCCATAACGACATCACAGCTGTCATTTGCAAAAGAGACGTCCTTCTCATTAAAAAATTTCATTAGAAATAAATCTTTTCCATCAGGTGTGTTATAATTCATTCCAATAAAATAAATATCTTTTAAGGGATGAACTTTCCAAAAATAACAGACGAACAGAGCTCCAT
>Ga0206682_10001634_pt1 | contig 21790 bp, 30 predicted proteins | sample M240m12015metaG_FD_155444 | JGI IMG/M metagenome (GOLD analysis project Ga0206682, IMG submission 155444) | Ammonia-oxidizing marine archaeal communities from Monterey Bay, California, United States - M2 40m 12015 | ecosystem: Environmental > Aquatic > Marine > Intertidal zone | place: USA...
TCCACAACAAATCCAGTATCGTTTGATACAACGTCTATTTTGTTTTCGACTAAATATCTAGGTATTAGTTGCATTAAAGGATCCTTCTTGTATAAGTATTTATCGGCATGTTATTAAAAGAAATAGAGAATCAGTATCCATATATTAGTGTTGTCGCTTACGGCGGCAACGAATACGTGGGCATCATATCAAATCAAGATGCATTTGTAACAAGTATGTTTATATACACCTCATTAAAAACTATTGATGAAAAGGAATTATTATTAGACCTTGGAGATATTTGGTGGTGGGAATCAAACAGAATGATACCAATTAATATTTTCCTTAAAAGAGAAATGGAAAGATTTAATTATAGTTTGCTTACAATGAATAGTAAAAACGTTAAAGTAGTAATTGGTCCGTGTGTTAATATCAACAACTTGTCAATCAAACGTGTTAAACGCAAAAGTGTTCAACTTATAAAACGATCTGCTAGTACGTAAGACTTTCACAGATTAAATTTACATGTACAACACAAGATAATGCATATGCTACAGCATGTGCTTTCTTAAAATAGTAACTGCCGTCTTCAGGCTTCTTCCAAACTTCTTTGAATATCGTTTGCCATGTTTCGTTGGCAAGATGCCTCTTGGCAGGCCGAATTATCGCTAGTGTCGCTGCTAACTGTTCTACCGAAGTAGGTTTCAATTGCTGCAATAGTTCGCTGTGCCCGTTTAGATGAAAGACTTGATCTGAAAAGTCTTTGTGTTCCAATAGTTGCCATAACGGTTCCTTCTCCATTAGTGTGTTTAAGTGTGCTTCGTTCTTAACGTCTTTGTATATGCTTACGTTAAGAAAGTCTAGTTTAAAGTATCCACGTTCTTCTGCGGTCTTGTGTTCAATAGTAGATAGATTGTCTATAGGATTATGAGGACACTCTGTAACATATACACCAGTGTTGTGTTTTTTACCTGTATCTAATTTTGCCACACGATGTTCTATCTTATCTAGTATAAGATTACGATCGGCAAAGTCAATATCAATATCTGGCATTTTTATACTTTCGTGCTATCAAAACTAAACCAACCCGATGGCACTCTTATATGCCATCTATTGTCTATGATTTTGTAAATGCATTTGTTATCTAAGAATATATTATTTTTTGTTATTTCACATTCATAATTATTAGAAAAAAATCCTGAATGAGAAACATTACTTTTTCTACGTGGAAGCCATTGTAAATTGTTTACATAACCTTTGTGTATATGTTGGTACATTTTTTGATGCAGCAATTCAAACGGCCGGTTGTCAAAGACATAATCAATTGTATATTTGTCTAGTTCACATTCGTCTCCCCAAAGCATAACATTTATTTCTTTGTCTGGAAAAAATTGAAAAAAAGAAAGTCTAGTTGTTCCTGGATGACAAAAATATTTATTGTTAAGATAATTAATACTAATTGGATCTTTCCATTTAGAATTTGCTAGTTCATAAGTTATAAGTAGAGATCTAAATAATGCTTCATTACGAACAAAATGTATGTCATACAATTTTTGTTCTAACACATTTAATCTTTCACATGTTCTTCTATGTGTATCAAGTCCTATAAGATTTGTAATCTTTACAAGATTTCCAAGTGTAACTTTACAAATACGAAAATTATATTTTTCTTTTGCTAGTAAAAAATGTTCTTTTGTTTTGATAATGTTGCTAGTTTGATCACATACATTTCCGTTTACTTTTTTTTCGAGATTAGGCATGTTCTATCCTATAGTATAAACAGTTGCACCATAGCAATGCTGTTCATTACAACAAACCATGCACACAAGACTATTGCAAATGCTGCTTTACGTATTACTGTACTTATAACTCCGAGTATACTGCCTAGCAAATACAAAGGAATAAAAATCTTTGTTGCTGGGTCTAATACTGTAAATGTTAGAATAGCACTTGCAACAATCAATAATGTTGTTTCGACCATTTCGCAATAAAATGCAATAGGTGACAGCCTATAACTTTCTTTGCAAAAGTCTACAATATATTTAATCAAGTTTGCCATTACGTCTCATTTCTGCACGAATTTTTGTTGCACTTATGTTATGTATTGTAGCACCCAAATCGTGTTCTGTCAAGGTATATCCTACACCTCTGCCATAACTAATATCTACAATATTAGGAACAATCATAATAACATATTCTTTGTCATATGTAAAACCTTCTTTTGCTAGTTCTTTTTTAATATTTCCCATAACATCTGTAACAATAAATGGATTATCATCTTGTGTTGCTGTACGTCCACCTGATGCATCAGTGTCTTGTGGCACAGTTCTAATCTGTATACATACTTGTCCTGTTTCAGCAAGAGCCCGCTTAAATAGTTCAGTATGACCAGCATGCCAAGGTTGCCAGCGTCCTAGCATTTGCGTTGTAGGTTTAAATCTATCAAACACGATTAATACCCATCCAACGTTGTACTACTGGCATTAGTTGTTCGTGTGCATTGTCAAACCATTTCTCTACATGGTAGTCTACAAGCTCTGGCGTTTCAAACATATCATTTGTGTCTTCAAAACGGCCACGAGAAATAGTATCCATCCACACTGTATAATCTGGATTAAATTCTAACCGTGCTTCTGGAGTTGGGCAAACAAAGTCAGCAACAGCAATCTTGCCTGCCATTACAACACCGTCTGCTAGATGTTTCATACGTTGTGCTTGGCGCATACGTCCTTCTGGTGTAAAGTCCCAATCATCGTAACTTGTGCGTACTACGTCTGCGTTTAGATGGACGCCGCCAATTAGTTCTGCAAAAGGTTTTGCTAATGTAGTCTTGCCGCTACCAGGCAACCCAAAAATTAATATCTTCATTTTTCCTCCATTAAATTAGGTAAACAAATTTTCCAGTCGTGGTCTTTTTTAAAGACTTCGATATCATTAAAATATACAGTATCGTCTTTTAAATAAATCTCAATATCTTCTTGGGTTACTAAATTTTTATAGCTTTGTTGTCTATCATACGGACGTACTTGTGTAGTAATATTTTCGCCCCATAATGTTTCTATTACTATATTATCACTAAGAAATCGAATACTGTCGTCAGTACGCCCAAATTTTCTAAATTTAAAATATATTATTTCTTGGTTAGGCAAATAAGGAATGAATAAAGAACGTTTTAATCCAGGTTGTATTTCAATTCGTTGTCCATCGTCGTGTATGGTAATTGGATCTCTAATGAATCTATCTTTTATTAAAATAAAATATACATCAAGAAGTGAATTATAATTATCTATTGGGTTATGTATAAAGTCTCGATTTGTATATGATTGTTTACTTTTATTTTTAAAATATCTTATAACTAATTGATTCCATCGATTGTATTGTGGCGATGCGTGTTTAACAATATTTTTATAGAACTCAAAAGAAGATGTTTTGTGTACAACAAAATTTAAATCTCTTTTTGCGTATTCTAAATCGTCGATTGTTTTTAAAGAATACACAGTCATTAGAGCATCGCCTTTTTTGCAATATTTTTAATAAGTTCAATATCCTTTGGTTGTCTTTTAAATCGCATTGCCCAGTGACTTGGATCTAAAACATTGCTTAACATTCCTAACTGTTCCCCAGATAAACTACTTAATGCTTGTTTGCCTGAACTACAATTTAGTACTAGCCACGGAGATACTTTACCGTCTTTGATATCCCATGTGAGTCTGTTTTCATTTACATATCTAAAGTAATCGTTGAATCGACTATTTTTCTCTTCAGCCCATTTTGTCATTGTTGCAATACTACGTTCAAGTGCAGTTTCAACGCCTTCTTTACGTATAAGCTCTACAGCATATGCTTCGTACATTTCTTCTCGGCACCAATGGTCGAGTTTTACATTACTAGTAACAACATAATCGATATACTTGTCAGGATAAAGAGGACGCACATTAGATACAAAACTTCCAAACTTAACAAAGGCATTATAAAAACTACTCTTTGAAAACTCTTCATACGTTTTTTCTTTTTTGTGTCCTGCACTTAAAGTATAGAATCGTTGGAATGCATAAAAGCCCAACGTAACACGTTTTTCATCTTTTTGTAGCCAGCGTCTTTTGGGCTCACACATATGCGCTAAGAGTGTGCTTTCTTTAACATAACTCTTATTACAATATTCGCATGTGTGTTTAGATGTCAACTTTGTCGTAACCATGCTCTTTGGCAAACTGCTTGATTTCTTTTTTTGTAGATATTCTAGCAAGTAATTCAACCTCGTCTAATTTCATTTCAGGATATATTTGTGATAGCAATTTTGCTGCTTTACTGCTTTCATCTTTTTTCTTTTTAAGACCAATCCACGGATGAAACATTTTCTTTCCAGTTTTGCCAGCAACACACAATAACTGCCATTGTAGTTTGATGTGATTTGTTCCACCAATATCATTCCAGTTTTTATTGTAGTATTCATTTACTTTGAATACTGCTAATGCTTGGTCTTCGAACTTGCCTTTAACACTACTGATGTAACGATTGAGATTCCATAAGTCACCTTTGATATCTTTCTTACCAACATCACTTGCTGCATCATACAGCTCTTTGATGCCCATATCAATACTTGGAATAAGTTCTTTAAATAAGTCTAGTTCTTTATTTGGCATGCCATTCCTCTACATCACTTGGCGAATTAATCTCTACTCCATTGTATTGTACACTCAAACAACCAATTTGCCAACCACTTTTTAGCCAGCGTAGTTGTTCTAATTTTTCAACTTCTTCTTCACGTTCTACAGGCAAAGTAGTATACATTTCTAACGCATTACGCTTATATCCGTATACTCCTAAGTGCCAGTCACCGTAGCCGGTCATACCTCTTCCAAACCATAGGGCTTGGTCGCCAGCACGTACCATCTTAACTGAGTTAGGGTCGTTCTGTTTGTCTTCTTGCATTTGAGTAAACACTGTGGTAACAGGATAGTGTTGTAAGTGCCATTGTGCCTTTTCAATCATCTCTAGTGTTACATCAGGCATATCACCTTGTACGTTTATAAAGTTTTTGTATTGATCTAATATATCAAACTTAGCAACAGCACCTGCACATCTTTCAGTTCCGTTTTCGTAATCGCGGTGATCTAATAGGCAATTTGCACCTATTACATTGTATATGTTTTGGTCATCAGTAAGCACATATGTTGGTATCTTAGACGCTGTACAAGCGTCATACACACGCTTTATCATAGGAACACCATCTAACAGTGCCAAAGGTTTTCCAGGGAAGCGTGTGCTACCGTACCTAGCGGGAATAAGAATAACTGATGATGTCACGTACTACCTCCTCGAAGTTATCTAAGCGTAGCATGTTAGGCCCATCGCTTGGTGCATTATCAGGATCAGGATGAACTTCTATGAAAAAATCTGTAATCCCAAGAGCACTGCTTGCCCTAGCCAAACCAGGAATATAATCCCTGTTGCCGCCACTAGATTCCCCATTGCCTCCGGGCTTTTGGCACGAGTGGCTAATATCGTACACAATTGGAGTGTTATAAGTGTCAAGCATATACTGCAAACCAGTAAAGTCAACGACAAGATTATTGTAACCAAAACTTGTTCCCCTTTCAGTTATCCAGACGTCTTTAGCGCCTTCTGTTTTACTTAGTACACCTTTCATATCCCAGGGTGCCATAAACTGTCCTTTTTTAATATTAACAATTTTATCTGTAGCACAAGCTGCTTGGATCAAGTCAGTCTGTCTACACAAGAATGCAGGTATCTGATAGACATCAACTGCATCTTTAAATTCTCTTTCAATACGTGCGACCTGTACATAGTCGTGTACATCAGTAAGTGTCTTTACACCTAGTTCTACTTTTAGTGCTAGGAAGTCAGTTAGTGTTGCTTCCATACCCATACCACGTTTGCCTTTAATACTCGAACGATTGGCTTTGTCGTAACTTGCTTTGAAGTAATACTCAATACCATACTTATCGCATACACGTTTACACTCGCGAGCAATCTCTAAACTTTGCGGCAATGATTCGTGTTGACACGGGCCTGCTATAATTCTCATTTTATTCCTTATCCTTTACAATATAATACACATCTAAAGTTTTGTCAAGTTGTTTTCTTAGTGTAGGATACTTGTCGGCTAATGCAAATAAATTTTTCCATTGGTCGTAACTTACTATTCCCATAGCTTCGTTAACAGCTTCTAATTCTCCGCCAATTATCCAACGTCCTTCAAATTTTGATTTCTTTGGCTCATCTCTAAATCTAGCATATATTACACCATTAGCATTTTCATATATCAATGCTTCATGTGCTAGTTCAGTTTTTTCAGGTGTATCAATTATCATTTACGCATACCACTAAAAGTTGTTGTTTTAAACTTTTCATTATCATTTTTAAGACTCTCGATAAGATCAAAGTTTAATTCATTTTCCTGTAGTGTATGGGCAAGTGCTGCAACATCTTTAGGCAAGCACATGCCACCGTATCCACGCAATCTATTATTTACATCAAGATAGAAGTTCTTTGTTTTACCAGTTTGTACATATGCATCTTTAACTTGCGAATAATCGCACTCAAACTTTTCACAGAGTTCATAGAATACGTTTGCAAATACAATACGCAATGCTGCATACGAATTATTAAAGTACTTGAGTATTTCTGCTTCAGTAGGTGCTAATTGCTTTACAGCCTTAGGTAAATGTCCGTGTGCTTCTACAATTTTTTTGTATACGTAAGGATCATCAGTACCAATTGCAAGTAGCTCATGATTATTAATAAAGTCATCTGCTGCTGCACGTTCACGCAAAAACTCTGGAGCACAACAAATCGTTAATGTTTCATGTTTGTCTATCATACGTTCGGTAAAGCCTGGTTCGACTGTGCTACGTATACATGCTACACCTTGATAGTTAATATCAACAAGTTCTTGTAATACATTTTCAATAACCGATGTATCGCAAGCACCGTTTGTTTCAGGTGTTGGTAAGCACATGAATACAACTTCGGTATCTGTTAAATCTGTTATTTCAGTATCAAACTTGATATCGTGTTCTGCAACTTCGTGTTCTAGTAATCTAAATCCTGTTGCATTTGCGTTTCCAACAACGCCCATTCCGATAATTCCTAGTTTCATAATAAACTCTCTACTGTTTTTCTTAACCCTATTTCTAAAGGTGTATAATCTGTAAATCCTGTAAGTGTTTGTACTAGCGTAGTATCAGGACATCTACGTGTAGCACTTCCAACTGGACCAGGACGTATTTCTAATCTATCAGGATTGATACCCATGTATCCCATAATTAATTTTGCTACAACACTTATACGTGTCTCAACGTCCTGTCCTACATTTACTGTTTGGTTACTAGCAGTTTGTATTAGTATGTCTGTCATACGCACAGCATCGTCAACATAACAAAAACTACGTGTGTCGTTGCCTTTGATATAGTACTCGCCTTGTTTACAACGTTCTACAAACTCATTTATAAAGTGGTCAATTTGTCCAGGACCGTATACATTAAAGTAGCGTATGATAAGATACTCAAGTCCGCTATTAGCAACTAGGTTTTCGCCTAATGCTTTTGGTATACTATAACTCCAACGTGGATTAGTAATGTCGTTGTACATAACTGGTACTGCTTCGTCAGTAGGTACATGGTAGTAACCGTTGTCTATTGTGCTGTTGAATATTTCGCATGTACTAGCAAATACAAACTTTGTATCAGTGTTTCTATAACGTTCGATCAAGTTAATAGTAGGCAGTGTGTTGTTGATACAAACATCTGTAGGATTTTGATAAAAAAGTCTTGTACCATTAGTTGCTGCTAAGTGTACTACAACATCTGTATCGGGCATTGAACTAGTTACATCCGAGTATCTTAGATTTTTACTATTATTATCTTTTTGATCATAGCCCGTTACGTTGTACGTATCTTTTATATAATTATAAAAGTGATTACCTATGAATCCTTTATGTCCAGTTACTATTACTTCCAACCTGCTTCTTCCTTACTATTGCTAGTTGTATAATACTCTTGTGGCAATGCCATTGTAGTGTGAATATCAATTTCGCCATTTATATGGTGTTGCATGTAATTAGCAAATTCTTTATTCTGTTGAGGGCTCATGTGGCAATAACGATGATCATCGTCTTCTTTTAATCCCAATGCTTGCCAGTCAAGTTTGCTTATATTAATCATACTACCATTAGTACGATCAAGAAAATCAAATGCAAAAATAATATGTGTATCAGGGCGCTGATATTTAATACTATCTAAGTATGCTGTATGATAAATGATATTGCTATCGTAATGCATATTTTTTTGTACTTCGTTTTTTATTGTTTTTGTTAAACGAGAATCGAATAAACAGTTTGCATCTTTATTCATATCTTTTAGATCTGGATAATTAGTATTTTGATAAAATGCCAAATGCTTTGGGGTATTATTTTTAGTAGTAAAAATACTACCTCGTGTAGTACTAGTAACTACAAATATAATAGTATCATGCTTATGATGATTGTTTAAAAATTGAAAATAAGAATAATCAAAACTACTACCACCAATACTATAATTAGTTACATCACCTATCAGAGATGGCCAGCCATTGCCGTATCCAAGTCCATAACTATCTCCAAATATTGCTATTGTCATTTAAAACTTTCAAAGTATGCAGGCGGTAAACGTTTTTTAGTTGGACCTTTTTCGTGTAACATATATTCACTTAAAAAACATTTATTCAGCGGTGTATGTGTATTTTTGTCTATGCTTAGTTCAGATAAGTCTTTGTATTTTAATTTACTTGCTGCAAACATGCAAACCTGCCCGTCATACCATTTTGTAATTTCTTTAGGCTTATTAACATATGCTTTCTTGTATGTTTCTAAAAATTGAAAAAAGTGTTTGTGATTTTTATTTACAATTACAAATCCTGATTCTGCACTATATTTTTCACCTAGATAATCATGACTGAATAATGCAACACAATATTTTTTAGGACATAGTTCTGTAATTAATTTTGTTGCAAATTCTTTACGATACATTATATCAGCATCAGACCAAATTAAATAATCAGTATCTATATTTTCTAATGCGTGTATAAATGTTAAACCTTTCTTTGCAAATTTTATTTCTTTTTGCACAGATGATTTAAATTGTTTCCACTGTGGATATACTACATGATTCCAGTCGTATACTTTAAGTTTATCTGTTTCTGTAAACTTTGAGTTTACATTTTCAGCATAAAGATTTATCCTACAATTACTTGGCGAATATTTTAAAAAACTGTTCAGCATATATCGACCAACATTATCATAATAATGCTGGTCCATAGTTGTTACATATTCAAACTTCAGTGCCACTTGTGCGTCTTACAATATCATCGTGATTGAACTCTGCCCAATACAATTCAAATGCAACGCCGTCTTCAAGGCCTTCGAACTGGTGTATCTTGCCTGGCTTAACTTGTGTAAAGTCGCCTGCGTTAAGAATAGTTTCGTCAACTAGTCCTTGATCATCTTGCCATACACGTACAAGCATTTGTCCTGACTCAACAAAGAAGCCGTTCCATTTAAACTGATGTTCGTGTTCACTGCATTTGTAACCTTTATTGAATTCAATACGATGGAACTCAAGTGCTCCATTTGCATGAATTAACTCTGTGTTACCCCAAATTTTTCCTGCTTTAATTCCCATTTTATTCTCCTATAATAATTTTCCGTAATCAACAATTTCACTTTGTCGATTAATATCTTTTACAAAATATGCACAATCAGGATTTTCTCCATCAAAGATAGGAACGCTTAGTAAATGTCCGTTACGCATCTTTGGAAAAAACCATTTTACATCATTGTAAAAATTTGTAATTTCGATCTTAGCAAAGCGTGGATGTGTACCAGTTAACGGATTAAACAAAAATGCTTCAAAGCCTCTTTCGTTTAAACTTGTTAATGGTAGTACTTCTAAGTCACTGCCGCTTTGGCTGCATCCTACAGCAAGGCACCAATCTAATGGCATAGTAATTTCATTACCGCCAATTTCCATTACTATGGCTGGCGAATTAAAACTTTCTAAAAAGATCAACGGATTAAAGAAAAAATCCGGATCTTGTGGGTTACTGTTATCAAGCACTGCAAATCGTAAATCATCTTCGATTACTTCAGGCAAGGAATTTAATAGAAAACTTTCGTTTTCAAGTGTCATTATTCGCATGTTAATTCCAATCAACTTTTTCGATAGTGAATGGGTACTGCGCCTCTTTGTAAAACTTTTTACGTTGGGTAAGGTGCCGCTTCGCAAACTTGCATGTAGATGTCAAGTCCCATATTTGCACGAAGTCTTTGTCCTTTGCCTTTCTTACACCTCTACCAATAGATTGAATTACTCTTACAAAGGACTTGCCAGGCTCCAAAAGAACCAAGTTAAAAATACGAGGAATGTTAAGACCCACGGCAGCAACTCCATAGGTCGCGATAATAACCTCATTAGTTCCTTCACGGATTGTATCATATGTTTCTTTCCTGTCTTTGTTTTTAACAGCACCGCTTACAAATGTGCTGCCTGGTATAAGTTCAGCAAGCATTTCGCCTGCGCTAATTCTATCTACTAGTATTAATGTATTGCCTGATTCTTTTACTGTGTTTAATAATTTGCCTATATATTCTATTCTTGCTGGATTGTTAACAAGATATTTTAATTCTTCTTGGTAACCGCTGTGTGCTACTGTGTCAATCAATTGTACTACATTAACATGACATTCTGACAGTACACCTTTGTCTTGTAATTCTTTTGCCGAGATGTTGCCAATTACAGGACCAAGACTAGCATGAATACTTTCAAACTCAAACTTTTCTTTAGGTACTGTACCAGTTAGTCCCCAACGTATAGGTGCATTACGTAGGTTGCGAGTGAGCAGGTTTTTAAGAACTTCTGCTTTGGCTTGGTGTACTTCGTCGACAATAATAGTGCTTACACCTTCTAGAAACTCTGCAAGTGATAACACTGCTGAGCCGTCTTTTTGCTTCTTGTCTAGAATATTTAAACTCTGCCAAGTGCAAATAGTGTGAGTCTTACCTAACATCTTCCTGTCTCCGAAGTACACCCCTACATCGAGACCGCAGTTAATATAGTCCTCTTCTGTTTGTTCTACTAACGACTTGTTAGGAACAATCACAAGACTTCTACCATACGGCTCAGTTATGTGTGACAGCGTTGCTGTGGTAATAGTTTTACCTGCGCCAGTAGCAATCTGTTGCAAGCTCTGTGGGTTATTCAAAAAGTTATTAATTGCTTCTACTTGATAGTCACGTAGAATAATATCTTCGCCTTCTGCTGGATGACCTTCTGGCCATACTACGCCTTGATCCTTCCAGTAGTTTTCTGTTACTGGTGTAAAGTCTAATTGTATAGGATGTCTATTGTCTTGAATATCAACTATTTCAACATTATTTTTTTGTAGCACTTGACTAACAGTGTCAAGATGATTAACATAGCCAGTACCGCCAATACCAAAAAAAGCAACTTTTCCATCCCAGCGACCAAGTTTATACTGTGGCATATATCGTGCGTAAGGCACTTCAAACTTGAGAGCATTCGATAACTTTCTCCGTACATCAACGTCTAGTCCTTCTAGTTTAATGTTTACTTCGTCTTCAATTATCAATCTACACGTAGCCATTTAGTCTCCATTTGTTTTTAAAAATACTTGGGCTATCGTCGTTATATATAATAAGATCGCATAATGAATCAATATAATTTTGAACTTTATGATTGTTTCTTATACTGCTTATTGATATAGTTGCTTGAGGCTGCCAGTTATTTTTAAATAATAATTTAGGTAGTTTATCTTTACTAATATATACAACTTCTGTACTATTGTCAAGCCAATTATTTAATTTTTTATCTTTAATATAATTGTTTACATTATATTCGTCGGATGATTTAGATCTAAATAATACTGTTTGTTTTTGAGTATTAAAATTGTGTTGTTCAAATGATTCAACAAAAGCAGCAAGTTCAGTTAACGGATTGTCAGGTGAAATTATTACTAGCAACGGAAACCGTTCTAGTTTTTTTAATCCTAAAATTATTTCGTCTAAATAAAATTCTTTTGGAGTAAGACATATTTCTGGATGCGAACGTTGTGCAATTAAATTTTCTATTGTATTATCTTTATCGCAAGTAATGTATTCAATGCCTAGTTGACGCTTACGATCTAACAATTGCAAACGACTAAAATTTTTAGTATACATATTAGCTTTTTCAGGTAAGTTTGATAATGCATCGTTCCACAACCCTGGTACATATTTTGAAGGGTTAGATTTGATAACTTTTATTTCTTCATACCAATCTACTAATTTTTTATCTATCTCAAATTGAGTATTAATAAATTGAGAGCAAATATTGTCAATTGACTTTTCAGTTAACTGAAAGTAATGTTCGTGCGAACCTTTATCATGCTGATAACTAAATTTAGGAATAGCATTAATTTTCATAATATCTTTTTTACTAAACGGAAATCTAATTTTAATCCATTCAACATTTTCAATTTTAACTATCTTGATGTACTTTCTACGATCAATTTTTCTTAATGGCAATCGTAATGATTCTAATGCTATATCAAAATTATCAAACTTATTTTCTAAAAATTGATTTTTGTATGTAGCAAGTTTTATTTTCATAAGTGCATACTGTTTATCAGTTAACGCACTTCCTTTATAAACTTGTCTAGCAATACTATACATGATAGTCTTATCGCTTTTATCAATTTCAATGCTGGAATCGCGAGACAGCCCTGCTATAGTTTCAAGACAATCTTCAATAGTATGTAAATAATTGCTCATAATATTATAATAACAGATTATAGATAATCTGTCAATCTTTTTAGTGGAATACCTTGTGATATTTCATCTACAGTATATTCAGTATGGGCATAGTCGTTAAGCCATTGTGTTCTATCTGTCATTAATGGTTGTTCAATATCGTGTAAAAAGTCTATATCGTTGGCCACATCATAAGCAAGACTATGAGTACTAACAAAAGCAGGAACGCCTTCGATGATAGAATGTATCCCAGGATTGCTACTGTAACTGATAGTGCAATGTATATCATTAAAGCCCATATCAAAAGAATCATAAGTGCCGTTAACATGTCGAGGCTCCTGTCTTGTTACGTGTGTAAGTCCGCGTTCTATATGTTCTAGTCTACAGCGTGGATGAGGTCGAAATATTATAGGACGGTCTGTGTGTTTACGTATTTCTTCGTATGTATTTAAGAACCAATTACTCATACGTGGCATGTCTTGCCATTGTAAACTTTTATCATGCTGCCCACATAACAAAATATATTTGCTGCTAGTACGCCATGGTTTTACTTCGAGTCCCAGTAAACGCTTACGGCTATCATCGTTATTACTATCCCCAAAATAAGCATCTCGATTAATTCCATTTAGCCCCACCTTCCACGTCGTACCTCTTTTGATGCCGCCAACTTCGAGGACGATAACTGGTTTACGAAGTTCACGACAACGGGTCCAAATATCTTTGTTACGAGCCATTCTACCGTGAAAAAGCACACTCCAAATAACATGGCAATCGGCATCATTAATATTATCACTATTACTAATGTTATGCCCATTAGTAATACAACTCCGCTCAAAAGCAGAAAAAACATCTTTGGAATTAAGGGCACCGTATTCTTTCCATAATTTAAATTTCATAGTTAAATAGTAACATATTTATAAGGAAAAGTCAATGACAATTACAGTAGTATCTACATTTCACGCACCAGTTTTGAGTTTATATGGGCAACGTTTTGTAAACAGTTTTAGTGAAAACATTGACTCTGATATTAAATTAAGATTATATGCCGAAGACTGCAATCCAGTAACCAAAGATCCACGTATACAAATTTTAGATGCAAAACAAAAACTTCCAAAATTAAATGCATTTAAATCAACTTGGGGAAATGTACCTAAAGCAAATGGCAAATGTCCGCCAGAGATAAAAGCTCGTCGTCCAAAAGATTGGCATAAAGAATTTAAATGGGACGCTGTACGCTTTGCTAATAAAGTATATGCTGTATTTGATGCAGCACAGCATTGTAACACTGATTGGATTGTATGGATGGATGCTGATACATTTGTACATAGTAAATTTGACTATGCAGCATTTAAAAGTTTTTTACCTGAACGTTCTTGGCTTGCTTATATGGGCAGAGGACGCAAATGGCCAGAGTGCGGATTTTACGGAATTAATTTAAAAAATCCAGTTGGCTTAGAATTCTTAAAAGAATTTGAGCATGTGTACGAACATGCAGAGTATGGAATATTCCGTATGGAAGAATGGCACGATAGTTATGTATTTGACGAAGTACTAAAAAAGATTAAACGTAAATATCCTAACGAACCTATTAATAACATTAGTGGCAACTTGGTTAATGGTGAAGGGCACCCGATTATTAATAGTGGGCTAGGTGCTTATATTGATCATCTAAAAGGCGATCGAAAGTCAGTAGGTAAAAGTAACAAACCTAAAGATTTAATCAAGCCACGTAACGAAAGTTATTGGACAAACTGACGCATATGTCTCCAACAAGTGCCGTCATTTAATTCACTTAATTTCCAATGAAACATACTAATACGTTGTAGCCATGCTTCTCTGTCAAACTCTTTTGGCTTTTCTAATCTTTTAAATCCGTGGTGTGCAACTTCGGCACACTGACTTTTACTAGGATCAGTAATGAATGCAGGATACCCTTTAATAATAGGACCTACAATACTACTACTGTTATGGTTAACAACACACCATGCGTTTTGTAAATCTGTTTCTAACGGAGTGCCTAATGGACTAATTGTTAAGTTTGGTATGTTACGTACAGGACTGCGTCTTGGGTCAAGATATACTCTTGCTTTTTTATCGCCTGGGTGTGCTCTAACTACAATATGTCTTGGGCTAAATTTACGTATTTCTTTTACAGTGTTGTGTATCCAATTTACAACATCGTAACCTCCCATACTCCAGCCTTTGTTACGTTGACAACATAATACAATATGATTGCCCCTGCGAGCATTTTCAATCCTAGCACCTGTATCTCGTTGTATTTGAGTCCATCTGTTTGGATCGATAATAGTATCACAGTAGTTTCCAGTGTTTGGAAAGATTCCATTAAAACTATATCTTAGATAACAATGTGGCTGGTTTGTTTTTGTTTGGTATAAAAACAAATTACTATCAGCAGTAACAACATGTTTGTTCTGTGTTCTATCAATTACACTTTGTCTTAGTTTTAAGTGAGGAGCATTTTTTCCAACTTCGTGTTGCCAGCCTTGTATAAGTCCTACATCGCAATCTAGTAGATTATATCCTTTATGTAATATACCAGTATCTCCCGCAGCGTTTACTCCATTAACAAAATTTTGTAATAGTAGATACTTTTCTTTGTTATTGTTTACTGTTGGAACAACATTATAGTAACTAACGACTTTCATTTAAAATTTGCCACGCTTTTCCATTACGCATTTCTTGTGCAGTAAATTGGCAATATGAAAGGTGTGCTGCAAATGCATATGTTTCGTCTTCGCCATAGCGATTTAAATTACCTTCAATATCAGATATTTGTGTATTACATAATGCTGTTGCTGCATTAGGTGCAAGTGCTATTGCTGGACGACGATGTAGTAGAGCTTCAGTTGCTGCAATACTATTATATGTAACTAGACAATATGCATTATCAAGGGCTTTCCAAATTGTATCATTAGTAACTCTGTCTCTACGTATTGGTTTTTGCCTAACTATAATTCTTCTATCAGTGTATTTTCTAATTTCGGTTGTTGTACGAGCAATCCATTTGTCGAGATCTTCGCCATAAAATTTCATAACTTTTAAACTTGGAGGACATAGTAATATATGCTCGCCTTCTCTATATTTTGGTAATTTATATTTTAATCTTTCAAGCCTATCAAACGGGCGTTCAATAATCGGGCCTTGTTGTTGTAGATTGTTGTACGTAATTCGATGATATTCTTTTTTTGTTCCTGGTTGTAAGTAGCCAGTGTCGATAGCATAATAATTACGATCGTTTTCAATACAATGTTTTAGAGCTTTCTGTCCGCCGCCGCCCAGGCCGCGAATTATTAGTGTGTTGTCTGATTTTTTCTCTCTGTCAAACTCACTAATAGTTCCGTTACATCCGATAATAAAATCTTCTAAGTACGGATCGTATAATGCGTTTTTCTTACGAAGATTAAATCCATCGTCTTCGGCCGGTGCAATTGCTGCAACTTTAATACCCACGTTTCTCTCCTCAAACTTTTTTATACTTTCTTTAGATTTATAAACATGCTCGTTAGGGTCTATCCAGCTGTTTAATAAATTATGAAAATAGGTTTTAGTTTTGGCGGGCAAATCTAAATCCATTGTAAGTTTCATCTTGTCTTTACTGCGTTCTAATTTTTTTTTTGAATTCTCTACTTGAGTTTCTAGATATCTAATTTTTCCTCTATACCAGTCAAGTGCATATTCGCAATCTTGATATTGTTTAAACCAAGGACCGCCTTCTGTATAGTGTAATGCTTTTGGTTTACCGTCTTCTGGTTCCTTATACCATCCAACTAACCAATTCCATTTGTGACTAATTTCGCCTACTTCGTCATCACTTAACCAACTAAATCGATGTAAAAATGCACCTGTAGTTGATTCTTTGTTTACTAACTCAGCAGTTAATCTTTCATTGCTTGGGTGTCCACAGTTGATTAGCATACAACTAGACCAGTTTTTTCTTGGATAATTATGCTGTTGCTTACCATCCATTTTTAGTCCTTCTTTAGGTGTATAGTCGTGGTGAGCACACATTACCGCATACTTGTCGTCACACTGATCAAACAACTTAGCAATGTCTTCTAGAAATACAAAATCACAATCTACAAATAATGCCCATCCTTTGTAATTCATCAAGTGAGGAATTAAAAATCTTGTAAAAGTAAATTCAGTTGATGCTAGTGCATCTGTTTCTCTTGTATAGATCTGTGCTTTTCTTAGGTCTCGTTGTTTTAGCGGCTCGACATGTACTGGCACAGTAGCTTTATCTAAAATAGTTTGTTTGCATACTTGAAACGCAATGTCTTCACGACTGTCCCATCCTACAAAAACTCTTAACTTATCTTCAATCTCTTCTTTCAATGTCGTTCTCCGTTAATTCTTTTCCAAGCCAAACTTCAATTACTTTAGCTGTATTGTTTCCAATATTAATAGCTTTGTGCCAATACGCAGTTGGTATATCTATACTATCGCCAGGTATTAGTGTACGAGTTGTCTTTCGTCCTTCGCGGTCTTCTAGCATCATAACAATTACACCGTCAACAACATGCCAGTGTTCACTACGACTAAAATGTCGTTGATCACTAAGCGCACGACCTTCTTCAAACGACAATTCTTTTACTTGCCATTCGCCGTTGCGATCTAATATTTTATATGATCCCCATGCACGTTCAGTAACTGGCTTTTCCCAGTTACTAAGTATCCAGCTACTTGAATTCTTTTTGTCTTCGCCGCCAATACCAAAAACAAATTCTACATCTCTATTGTTGCCATACATTATTTGTTCAGGAATTTCACCTTCAACTCTATCGCCGCCGTTTGCAACAATAAGTTTACCAGTTGTTGTTTGTAAAAGATACCCAATTGCTTTTGTTGTGCCGCCGGTGTCATCGTCTTCAACTAATATAACATCGTCAACCATTTCAAGATGTCTAACAATATTTGCACGTTCTTCAAACGGCATAAAGGCTTTGCCTTTTTTATTCTCTAACCATGTATCGCTGTTAAGTCCAACAACTAGTCTATTGCCTAATTGCTTTGCTGATTTAAAATATTCAATATGTCCAGAGTGTAGTGGATCAAATCCACCAGTTACTAATACTGTATTCATGTAGGTATTTACTTACTACCAGCCGAAGATATAGTCTTTTCTGACATTAGTAATTTCTCTTGCACCGTAAGACTTTAAAAATAACCCTGCGCATTCGTCTGTATCGGCTTGTTGTTCACAAACAATAATTGGTTTATATTTTAGTATCGTTTCAATTGCACCTTTAAGAACTTCAAGTTCGTGACGTTCGCAATCAATTTTTAACAAGCCAAACTTTGGAAGATTTAAATCGTCCATTCTTTTTATATCAATTGATCCTGTGCCAACTTCGCTTACATAGCTACCGCCTGTGTTTATATGATCGTATACCATGTTTACTTTATTGTTTGTACTACCAAGTGCAAATTTATTAATATAAACTTTTGATGGATTAACATTTCTTTCTAAACAAATATATACTTGTTCAAGTGGTTCGTATGCAAATACACGATTAAACTTTTTAGAAAGAGGTTTTGCCCACAAGCCTACATTTGCACCTACATCAATTGCTATGTTAAAATCAGTTACATATTTGTATGCTTCGTCTCTAACATCATCTTGATATTCAGGCGGCCCGCCTTTTTTTATTCTTTTATTAATTAGACGTTCAAAATGATCGTCTGATGTTGGCATCCAATAATTATGTACTAGTTTCATTTTTTGAGCACCGTAATATATTTAATAACATTTATATTAAATTTTTGTACATAACGTTCAGTGATATTCTTGTATGTAATTGTCCAGTTGTATCTATCGAGTTGTCTTTTCCACCATTTTGGATCTTCAATAATTAAATGTGCATTGCGTCCGTCGCTTAGTTTTTTCTTTGCTGGATGACAGGCAATTAAATGATATTGATACTTTGTTGTTCTATTAAATAAATCGTCTAGTGTTTTTTCTAACATATCTATTTCAACATGTTCAAGAACATCACTACTATAAGTCATGTCAACTTGCTCAGGCAAGTCAATTGGGCTTGTCACTGGATCATATGTGTACAACTTAATATCGGGATACTCTTTGGAAATTGCTTGTGAAAGATATCCTTTGCCACTTCCAAAATCTAAAAAGCTATTTACTTCGCCGCTATCAAGAATTTCTTTAACTATTTTAGGAATGTCAGCGCCGCTTCCAAACGCTGACTTACTGTGTAAAGTTTTTAATTGTTTTAAATATTCTGCGCTATGTGCCATTATAGTGATGCATCCTCCATGCCAGCAACTCTAAGTTTTACAACATTAGTAATTTGCCATTGCTTTTGATCAAGTGCTTTAAGTACGCCTAACCATTTGTTACGCATTAGTGCAAACTCGTTGATAATCTTTTCGTAGTCAACAACGTCTGCCTCACCGTCTACGTATTTTTCAACGTCACGGCTTGACAGAGCTCGTTGATAGTTCTCAAGATATTTCTTAAAAAATGAACTACGCAATCTACGTAGTTCAATATTTAAATAGTTTAGAATTGCTTCTATTTCTTGAAGTTGGTTAAACCGCTGTTCAACAATTCCTGGCATCTCAGCTGCTGCTTTTTCAACATTACCTTTGAGTCTAACTTCACGTTTTGCTTCTACAAGTTCAGTTTCAAAATATTGTATAGCACTTGGAATTTTAGAGATATCACGTGATACATCTGAATACCATCCCATTACTCATCCCACTCTTGTTCGTCTTCGTCGTCTTCATCTTCTAAGTAGTATTGAATTGCAGCATCTAAAAGTTTATCATTGCCAAGTGAAGATTTTAATGTCAAGTCGTCAACACCATAATCAACTAGTAAATCAACAAATTTTTCAGCTACAAGTTCTGGCTGTTTCTTATCTAGATAGTTTTTAAATAAGTTCCAGATGTCAGCAATTTGGTCTTCATCCATTTTCAGCAGTTTCCTCGATTAAGTTATCATCGGTATTTACCAATTCGGCTTCTAATTCAGCTAGTTCTGCTTCTCTTGCCAACCGTTCAGCTTCTGCTTCATCGGCTGCAACTTGTGCTTCTTTAGCTGGCAAATCTGCCATAACCTTATCGAGTAATTCGCCTGTCCAACGCTTGCGGAATTCTAGAATAGGTTCGCCGTTACTCATAACATACTCGTAACGATTACCTTTCTTTTCTAGTAGTCCTTTTGCATCCATCAAGTCAAACATACCTGAATATGGATCCATACCTGTTTCATATGGAATCTCAACTTGTACACTTTCAAACGGTTTGTTGTAACGTGTTTTCATTACTTTACACGCTGCTCTAATACCATGTACTTGTGATGTTTTGTTGCCGTCTGCATCCACTTTAAGTTTAAGTTTCTTCATAGCAACAACCATACTACTTGCATACACAAAACCCGAACCACCTGAGATCTTGTCATCTGGATCAAACATATCTTGCGATGCATACGTGTGGTTAGTTACACACATGCCTACATTGTAACTACCAAACATGTTAACACAGTTAGTTACAAGTGCTTTAAGTGCTTTTGCCTTACGACCAAAGTCGCCCTTCATATCACCTTTTTGGAACTGGTCCATTTCAGTAGGCGACATAAGCATACCAAGTGAGTCAACTACAAACAATACTTTTGGACGATCTTCTTCGTTCATTGCTTTGTAGTCTTCCATAAATGTACTAACTGTTTTAGCAACATCATCAATCATTGCCATATTAAGTTTAAGTAATTTACTTTCGTCTGTGTCTACCTTTAGTGCTTGTAGCCAAGTTTCGTCAAGTGCATTTTCACTGTCAATAAGGACAACAAAGATACCTTGGTCTTGTGCGTATTTTACAATATTACCTGACACAATATAAGATTTGCCTGCACCTGATTCGCCTGCAAATACCGACACCTTGCCTAGCGGAATACCTTTTTGAAAGTCACCACTTAGCAAATAGTTAAGTGCAAAGTTACCTGTACTAATCCAATCAGTTGGATCGTTGAAACCTGCACTCATACCCGTAATAGATTTTGTCAACGAATTACGGAATTTCGTTGGATCGAATGTTTTACTGACCATTGTTTCTCCTATCTAAAAAGCGTAATGGGGGATTGCTCCCCCACTATAGTTTATCAACCTTGACGTGAACGAATCATTGCAAGGATATCTTGTGCTCCACCTTCAGCTGGCGCTGGTGCTGCTTCTGCTGCAACTTCTTCATTAGACTTAAACGGAATATCATCATTACGTGTGTCTACTGCTGGAGCAGGAGCTGGAGCACTTTGACTAACAGCCGTTGCTTGTGGTGATGCTGGCTTTGACGGATCGCCTGTACGTGCTTGCATGCCTGCTGGGCGGAAATATTGACTCCAACGATCTGGATCGTAGGCTTCGCCATCTACACTTGCTTCAAACATTTCTGCAAGAACTTTAACAGCCACTTCGTCTGGCTTTTTAGGAAGGAAGTCGTTGAGATTAAACAGTCCGTGTGTATTAACTGCATTCATCTCACTGTCACTTAGTGGACGCTCTCTACGTGCCCAATTACTTGCGCCGTAATCTGCATATCCACCTTTGGAACCTTTTGCAAGACGGAAGTCTACACCAGCAGTATAATCTGTTGGTAATTCTTCCATATCTGGATCCATAAGAGCTGCCTTAATTAACTGAAAGATTTGTGGACCAATAATAAAACGTCTAACAGGATTTTCTGGTGTAGAGTCCTCTGCTAGTGGATTATCTGTAACAAATCCTTGGAAGATATATGAACGTTTCTTCCAATATTTACGACCCATATCTTCTAATGCTGGATCTTTAAACCAACCACGTACTTCCTGTAGAATGCCACAGGATTCGCCGTACATTTCCATGCATGGAACTTGTACTTGTACTGGGCGTGAACTTGTGTCGCCCTTAATACCGCTAAATGGAAGTTTAATCATCAAACGTTCTTTCCAGAAGAAAGTGTTTGAATCGTCCCCATCAGGTAAGAAGCGAA
>Ga0206682_10001635_pt1 | contig 21787 bp, 20 predicted proteins | sample M240m12015metaG_FD_155444 | JGI IMG/M metagenome (GOLD analysis project Ga0206682, IMG submission 155444) | Ammonia-oxidizing marine archaeal communities from Monterey Bay, California, United States - M2 40m 12015 | ecosystem: Environmental > Aquatic > Marine > Intertidal zone | place: USA...
AGCGGTGGAAAAAAAGGAATTAGAGAATTTAGAATTAGACAACACTGCAATGATTGCTGCGGATGGTTCCGTAGGTGCCGTCTTAGATTTTGAAGGACTAACTTGCATAGTTAGTGACTTAGACGGTGGCAAACATATTGATTTGGCTGCCTCTAAAAATCAACGATTCATCATACATGCTCATGGTGATAATCTTTCTAGGTGGCAAAAAATAATCAAACAGTGGAGTAATTATGCTACTCCGCCAGAGGTTATTCTTTCACACCAAACCAATGAAATCATCAAAGGAATGTATAATTTTGGGGGCTTCACTGATGGAGACCGCGCGATATGTTTTGCTTTGTGGGCTGGGGTTGATGTGAGTAACATCAATTTGATTGGTTTTTCAACTCAGAAAATTGGTGAATGGTCAGGAACTACTAATCAAGAAACAAAAATGAAAAAATTATCTTGGATGCGAAAGGTGTTGGCATTCTTAGGACTAGAAAATCAAATTAAAGAATAGATTACTTGTTTCTAAGGGCTCGGAGTTTTGCTTTTAGCGCATCTCGTTGAGAAGTGGATTGGGTTGCACCTTCGCCATCCGATTGAATTCTACGGTCAAACATATCTTTCTCCCAAACATGTATTTTACCATCATCTGAACCAATAACAACTCTAGAGTCATTAGAAAAAATAGTCCTAGTTTGAGATATTTTAGATTGGGCAAGTAGTTTCCCATCAGCAGAATTTCTGACTTCTAAATTGCCCTCAACCCCACTCCATCTAGTCAACCAATGGGTGTTATTTTCACCTGATATAAAACCGACGGCTTGGGTACTGATTGGAGAGCCTTTTGCAGTCCACATCTCCTGATTACTTGTGTCTGTGACAATCAAGAGCCCGCCCTCTAGAGAAGCGACTCTAATATTGTCTGTTGCTTGTAAAATTTCTACTGATTCGGTGAACTTATTTTCCGTGGCTTTCGATGTACTAATTGTTCCATCAGCGTGACCAAATAATACTTTTTTGGAATCTTTTGTCCCGCACATTATTGGAGAAGAGGTGCTCAGTTGATGATTGATTATTTCGCCTCTTGGAAGCACTTCTCCCCATCCAGACATAGGCCTTCCTAAACCGACAATAACTTTGGATTTATGCGATAAGATAAACCAAGGGCGTTCATCCATTCTAATAATCCACTTTTGCTCTCCTTGTAGTGAATATTTCCATATCGCAGACTCCAGGAAGTCGTTGTGCTCGATATCATAAACTGACGAAGTAGCATAAATTTCATCATTTTCTACAATGGCGGAATCTGCACTTCCCTCTAGTGGATGTTGCCAATTAATTTGACCATTCTCGGCATTCAGAGCAACTATGTGAAGTCCTGAAGTAACGATGATCTGGTCTTTATGGAATAATATTTCACTTATTCTATCTGGTAAATTTTCGGACCACAATAAATCTCCATCGGAGTCCCATTTTCTTATCTGTCCGTCCCATCCTCCAGCGACTAGATTGTTTTGCTTGTCGAAGGAAACCGAAGATACAGATTGCTCTAATGAGCGAACCATCCAACACGCTCCTAACAAGTCCATATTGTGCCATGCTTGGCTCTCGGTCATAATAGAGACGCTTGTTTTGCATCAAATATGTCAATTGTACTGGTGAGATGTTTATTCCAAAACCACCTTTGGTTTCTTGATTGAATAAGTTAGAGCAAATGCTACTAAACCAAATAGACAAGCCGAATAATAGTGCCCCATAGTGAAAAACGACAATACTGCACTTGTCCTAAGTAGTGCGATAGAGCCAGACTTCATCGCCCAAATCGCGAACCCCATAGATATCAAAGCCAAGGAAATGAAAGCGATTCCTACAGTAGTATACAGGGTCGCTGCACCTGGGTCCATTAGAGGATGGTCCATTTGCTCAGAAGTTCTATCTATCTCACGGATTTCACAATCTTCAGCACCATTGGAACATTCTTGACTAGCAAAATCGCCTTGTGAAGGTACATTGAAATCTATCGTTGTAAATCCAATCGGTTCAAATAATGCAGGGGGTGAGAGGAGCACTCTATTGGAAAATACATCACGGTGGCCGTCCCTACTGACTATTATGTCAACTCTAACCATGCCGGGGTCTAATTTTTCAAATTGAAAATATCCTTCGCTATCTGTATTGAGTTCACTTGAATTCCATACATTATTTTCTAACCATGAAACATATACTGTAGAATTAATCAACCCATTTCCTTCATGGTCATAGACGTGCCCTTGGAAGGTTGCGCTTTCACCCGGAGCATTTTGAGCCATGCTATATACAAATTCATCTGGCCTTACAAGTCCGGATTGAGGAGAGGTGTAGTCAAGGCCATTGATAAGTCCAAGAAGGGCTATGATAACTACAAAAACTCCTGTAGCAGTACCTACGGGTGGCATGTTCTTCTGTTCGATTGTTAGTTTTGCTTGAGATGACGCAAACATCATGCTCTGGTTAGAGTTATTCTGTGAGGTCATCTCATCGATATAGTCGACTTCTTGGGCCTCATCTTCACTCTCTGCGCCCATAACCATGCTTAATCGCCATCCTACTTGAGTTCAATGCGACCCTTGGAATGAGCTATCAATTTGGATAATGATTGGGACTGAATCCAAACTTTGATGCTAACTGTACCGTTTTTATTTTCTTTTTTATCAGTGACTAATCCTGCTTCATAAACATCTGAGATAAAGCCTTCAATGGCCCTGCCAGTTAGGCTAGGGTGTAATATCAAGTCAACCGGAGGTCCAAATAAACGCATCAAAATTGTGTTCTGTAATTCTTCCAGGCCTTGTTCGGAAAAAGAGGATATAGACATTGGATTAGAAAATCCTAATTCTGTAATTAATTCGGTCTTCTGCTGCAGTGATTTGCTCTCAACCAGTTCCACCTTTGTCAATACGACAAGTAGTGACTTTTCTGTTAGAGTATTATTGGTTATTTCTTCTTCATTGCTAAGATACCTAGAAAATATTTCGCTTCGAGAAGTAGATAATTTACGTTCTAATTCGGATATATCATCGCTTGCATCGACGAGCAACAAAAGTAAATCACATTCCAAGGCTTCAGCAAGTGTTGCCCTAAATGCATCCAATGTCGAGTTAGGTAGTTGGTCGATAAATCCAATTGTATCTGCAAGAAGAACCCTAGGGCTTGCTGCCATTCGTCCAACGGTTGTTTCTAACGTTGAGAATAATTTATCTTCAACGAGTACATCTTTGCCTGATAATTTCAAGAATAGGCTAGATTTGCCAGCATTGGTATAACCAGCAAGGCCAACTGTCATCGCACCACTGCGAGTTCTTTGTTTGCGTCGTTCTGCTTGTGCATTGGCATGCTTTTTTTGCCTCTTACGTAAAGATGTTAGTTCCCTGTTGACATTTGCCAGAATTGCTTGTAGTGCGGTTACACCACCACCACCAAAACCTGCTCTTTCGCCCGTAGTTGTTTGATTTGCAACCTCTCTAAGGACGGTTCTATCTGATAGTAATCTGGCAATTCTAACTTGTGTTCTGGCCTCTAAAGAATTAGCATGTGAAGTGAATAATGATAATAATAATCGAACTCTATCCCACACTTCAACTTGAACTACATCGCTTATAGTAACAATTTGACGGGGCGTTGCGTTTGTATGAATCAAGACTAAGTCGACTTTATTCCATGGGTGATTTTCACTTTTCGTCTTTATTTCATCACCGACATCTTGCAGTCTACCTCGGCCAAAATAACCTCGTGGGTCAATCTGTCCTGGTTGCTCTAGCCTCTCAACTATTTCGATCCCCATCGTACTGACAAGGCCACAAAATTCTGATACATCCTCATTACCACGAACTAGTAAAATTGCCTTCCTTCCTTCGTGATTAGTTCTAGCCTCACCTAAAGCCACACCACCGGCACCTGCAAGAACTTCGTAGTGCTCTTGCTTCGCCATGCTTTGTCCAAGAGTCATCCTCATATCAGCCCACCCCTTGGATTGTTCATGGTCGAGTCTTACCAAGCAACCATAGAATGGTCGGGGTCTAGGTCATTGGCTACCACTTTTCTTGCTGCTGCTTCTAGGCCTGGTTGCTCTGCTAAACTTACTGAGAATGGAAGTCAAGCAACGCTGGTTGTAATAGTCGAAGACTCGTCGATACAGTCGCTAAGAAATAGAGTTGATGATTTGCTTGTGGCCTTATCCGATATTGAAGAAAATTCAGATTAATCCTCTAATTCTAAGATAACTGGGGCATGGTCTGATATTTCTAGGCCGCCTTCCCGTTTTATTGAAACAGACTTTACCCTTTTCTTAGCAGCTGGATTGAGTAGGAAGTAATCTATTCGCCATCCCCTATCCTTCACTCTTGCTTGTCCTCTGTTAGACCACCATGAATACGTTTTGACTCCTTCTCCCACATATTCTCTAAATGCGTCGTGCCAACCATCATTTAACAACTCACTAAACCATTCTCTTTCATGGGGTAAAAATCCACTCTGCTTAGCATTGCCTTTTGGATTCCAAATATCGTCTTCGGTATGTGCTATGTTTAGGTCTCCACATACAATGACAGGGGTTTTCATTTTGAGATATGGCTTGATGAATTGACGCCATTCCTCCATCCATGCCTCCTTGAATTGTTGACGTTCAACTTTATTCGAGCCGCTTGGCAGGTAAGTGTTGATGCAAGTGAAATCGCCATGAGTACTAACTATCACTCTACCCTCGCTATCATTTGGGTCCTGTTGACCAGCTTTACCAACTTGTAAAATTTCCATCGGGGTTCTAGAAAGGGTTGCGACACCAGAGTAACCTTTTTTCTCCGCAGGGTGGAGATGGGTTGTATAGCCTTCAGGCCAATTCCAGCCTTTTGGGAGTTGCTCTGGTAACGCTCTTACTTCTTGAAGCATCCAAATATCTGCATCGATAGAATCAAAGTAGCCATCAATGCCCTTTCTAATGGCTGCCCTAATACCATTCACGTTCCAAGAAACTATGCGCATGATTCATTCCAAATGTTGGCAGTGGATAAATCTCAACGTTGAGCCTTGCCGATATTTTTGCCTGCTGTTCTTCCAGAATGAACCGCGGCATCCGCCAGAATATAGTCTGACTTAACCCACGAACCTGCCATTATTATTCCCTTGTCTGAGAACGCAAAAGCATCTAACTCTTGTCCGAGATTTTCGTGAATTGTTATTGTCTCCTGCCTTAATTCTGTGATTATGTGGTCTCTCCATCCCTTGGCTTGAGAGTCGAGGAAATTCTCAAGATGTTGTAGTCTTTCTTGAGGAGATTTGAATTTGGTTTCCCCAACGTCACTCGATAGTCCGCCAACCGTTATTGCTGAAAGATGAGAGCCATAAGCAGAAAGTCTCGACTGAATTGCAACATAATCAATTATTGAAGAATTATTATTCGCATCTACTATCGCATGTCTTCCCCTAAGAGGCTTGGAATCTAGTCCTACTTCGATAATGCTGGCTGTTGTTCTTGAACGGTTTGAAAAAATTTGATTTGCCCTTATTTCATCCATTTCTTTCAGTAATTTCATCGACGTCTTTAGTCCGCAGGCAAGGATTACTACATCTGCTTCAACCTTTTTACCGTTGCCTAATTTAACTCCATATCCGTGAATAGAATCTACCTTTACATCGCATTCAATCAATACTCCGATTTCATCAAGTGCTGCAGCAATTCGGCCTACTAATCCAATCCAGCCCTCATTAGAAACATGTAGTTTAGATTTGATTAATGCGTCTAATCTAGATGTATTGCTCGAATCCCAACTAGATAAAAAAGAAGCCGCTTGAACCATGGGTTCGGATTGGTCCTTGGATTTCAAAGCTCTTTTATTTTCGATAATTCTGGAAATTTCACCTTTGGGCCTAATCATTCCATGGCCGATGATTTCAATTTTGTCTAGTCTCATTGGAGTACTGGGGGATTTCCGTTTACTAAGACGGCGACAAAGTTGCCATAGTGGTCCCTTCTTATGGAGCAGGTGAGGTCCATAAGATAGTGAAAAGCCCTCTTTATTTTGGGATGTGCCTCTGCCCCCAACTGTTTTACTTCTCTCAAGGACTACGACATGGTGGCCATTTGCTGATGCGTCAATGGCCGCGCTTAAACCCGCAAGCCCTGCGCCTACGACTAAAACTCGTGCCATAATTAGGTGCGGAAGGTTTTGTGCAATCAAACCATTGATGGTTAATTTTAACCTTGTCTTCCTTCGATCGCTGAATTCAATAATGCCGTTGCAACAATCATTCTTCTGTCCATTGGATGTCCCTGTGGTATTGTAATTAGAGACCTCTTGATTAGTGGATTAAATTGTTGGTGAAGGGTGATTCCGTTATTACCTGGTATTTCGAAATGATATTTTGCTGGAACTAGAGCGCCAAAGGGCACTAATCTTCTAATCAAAGCATTACTGTCTTCAAGCAATTCACCATATTGATTACCTTGGACATCGAGTAACTTCCAAGAATCTCTAATAATTGACTTCATTCCCTTACGTTGTAATGAACCTAAATGTTCTCCAGTATTTGGGTCTGTTACATCATATGTAGCCCAGAGGTCAATAATAGAGCGAGCCTTGATTTGTAGTAATGGTTGAGTGCACGATTCATCGGTGAACAAAACTATGTCTTCCTTTAATTTGAACCGCTTTTGCTTGGAGTATGCAACGATATTACCTTCTAGGTCCTTGAACCAAAAGGCTCCACCAAAAAGTCTCCAAAATTTTGTCTGAATGATGTAAGCGTCCATCTGAAATATCTGTGCCATAATATTTGGACAGGGCTTTGGATGATATATTTAACCCAAAAAGGTACAAATAATTTTCAATAATCTAGAAGATAGGCAAAAATTAGTGGTGCTACGATTGTTGCATCGCTTTCAATAACAAATTTTGGCGTATCTGGAGAAATTTTTCCCCAGGTGATTTTCTCGTTTGGTGGAGCGCCTGAATAACCGCCATATGAAGCGGTTGATTCGCTGATTTGACAAAACCAAGACCATAACGGAACTTCTCTGTTGAGGTCTTGATTGAGTAAAGGGACAACACAAATTGGGAAATCACCTGCTATGCCGCCACCAATTTGGAAAAAGGCAAGTGGCGTATTTTGTGTTTCATACCAAGATGCTAATTCTGTCATGTAACTTATTCCGCCACGAATTGTTTCGGCTTTGATGTCTGAATCTATTACATGAGAAGCGAAAATATTCCCCATAGTCGAGTCTTCCCATCCCGGCACAAATACCGGCAGATTATTCTCTGCTGCTGCTAGCATCCAACTATCTTCTGGATTGCCATCGTGTGGCAGATTTCCAGAGCGAAGAATTTGATAGAAAAACTCGTGAGGTAGTGCCTTTTTGTTATTTTGTGAATACTCTTGCCACAATGGAAAAATCACTTTTTCTATTTCTCTAATTGCTTCGTCTTCAGGAATGCAAATATCGGTAACTCTATTCATTTTCTTTTGAAGAAGTTTAGTATCGTCTATGTCGGAAAGATTTCTCCAATCATCTATAACTTCATACTTTGAAGATGCAGTTAACAGGAATATGTCTTCTTCTAAATTGGCACCAGTACATGAGATCCCAGCAACAAGCCCACGTCTGATTAACGGTGCTAGAGTTTTTCCAAGTTTTGCTGTACTCATTGCTCCAGCGAGAGTAATGAATAATTTACCGTCGTTCGAAATGAAATCCGTCAAGGATTGTGCTGATTTCCTCAACTCTCCTGCATTAAAATGTAGGAAATTTGAATCGATGAACTCTCTTATTTTCATCTCAATCCGCCTCGTGTAAAAATCGATCTTTAGTTGAGCGTTTTTGTAATTTTATCGAAGGTTGTAATTCGACGAGTCGTTGATGGAACTCATCTACAATAGCTCCAGCATCGGTACCCCCGCAAGTGAAACAGTCTATGGCCAACCAACCTTTATCAGAATAACAGTGGGCAGAAAAATGACTCTCGTCGAGTAAAACAACAGCGGCAAATCCAGGGGGTGAAACGTTGCCATCAAAGTCTTCGACATGAGAGTGTACTCTTCGGGCATTACTGTTATCAATGGCTTTTTCCATAATTGAAAGGATTAGTTGGCCAAGGCCTTCGGTTTTTGGGAAAAATCCTGTATAATCGGCTAAAATGTGAGTCCCGTGTGCATTTAACATCTTTTCCACCTCACTAATATCATACGTTTCATAGATTTTCGAAATAAGAATCATCATGTAATGAAAGGGATTGATTTAATTCGGAATTGTCCATCTGTTTCCAAGTTCCTTTCTTTCTAGCATTGATATGATTAACTATGCCCTTAGTTGCTAACATTGCAGCAGTAAATTGAGTTAGTGGAGTTCCTTCCTGTGGCACGATTTCATTGATGTCCATACTGATAACAGTGGCATTAGATGCTCCAAATAACGCTTCGATAGTTTCCACTGTTTGCCAAAATGTCAAACCACCTGGGACCGGTGTTCCTGTTGCCGGTACCAAGCTACCATCTAGTCCGTCAATATCGATTGTCAAATGAACTGGGCCCTCTATTTTACCGAGTTGTTCAATCCAATTATCCCATGCATGACTATGTGATTTATGGATTTCTGAGGCGAAGAAAGTAGTAATTTTATCATCGCTTTGTATTCTCTCATATTCCTGTTTTGAAAATGCTCTTATTCCGGCTTGATAAAGATGTTTTAGTCCGAAATCCATTGCCCTTGATGCTGCACAAGCATGTGAAAAGGGCTCATCATCAAAGTCTTCTCTCAAGTCCGCATGGGCGTCGATTTGTACAACTGTTAGCCGTGAGTAATCGCCGTTGACTAGAGGATGGACGCCAGCAGCATGAATGATAGGTGGGAGAATACCATGTTCACCGCCTAAAATTACAGGGAATTTATTTCCGTCATACCATGGACAAAGATAGTTAGAAATTCCATCCAATTGTTTCATTAGATTATTTCCTTCTCCGCCCCATGGCGATGGTGTTCGAATATTGTATCCTGCTGGTAAGTCGGCCCCTAGTAAGGGGTCAAAAAGTTCGACATGGCCACTGGCTTCTACGCATGATGATGGGCCGAGTGCAGTGCCTTGGCCGTAAGAGGTCGTCAATTCATACGGCACTTGTAAAATTACTATATCGGGGCTCCCGTCTTGCTCTGGTAGGCCCAGAAAGTTGCCCTCGACAAATGTCTCTGCCACAGTCACGGCTGGGAACTTTTGGTCTTGAGGGTTTGGTGTCTTTTCGTGTAGTGAATTTACCAGATAGTTGTAAAAAATGGCTAATTTCACCGATGATTTAATATGGGTCGGTGTACAATATAATTACTGTTCTCGGGTACTAAGTGCGCGGGCGGGGGTTTTCAAGATGGGAATGACACTAGGAGAATTGACAAAGGCCATCCAACAACACATCGACTTGGAGATGGAAGATGAAGTTGCACAAGGAATGGCTGAGCACGCTCTAGGTTTCTTCGGTTTTTACAATCGAATTATTGACAATGCCCTAGAGCCCACTGATAGAAACCTGTTTTACATGTTCCAAGATTACAATCTATTGACTACAGAATCAGAAGAAACAACTCTGTGGGATGGCCGTGAATGGCGTATCCACTATTGGAAGTTTAAGCCAGACTTGAGAGAAAGTGTTGAGGCCTACATGCAGCGTAATAGAAAGGCTGAGGAAATTGATCCATTTGCTGATTTATATGGTGGCGGAGATGCAGGAACTATTTGGACTAGAGAATCTGAAAGGGTTGTCAATCCTAATGCATTTACCTCGGAATGGTAGGCAAATTGATTGAAGCGCATAGATGTATAATTTATGGTGATTGCATGCGAGTTGCAGTAAGTTTAGTATTGTGTATGATGCTTGCGGCAATCCCTATTACTAGTGCACAAAGTGATTCGAATCAAGAAAATATGTGGCCTGGAGACCCTATTGACAGCCATGTTCACATGACGTGGGCGGCGTTAACACTTGAAGTCAATGAATGGGCTGATAATTATCCAGAAGTTGTCGATTTAGTTAGTGTTGGAGAGTCGGAATTAGGTAAATCTTTGTGGGTGGTTAGGCTCTCTGATTGGTCAAACGATACAAAGCCAGATGGTACTGTTAAAGAAGTTGTTTACATTGATGGAGGCCATCATGGAAATGAATACTTAGGTACTGCATTAGCATGGTTATCGGCTAAGTGGTACATCAACGGGTGGGCAGAAGGAAACCAAGAAGCCATCAACGTATTACAGAATTCTGAAATTCATGTTTTGATAATGCTAAATCCAGATGGAAATGATATCGACACACGTTGGAATGTTAACCAAGTAGACCTAAACAGGAACTATGACCATTTTTGGAATACATGCCCTACAACACAGCCAGGGAGTAGTGCGTTTAGTGAATCTGAAACTGCGGCAAACTCTGCTTACATGAATACTGAAGTTCCTGATGCAGATTTGTATGTCACCATGCACACTGGTGTTTGGATTATGCTCTACCCTTGGGGTAAGTGGCCAGAACAACCTGCTGACTGGGAATTATATCATCAAATTAGAGAAGACGTTAATGACAACGTATCTAGTATCCCAATTCAAAATGCAAATCAGGGGCTTTATCCTAATTGTGGAACAAGTAGAGATTACGGGTATGGGGTAATGGGTTATCCGACATTTACATTTGAGACTGATGACGAGCAATTCGTCCCAGGGTCGTTTGAGAATTTAAACGAGCGACTCGAAGAAGAAATGGATGTTATGAGGTTCCTGATCAATAATGTCTGGTACTGGCGGGCCAGATTAGATGTTCAATCTATTGAACTCACAGATGATGAAGTGACTCTATCTGTTGATAATCTTGGGCAGGCCTCAACAATTAATGCTACATTGCAATATGTCGAGTCCGGTGGTGAGGTCACTTGGACTTCATCACCTTTCACAGTCAATGCAACTAACTCCACAATTGTTGATTTGGACGCATCTAATCTAAGTTATTCTGAAGATGGAATGTGGCAATTATACTATCAAGTAAGGGTGATTAATGCCTCAAGGTGGGTTACTGAAGCGATTGAAATACAGATAACTGAGAACTTTGATGAAGAAGATACCGGATTTCTAATCGGATATGGCATCTTTAATTCACTTACCACAGTACTTTCAATAATCGGCTTGGCGATTGTTTTGAAACCTAAAGAAGAAAGTTCTGAGGACAATTGTGATTCAAAAGTACGCGATAGTTGAAATGCTACCAAGAATACGGAGCAATCGGTGACCCTATGGAACTGAATGTAAGCGCAAGTGAAAATATCAATGGAACTCTGGTTTTACCTCTATACGAAGGTAGCGAATCTGTACCCGAATCTTGTGAAGTTGGCATGCCAACTTCACTTAAATCTCAAATAAATCGAGTATTATCTGATGGAGATTTCAAAGCAAAGAAAAAGTCCACTATGACTCTTCTTGGTGGCGAAGATGGAAAGGCTATCCTTGTTGGACTAGGTAAATCGGATGAATGTACAATTCACGATTTCCGTAAGGCTGGCGCTGCAATCACCGCTGGTATCAAGAAATCACATGGTAGTGAATTAACAGTTAGATTTGATGGTGCTAGTGTTGCTAAAATGGGTGCCTTTGCTGAAGGAATGATGTTAAGAGATTACTCTTATGACAATTACAAGCAGAAGGATGATGAGGATGAGAAAATTGAAGTTGCAGTACGTATAACATGCTCTGAAAAAGAATCTGAAGAATTATCTAAGTTGGTTGCAGATTACAAAGGGATATGCAAAGGAGTACACCTTTCCCGAGATTTAGGTAATTGCCCGCCTAACGATATGTACCCAGAAGTATTTGCCGATATGGCATGGGAATGGGCCAAAGATTTCGACAATATCGATGTCACTATAATCAACTATGACCAAGCCGTAAAAGCAGGAATGGGTGGACTAGTTGCAGTGGGAATGGGTTCAGCCCGTAAACCATGTATGGTCATCTTCGAAATGAACAAGCACGTTGAAGGGCGCTGTCCGCTACTGGTCGGAAAGGGAATTACGTTCGATACTGGTGGAATTTCGTTAAAGCCGGGAGCAAATATGGATGAGATGAAGTACGACATGGGCGGCTCTGCAACTGTGTTTGGAACAATGGAGGCACTAGCTCAAACTGGACACGAGGGTAAAGTGGTAGCAATCACATGTATGGCAGAAAATATGCCTTCTTCTAATGCGCAACGCCCTGGTGATGTTATCACAACACTATCTGGTAAGACTATCGAAGTCCTAAATACCGATGCTGAAGGAAGACTTGTCCTTTCTGATGGACTTTGGAAGGCTGGGGAATTTGACCCAGAATATATCATCGATTTTGCAACCTTAACCGGGGCATGTGTTGTAGCACTTGGCCATGAAGCAACTGGACTTTGGTCCAACGATGACGACTTTAGAACTCGTATACATGAGGCGGGTAATGAAGTTGGAGAACTTGCTTGGCCTATGCCACTACTCCCTGCATTTGAAAAGGAAATGACTAATTCAAAGATAGCGGATACAAGAAACCTAGGTGCTGGAAGATGGGGTGGAGCAAATACTGCTGCCGCATTCTTGAAACAATTCGTCCCTAATCGTGGGTATGAAAAAGACGGTGAACAAATCACATGGGCGCATATGGACATTGCTGGAACCTATTGGGGTTCAAAAACAAATACAATGGTGAAGGATGGAGCAACGGGTGTCCATGTTAGGACAATTCATCACTTGATTACAAAGTCTTGACGTTATTTGTTCAGCCTCTTCTTGTGGCACCGAAATTGACAAAGACGTTCTTTTTGAAGTACATGAACCATTCAAACATTAGTTGTAGAATACAAAAACCTACGACAAACCAAACCCAGTATGAAAATTCAAAATCGAGTATAAGTGATAAGGCATAAGTAATGATTAGCAGGGCTGGACCTTCGTAAACAAACATCGATTTGGTAGAACTCAATCTATCCTCAAAGGGAGTTGTTAAGTTTTCGTACTCTGTATCGTAACCCGCGCCAATGACTTTCAAGTAACTCCCTCAAGTTAAGGTCGAGAGGTAGGCTCATATGTTTTGGTATTAGTCTATGAGGAAGTTTGGTTGGCTGGTATTAATTTGTTTAGATTCTCTCACTACTCTTCGAATTCTGAACTTCTTCCCATTCTTATTTATGGTTCGGGTTGATTTTCCAGCATGTAAAAGATGGGAATTGTACTCTGGTTCAACCAGGGGCCGGCTGAGTGTATTTCTCCTCTTTTTCATATTCACTCTTTTTCTTCGGGCAGTCTTTTGCTGTACGGTAGAACTCCCCTCTTTTCGGTCTAAATCCCAATTAACCATGCCTAAAAATCGACATTGGTACTATAAAGCGTTGTTTTTTTTGAAGATAAATGCTGATTTCAAAGTTCATTAGGCACAGGTGCTTGATCCATATGAAGGAAAGCAAACACTGCCCACCAAGTAACAATATCCCATGAATGAGCAAGGTTGGCAACTCCTGTGGCATTATCTGTAACCATGTATTCCTCTAATGTTTCTAGCTTATCACATGTTTTGTGATAACAAGGAAAACCGTCTACTACTCCATTCCAACCGAGTGTCGCTACACCGATTTGCTGGACTGGATCGTGGTCACTTCTGGCAGTTGGAGATTCATATATCGCAACCATATCTTCGTACTGATTAGTCCATAATGGATTTTCCCCTCCAACTGCCCATTCAGCCTTTCCACGCTCCATTTGGTATGCGAGGTCTAATGCGTCTGAGCCTATCCATTCGGCCATGTGATACATACCGGGTTGGTCAATTACATCGCCTGTACCGTCTGGCCCCAAATATACTGAAAGCGCATAATCGCCAGGATAGTTAATTCCAGCCATATCTAGATTTAGATAATTCGAGATGGTCACTCCTGCAGGGACATTGTCAGCAAATGCTGATGAACCCCATAGGCCTTCTTCTTCACTTGACCAAAGGCAGAAAACCATGGTTCTTCTTGCATCGAAATCGGCCAATGCTCCAGCTGTTGTCAAAACCATTGATGAGCCTGCACTGTTATCATACGCTCCTGTTCGCGTACCATATCCCGTTTCCTCAAGGCCTGGGAGTAGAGAAGTAGGGGTTGCATAAGGTGCAATGTCAAAGTGGCCGCCGAAGACCAACCATTCATTTGGGAACATTGAACCGTCTTTGTAGCCACAAATATTGACAGCCCATAGTGTTCCTGTCCAATATCTATGTACCTCAGCTCTAAGTCCATAACCCTTCATAACACCTTCAAAATAGTTAATTGCGTCTTCATAAGAAGGGTTTTGATTGCCAATCCAACGGTCGAGGTAGCCAACTGCACCGTCAGAACCACAAGTCACAATATCATCACAGGGAGTTTCATCGGTAATGAATTCAACCCACTCATACACTGAGCGGCCATCTACCCATCCGCCAGAAGCGTCAACACCATCATCCATTGTCAAATCTGAACGCTGGGCTCTTGTGGTCTGGAATTTCTTAATTTCAACATCTCCACCATCATCATCACTGGACGATAACCAATTCCAAGTTCCATTGTCTTCATTTTCAGATATGGCTACTGCGCCTCCATTAGACGAATCCATAGACCAAGCCATCCAAGACTCGGCCGCTGCTCTAATGGGCCAATTGGTTCTTTCATAATCCCCGATTAACAGCACGGCGTCTGTATTTCTTGGCGGAAGAAGCCACCTTACGTTTTCACTGTCTCCGGCCTCAATATTGAGAACGGTTCCATTTTGCGCACGGTTACTTCCTGGGTCCATCAAAAAATATGGAATGTAAACACTGAGGTCGACTTTTGCAGTTAATATAACGTCGGACCAGTCGCCAGCCACTAATTCTCCTGAAATTTCTAAATCATCAGTGCTAGGAATTCCCGATGATTCGTCATTTGCGAAGCACCCTGACAAGGTTGCCCCGGCCATAACAAAAATCATCAAAAAAACTCGTATCGAATCAGAACGCATGACAGGGGCTAAAGTTTGCCCTTTCTCAATGATTCGGTTAATTGTCAGTCATCAAAAACTTCTACTTCTACCATTTTCTTAACAAATTCTGTCATTTTAGATTTGAACCTAGTCGCTCTAACGATATGATTGTCTATCCAATGATAATTTCCACCACGAGGCTTTCCAAATAAGCAACTATGCCATTTGAAACCATGTCTATCAAGCCACTCCTCTGTTACCTCTCTGTGCTCTTCTGCTCTAGCGGTGAAGAAGCATATTTGGTGCCCTTCATCATACCATTTGTTGATTTGGTCTGCGACTCCTTCAAAGCATTCTGCAGTAGCCATTCTCTCTGGTTCTTCATTTGGAATATCTTCGCAGATAGTTCCATCGATATCAATTAAGAAATTTTTACACTCGGCCGGGAGTGTTGGCGATATTGCAAGGCCCCTTTCGTCTACTTGGTCAACCAAATCAGTCATGATTGGTGCTGCGGCCCTAGGCTTTTGAATAAATCGTTCTAGATTATTCATTATGGTGATGAATGATTGTTGTGCCACAAACACGACACCACACTTTAGTGCCATCTTTTCTTGGTGTTGTTCCTGAAATATCTATTTCAACTCCACAGTCACACTTTGCCATAACGCCCATATTTGACCCCAAAAGGTTGAACTTGATGAACTAAACGCTTGGATGGAATGTTTGCCATGATTCGAAACGCATGAAAATTTTACTAGAAGAGAATCCTTTGACTTCACTGCAATTTATCGATTCTACTACGCCTCCGGCATATTCAATCATAGACTCAATGGTGTCCTTTTGATTTGTTAGTGAATCCCTATCTATGATCGCCCACCCGCGTATAACAGTAGGATGGTTCTTAGAAAGAAGCGGCAACAGCGACGGTAAATGTTCTAAACTATGGTGGGGTAAATTGACTAATAGATAATCTATTTTTGATTCTGCTTGAACTTCTTTAGCCCATTCTCTAGCATCTATATTTTTTACTTCAAGTGTTGATAGTGGTGTGTCTAATTTAGAAATAAAGCGAGAAATATTTGTTTCCAATAATTCGAATGCATCTGGGTTCAAGTCTCCTGCAAAACACTCTGAAACGAGTTCTTTTTCTCTAAGTAATGATGCTAAACTTGGCCCTACACCTGCATATGGGTCGCATATTCTTAGTGGCCTAGATAGTTTATTTCTCAATTCTTTGGCCACCGCTAGATTATCTTCTCTCTCCTTGGATAGTCTGGATGAAAAATAGACTTTTGCAGGGTCAGTAGAAATCAGAACTCCGTTTTCTCGTATTTGGGTAATCGTTGAAAAATTGTCATTTCGGGAGGATAGTGGTTGTAAATCCCTTACGCGGAATTCTCCAATTACACCGTTATCCGCGCATACCAGTCTTACTGATGGTAATTGGTTGAGCATTGCATTGGCAATCTCTGTCCCGTACCTACGAACTTCTTGTTCTAGTTTTACAATCAGTATGTCGCCTTGGATTTCATAAGAATTTGGAATTTCGTCTTTTATCTCTTGAAGAATTTCTGGAGAAAGGTGTTCGCTCCAATGTTCTGGGCCTCTCGTAATACCTTCTGCTGATATTATTGCATTATCCGACCATCGTTTATCGGTTTCGGGTGGCGCACTGTGTGAGAGCGGGATGCCCTTCAGTCCACCTTCTAGCGACAAGACCCCGGCCCCTGTTTGGAGCCAGCCATGACTTCGGCATAACTCGAGCCAGTGTTGGGTTTGTGCACTCGGCACTCTCAAATGACGCATAGGCTTCGCCCTATCTAAGCAAGAGCGAGGTTTGAGGATGACGGCTGGAAATAGTGTAGAATTACCAAAATCCGGATTATTGTTGGTCGGCATGGGTCCTGGGAGAATTAGTTCTATGACAATAGAAGCAAAAAATGCTGCTAAGTCTGCAGACTTTAGGCGATATGAAGCATATACTGCTCTATGGCCAGCCGATGAGTTAGCAAAATTGGAAGAAGATATTGGCGATATTGAAATGGTCATGAGGCCAGAGGTTGAAAGTCCAACTGAATTACTTGATTTAGCTAAGAATCATTTAGTTGCATTACTAATTGTAGGAGACCCTTTGCAAGCAACTACACATGTTGATATCCAATTACAAGCACTTGAAGCTGGAATTAATTGCATAGTGTTCCATGGGATTTCAATTACAACTTTGGTTACAGGTGCTGTTGGATTGTCCAATTATCGATTTGGAAGACAAACTACAATCACGTACCCATATGGCGGTTGGGTAGCTACTTCGCCATTGGAAGTTATTGCAGTCAATATCTTTCAAAACCAACACACACTTGCCTTGCTAGACTTAGACCCAACAGGAGCCGGTACTGGAAAACAAATTCCAATGCAACCGGGTGATGCCTACGCTTCACTCGGTTTGATGAAAGAAAAATTATCTTCAAATATATCTGATATGCCTGAGGACAACACTATTGAATCTATGAAAAAATTAGCATTCAAAGAATTTACTGACAAGGACCTCGATTCTATCAAAGTAGTACTGTGTGCCGATATGGGCACTAAAGACGAAAAAATCACCTATACGACAGTCGGGGATTTGAAAAATCTTGATGGTGGAAGATTAAATTGTCTTATTTTCCCCGCAATTACGAGTGAAGTTGAAGAGAAGGCCTTGCTTCGTTGGCAATAGAGAGGTGCTAGAATATGTCTGATGAATTACTGATTCTACTTTCTTTCCTATTATTCATGGGAATCTTTGCTGGAGTTGGGCTAGCCTCAATGCGTGTTAAACAAGACACAACTGATGACTACCTAGTTGCTGGAAGAGGAATGCACCCTGCTCTTGCGGCACTATCTGCAGTTAGTACATGGAACTCAGGCTACATGTTCATCGGGTTTATTGGATTTATTTTCCTTAATGGATATTCAGCACTTTGGATTGCGGTTGTTTCTACAATCGGCCAACTGGTTGCCTGGATTTGGTTGTATAAATATATCCAAAAGGAAGGTAAAGAAAGAAATCTACGTTCTTTATCTTCACTTGTATCCAATAAGACGGGGGCGCCTGAAGCAAAGTTAGCAGCTGTTCTATCTGTCTTTTTCCTATCGATTTATGCTGCTGCTCAATTAACTGCTGGGGGGGTTGCACTACAGTCAATGCTTGGTTGGTCTGAGATAACTGGCATTCTAATCGGGTTTGTTTTGGTTGTTGCTTATTGTTATGCAGGCGGAATAAGAGCTTCGATTTGGACAGATGCTGCCCAATCTTGTGTAATGATTGTTGGATCTACTATTCTTTGCGTGGTCGCATTAGGGAAGGTTGGAGGTTTCTCTGGACTCCATAATACCATCGCGGGCATCGATCCAAACATGGTTAACATATTCCCATCAGAACTTAAATTCGGAGCGACGCTATGGGTTGCTGCGTTTTTCCTCGGAGGCCTTGGAGTGGCTGGACAACCGCAGGTTGTTTCTAGAATAATGACATTGAATGATGATAAAGACCGTAAACAAGCGATGGTTTGGTTCTTCGTTTGGCAGACGCCTTTCATAGCATTGATGTTCTTGATAGGTCTTGCTTGTAGAGCCATTTTCCCTGAGATGTTAGCTGAGGATGCTGAAACTGGTCTGCCCCGACTTGCTCAAAATCTAAATCCATTGCTTGGAGGAGTAATTCTAGCCTCAATTTTCGCAGCGACTATGTCAACTGCTGATAGTCAAGTTTTGGCTTGTACTGCTGCTATCACTGACGATGTTAAGCCAGAGTGGAATCAAGACCATGGTAAGACAAAGAAGGTTACTTTGGCTGTGGCTGCATTTGCTACCAGTATATCGCTAGTAGGTCAGCAATTCCCTGGTTTTGGAGATTCGGTGTTCGCATTGGTTGTATTCGCAGTTTACGGTCTTGGGGGGATATTTGTACCGCTTGTTCTCATTAGAATGGCTGGATATGAACCAGACTCAAAGCACACTATTTCAATGATGATGGCTGCATTGATTGGGGTGCTAGTCTGGACTGTTCTCGGTTATGGTGAATATGTATTCCCTTCAGTACCTGGAATGGGTGCAGCATTTACTGTACACTTCTTGTTCTGTTGGAGGCGTGAAGAATCCATGGATAATCCATTTGGCAGATACGCCATTCCAACAAGAAAATTCACCGCAGTTGGAGCTGTTATATTGTTGGCTTTCGTTGGAGTAATGGAAGGTAGTTACTCTGCATTATCGCCTGAAAAGGAGACCTCTGAAAGTGGTGCTTCGGGATATCAGTTAAATTATACAGTGATTCAAAATATCAAAACAGAAACTCTATTTATTGGCGGGGGAGAATCCGTAGAGTCGAGTTTTGAAATTGTTGATACTTCAAATGCTATCATTTCGATAAGTCTGTTTGTCTCCTATGGAGAAAGTAACGAGGCAGTCACAAGTAATTGTGATGAAGTTTTCACTACCCCGGATTTCTCAGATACAAATGGCCCACATGATGACGTTGGAGATTCGCCTAGGTCTACTACAGATTGTGATGAGTCAAATCAATTGATGGCTTTCGTTGCGACGGATTCAAATCTTTCGATGTGGGCTGAAAATGGTAGTGGAGATTATTCTATTCAAGGAACTGATTCAGATTTAAACTCGATTAGAGAAACTATGGGAGATTCGTCTAGAATGCAAGGAGTATATCGTTCGGATGTTGCTGTTGAAACGAATGCTCCGCCTCTGGTACCGGATAACGGAGAATCAATAACTATCACTTGGATTGCGCTTTCCTTTGTTCCTGAAGAAGTAAAGATGGCTTCATAGAGTTATCTTCATTCCTTGTTTACCTACATTCCAGCCCATCGATTCTACAGTTTTAAACGCTGAACTAGATTTATGATAAAGCGGATTTGTATGATTTAGGTGGATGAAATAAAGGTCTATGTCATTGGGTAATTTGGTTCCTAAATGTGCAATGGTTTGACTCACTGGAGGGTGTGGAACTTCGGCTTGAGAGCGTCCTGAAAGTTCGTGTTGAGACCAAAATGTACCATCGATAAAAGCAGCGTCGACTTCTAATTTCTCAAACCATTCCCTGATTAATTTACATTCATAAGAAGACAAGGTTTCTTCCCATGTGTCATGGTCTGGTAAATACAGCAATGATTTACCCTCGCCCCTAATTATGAATGCATGCATATCTGATAATTCATCTCTATGAGGGACTATTATCGGCTCTATACTCTCTTTACCAAACTGGATTTTGTCGCCGTTTTGAAATGTATTTATCTCAAAAACTCCTTGCTGGATCATCAAAGACCACTGGGGGGTGGAGTGAATCAAATCGGTCATTTTTTGTGAAACATGAAGTTTGATTCCTTTCGCCCCTATTGTTTCTCTACCAAATAACCCAAGGCCGTCGACGTGTCCGAAATGTGCATGAGTTAGCCATACATTAGTAGGGTTATTTTCGCCCCAAATCTTGAGTTGCTGTCCCAAGTTTCTTGTAACGTCAAAAAGGTGTTTTGTGCCATCGACAAGTGTTGTCCCGAGAGATGTTGGAAAAGATATCTCATCGTGTTTAATATCCTTACAGCAATCTTTCAAGCAGGAGGGTTGAGGCCTTCCCCCATCTTGAGCTACGCCCAGTAAGGTTACTTCGGCCATGTTTGGTGGTGGAGTTTCTATTTGATGAATTTAACAGTCAAAAATCAAATCTATTTTCAAAATCTTCTCCAGAATGCCTAACCCTTCACACGAAGAACTCAAACCATGGGCTCTGCTGGAAGGTTTGAGGGGGATTTATGGCAGGACCATCTAAAGTTGAATTCCCTGGACAAAAGAAAACCAAAGTCAGAATGCGTGGAACTAAACACGCTAATGAGGCTACGGTCAAAAAAATTACAAAGGAACTGGGCAGGCTACTCGAGAACCCTCGCTCACACCTACCGGCCATGACTTGGAGTGGTAAATTGCGTTGGGGTAGAACCGATTCTGTTACTAAGACTCTAAGAGAATTAGAAAGAGTAATATCAAAGAAAAATGATGTGAAATGGCTTGGGAAAAGAATGATGGCAAAGAGGGGCGACCCTGTTGTCAAGGCATTTGCTGGTTCCTTACACGCTTGTCATGATGAAGAGTTCAGCACGGTGGGTAAATTCACCTCCGGCTCCTTTGGAAGTGCTTCCTTTATCCGCCGTGGAGATGGTAAGCAAGGCTACCTAGCAGGGTTACAAAATTTTTCCAATTTAACGCTTCGAATGTTGCCTTGGGAAGAACATGCAAAGCGAGGAATGTATTTCTTCTCCTGGAAAGGCGGTTTTGTATGCACCGGCCCTAATCCAAATCCTCCTAATGAGTGGGTAGACGATGTCCTTGACCGTTCAAGGTTTAATTTCAAAACCGATGAAATTGATGGTGTGAAAATTTGGTATACTGAGGATACCGATGCTTCAGATATAATTGAATCAAATTCTTCGGAATCAGGGTGTATTAAATTTACTTTCAAAAATGGTCAGATCGTAGTAATTGGATTTGATGCAATGGAAGTAGTTTCTAAGAAAGAATCCTCGTTTATTCATCACTTGGCACTTTCCATGCTACCTCCGTTTTTACCATCTATTCTAGATATTGAAGCCATATGGAAGCCACAAGGCTGGCCTGAAGACAAGGAATTACCTGATGAAGCCGTTGAAGGTGTTGAGAAAATAATCGATGCTTGGCAAGGATTGACGATGAATGAAGGAGTCATAACCAAGGCAATCAAACGTTCGATTCTAGATTCTATTGAGGATGGTT
>Ga0206682_10001637_pt1 | contig 21772 bp, 10 predicted proteins | sample M240m12015metaG_FD_155444 | JGI IMG/M metagenome (GOLD analysis project Ga0206682, IMG submission 155444) | Ammonia-oxidizing marine archaeal communities from Monterey Bay, California, United States - M2 40m 12015 | ecosystem: Environmental > Aquatic > Marine > Intertidal zone | place: USA...
AGCTCGGGCGGCGTTCGGGCGTTCCACCTCGGACGCGTCGGCCAAGTTCGCGATGGCGCGGACGGCGTCGAGCCTTTCCTCGGCGGGCGCGTCCGCGGTCGCGACCGGAGACTCGCGCGCGGACGCCTGCGCGGCCGGAGAGGCCGCGAGGTCCACCGGCGGGTCATCCTCCGCGAGCGCGGCCATCAGCGACGACGCCGACGGCTTCGCCTTACGCGCCGAGCGGGCCATCGACCGCGCGCGCCCGTCGGAGTGACGAAAGCCGTTGGGCGAGAAAAAGGAAAGGTATATGTGTCGTTTCCGCCGAGCGTCGTCCATTGGTCGAAGCACCTTCTGAACTTCCACGTGGAAGGCATTTCGCCTTTTCGCGGGAAAGACCTTTTTCACGCCAACGATGCCGACTCGCCGCGTTCGCCGCGAAGCCACACACGCACACGCACGACGACCGCGAGAGTGCGACCGGCCGTTCGCGCCGAACCTCGAGACCCCTCGCGCGTGTCCCGCGCCTCGCCCGGGCGGTCGCGTAGACATGGCGCCCGCGTCGCGAGACGCGCCGGACGTCCCGAACGAAGACGCGCGCGACGACTGCCGAACCAAACAATCTTCGCCTGAAGGCGGCGAGGGCAGCGTCGAGGAGGACACGCGCGCGTGCGACGCGGAGACGACGCCGGACGATGCGACGGACATGAAGCCCGACGAAGATGACAACTCGAGACAGGTACGGGGCTCCGCTCGCGCGTCGCGACACGACCCGTTCCCGGAACGCGCGGTTGTTGCTTTCTTTTCGCTACTCTCAATGCCGCTTTTCCGGCGCGGTGCGTTTCGCCGAGGGCGACCGCGGAGCGTCTCGGCGCCGCGCGTCGTGGAATGCGCCGCGCCGCTGGTCCACGGCCGCGCTCGCGCGGATCCGGAGAGACCTCCGCCGGCCTTCCCGGCGTTTCGCGTGGACGTCCGCCCGCTCGATGCCGGGTCGAGCAAGACACCCGAACTTCCCGAGGCTTTTTCGCGTCGATTCTGCTGATTCGCGCTCTTGACTGGCCGGCGCGCGATCGCGGTGAAGATATTTTCACCGCGATTTTTTTTTCGATTTTCACCGCGTCGGTCGGTGAAGACGAAATCGCTCGTCCGCGTGTGGCTCGCGTGTGGCTCGCGCGTGGCTCGACCATTTCGACGATTGACCTTTTCGTTTTTTTTTCCGTCTTTCCGTTTCGTCCCTTTTCGTTCGGCGCTCTTCGCGCAGACCGAACGACCGCGCCTGCGTCTGGATCGCGACTCTCTCGCGCGCGTCTGCAGCGACGAGCGCTGGAGCCGCGAAGTGAAGGATCGCGTCGAGGCGTACAGACGAGACGTGCGGAGTGGCGTGAACCCGTTCGACGGAGCGTTTCCGCTGTGGCGCAACGAGCAGTTCGTCGCCGCCGTCGTCGACGCGTTCGAAGCGACTCCGAGCGACCCGAGTCGTTTGGCGACGTTCGCGGAGACGGAGCGCGCGGTGCTGCTGGAGGCGCAGAGACGGGAACTGCGGCTGTTGAACCAGCGCGACGCGAGGGAGAGGGGCGAAGACGCGGAGGCGGAGCGCGCCACGTGCACCGCGATCGCGCCGACGGATGCCGCGCTTCTTAAATCCGGCGCCGACCGGCTGAGGCGCCGGGACCCGGACGGTTTTACGTCTGAAAATTGCCTCGCGCTGCGCTCGCGGTTCGACAAAAATGGACAGTCGCACGAAAACGACGCGCTCGCCGCCGGGCTCGGCGAGGACGACGGCGAGGAGGTGGAGGTGGAGGGCGACGTCGCGGTGGAGGAGGGCCTGCGTCTGCGCGACGACGCCGAAGACGCCGAAGACGCCGAAGACGAAGACGAAGACGAGCGCGCGACACGAACGACGAAAGCGGAGACGTCCGGCGGCGACGAAACGAAAGAGCGCTTTCACCCTCGCGCGCCGAGCGACTCGGCGGCAGTTCGGGACCCGTTCCTGGTGGCCGCCGCCGAGGCGGCCGCGGGGGGCGCCCGCCCGACGCGCAAGTCCCTGCAGCTCGGGCGCAGGTGGTACGCCGAGAACCAGTACGACCCGGTCCCGACTTCGGGAGAAGAGAGGCCCGAGTCTCGGAAAACGCTCCCGGGTTCGGTCCCCGCCGGCGGCGCGGGCGCGACGCGCGGCGACTCGGGCGGAAGCGGCGCGGGCGGCTCCGCGCGCACCGATTCGGGATCGGGTGAAGCCGCGCCAGCACGTCCTCTGGCGGCGTTCACGCGCCCGCCCAGGCTCATCCTGTACCCCGACGGGTCCATGGGCGAGGCCCCGGTTCCCGGCGCGGCGGCGAGCGGGGACCCGCTCGAGGCGAGCGCCGCCGCGCCGCCGCCGGGGTTCCAACCCGGGGGCGCTCCGGGCGCGAACCCGTTCGCGTACCACCCGTTCGCGTATCCCGCGCCGTGGGGTCACGCGCATGTTCCCGGGGGGTACATGCCGCCGATGTTCGCGGCGGCGATGCCGCCGAACGCGATGGCGTTCGCGCCGAACGGCGCGGGCTTCAACGGCGCGGGTTTCCCGGCGGGGTTCCCGCCCGGCTTCCCGCCCGGCTTCCCGCCCGGCTTCCCGCCCGGCTTCCCGCCGCACCCCGCGGCGCCGTTCGGGTTCCCGGCGTTCGGCGCGCCCGGCGCGCCGCTTCCTTTCCCCACGCACCCCGCGAACGCGGCGACCACGTTCGACGCGCGCGCCGCCCCCAGCGGCAGCGACGGGCCGGGCGGCGGCGGCTCGGACGGCTCGGGCGGCTCGGGCGGCTCGGGCGGCTCGGGCGGCACGAAGGTGAGCTCGGGCCCGGGGTACCGGAGCGCGCGGGACCGAGAGACTACTGACGAGCCGGCGAAGACGAAGGCGCGTGTTCCGCGGGGCAAAAAGCAGGGCAGCGCGACGAAGAAGCGCCCGAACATTCGCGGTGACGGCGGTGATGGCGGGAAGAAGGCGCGCGCCGCCGAACAAAAGCTCGACGACGCGGCGGATTGTCTGCAGATGCTCGGTTCCCGCGGGCGTACCGCCGACGCGTGACGCGAAGCGTCGGGGAACAAACACGGGAAGGTTTCTTCGGGAAGGTCGTGAGTGTTTCTATGTACTATGTGTTTACCACTAACTAATTAGCCTCTATGTACAGTACCGTATTCATCAATATAGCTACGTAGTCTACGTATCACGCGCCGCCGACGCATCATCGTCTCGCGACGACGAGCGCGGCGACGGCGACGAAGAGCGCGACGACGACGGAAAAAAAAAACCACCTTTCCGCTGCGCGCGCGCCGAATCGCCGCGCGTCGTCCCCCGAACGCGCCACCATCGTCTCCTCGCTTTTCCGCCGCACCGTTTCACGATGTCGTTCCACGATGTCGTTCCCGGAGCCGCCGATCAAGTCCGGGAAGACCTTTCGGAACGCGGGGTTCTTTTCGTTGAACGCCGCGGACGCCGCGGCGAGCGCGCGTCGCTCGCGCGCGGAACACGACACGCTTCCGGTCGTCGCGGTGTTTTCGTAGAAGAAACTCTGGAGGCCGGTCAAGATGCTGGCCACGGACCAGCTCGGGTTCCAGGACTCGGGGTGGTAGTCAGACATCGACAGGCACAGCCGCGTGTTGCTCTGGAACCGGCCGCTCGGCGTGACCATCACGATCGCGGGCGGGCGGAACGGGTACTGGCTCGGAAACGTGATTTTGCCGTGATACACGCCGCCCGCGTACTCCGACGCGGCGTCGCCCTCCAGCACGTAGTGCCAAACGAGGATGTTCTTCACGTCCGGCCGCGCGGTGATCGAAGGGAGGGGGTCCTTCGCCAACAGACGAAGCTCCTTCTGCAGGCGCTGCACTGCCATCTCAGCCGCCTCAACGCCCTCCAGCCTTCCCGGGCCCCGCGGAATGACACACCGAAATCGGCAAACCTGCGGTTTCGTTTTTTCGCGTTCGCCGCGGAACTGCGCCGTCGCCGATGACTTTGAATCGCGTCTCCACACGCGGGCGCGCGGGCGTCACGCGCCTAGTCGACCGGGGTGCGTCGAGCGGGACGCGCGTCGGTTCGGCGGCGAGTAGGGCGAACGGCGCGGAGAAGCGCGCCGATACGCGTCGCGCGGCGTCGTTCGAGCGCAGCTCTCTCTCGCGGGCTCGCGCTCAGATCTGGGCACACCGCGGTGCCCAGAACGAAGGAAGGATGCTTTCCCCGCGGAGCTGGGCGTGCACGTACACCAGCGACACGCACAAGAAGCCCAAGAACGCGCGTTGGGTGGACGGGATCCTGGAGGTGAGCTTCTTCGGCGCGACCGAGCGGTTCGCCAAGTTATACGCCGCGGACGACGACAACAAGCCCGTCGGCGCGCCCGTGGCGCGACGCAAGCTCGTCGACGCCGAGTTCGACGCCGTCACCGAGGGCGACCCGTTGCGGGGTCTGGAAGGCTTCGACGTGCACCCGGATGAGGAGATCCACGAAACCAACCAAGAGCCGTACGCGTCGATAAAAGCCGAAGCGAACAAGGACGCGCTCGAGAAGAAAACCGCGAGTCGCGCCCCGTTCGCGCCGCGCGGTCGCGCCGTCCACGGCGCATCCGCCGCCGCGCTCCGCCCGTTCCGCGCGCCCGGCGCGGTGGCTCGCGCGACGGTTTCGGCAAACGCTCCGACGGCGGACGCGCGACCGCCGCGCGACGGCTCGCGCGCGAAACGCCGCGAGCCGCTCTCGGAGTCGGACTCCGAGAGCGACTCGGGCGACTCGGCGGACGCGCGCGCCGCGCTGGCGCGCTTCGCCGGCGACGGATCTGGCGCGTTCGCCGACCTGTACGCGGGCCGTTCCGCGGGCGTCTCCGCGGGGAAGGGCCCGGCTCCGGGAACCGCGGCGAACGGAACGCGCGCGGTTCCCGGAACCGCGCGCGTTCCGTTCGCCGCGCGTCGGAGCAAGTACGCCGCGTTCGACACGAAAGAAGCGATTCCGACGAAAGAATTTTCGCGGGAGGACGTGACGGAAACGGGCGTCGTGAGCCATCTCTCAGCCCTGAGCCAACAGGCGGCCAACAGACCGCCGGGCGGCGTGAGCGATCTCGCCGCGGCGCTCTCGCGCGCCGGGTCCGCGGGCGTCGCCGGCCTCGCGTCGCTCGCGGCGTCGTTCGGGACCGCGTCGTCCGCCGAAGGCGTGGCCGCGCCCGCGCGCGCGCCGCCGACGCGATGGCGCGCGCCCCCGAAGATGACCCTTCGCGAAACGAGCGCGGAGGCGGCGATGGCGGACGCGAGCGCCGACGGGACCGCTCTTCGTCTGGCGTTCCCGAGCTCGGGAAGCGTCGAGACCGCGTCCGCCGCGTCCGACGCGTCCGACGCGTCCGACGAACCGTCGGCGTCGTCCTTCGCGGACGCCGAGGCGTACCGCGCGCACTTCTGCGGTGCGCTCCGCGCGGAGATGGCGGAGACGCTGCGTCGCGCGCGCCTCGACCTGGAGCGGGTCACCCAGGGCCTCGCCGCGCGAGGGGACGTCTTCGGTCCCTCCGCGCGAAACGCCCCTCGTATGAGGACGCAGTCTACGAAGCCCGGCGGCGACGCCGACCGCGAAGACGCCGCGCGCGTCTCGCGCGCGTTTCGGTCGAGCGCATCCGGCGCGGCGTACCACGCGGACTGCGCGGTGCGTTTCGAGACGTTCGCGAACGGGACGCAAAAGCGCGGAAGGGACGGAGGGACAGAGACGGCGGAGACGGCGGAGACGGCGTGTTTAACGGCGCGTTTAACGGCGAAACGAAAAAACGAGCCGACGACGCGGGTGTTTTTGTACCTGAACGACCCGGACGAGCGCCGCGGCGGCGGCGGCGCGGGAGGCGTCCAAACGCGCGCCGGCGTTCCTCGGTACCGCAAAGGCGACTTGTGGGTCCTCGCGAACACCGCGCGCTTCGAGATGTGTTCGAACGCGGGTTCAAACGTGGGCGACAAGACCAAGGCGCCTTTCGCGGCGGTGGCTCGCGCGCTGTGGCACGGCCCGGACAAGGACGGCAAGTTGGAGATTGCGCTTTTGTGCGCTCGCCCCGGCGCGCTCGCCGGTGACCGACGCGCGCACCGCGTGTACGCGATGCGCGCGCGCGACGTTTCGCGCGCGATCGCCGAGCACGACGCGTTCGCGGGCATGACTGTCACTTCGTTCCCGCTGCTGCCGCACGTCTCGGGCGCGCCGATCGTGAAGGACCGAGTGAGTGGCGATTCACCGCCGGCGAACGAACGAGAACGAGAACGAGAACGAGAACGAGAACGAGAACTCGGAGCGCGAGCGCTCGAAGAACGCCGAGACGTTCGGGAGACGTTCGCCGCCTCGGTTCGCGCGATGCGCGAGACGCGCGGTCTGAACCGCGACCAGGCGTTCGCCACCGCCGCGGCGTTGCGGGCGGTCGTCGAGGCGGCGCGGCGCGTCCCGCTTCGCGAGCGCACGGTGAGCCCCGTGCGGCTCGTGCACGGCCCCTTCGGCAGCGGCAAGACTCGCGCGCTGGCGTCGTTCGTCATCGAGGCGGCTTCGCGCGCGCGCGTCGAGGGAAGAGGCGATTTCCGCGTGCTTCTCACCGCGCACACCAACGTCGCGGTCGACCGCCTGCTGAAAGCCTTGCTCGACCAGGGCTTCGACGAGTTCGTGCGCGTGGGCGCGCTGCGCAAGATGGATCCATCCGTGCTGTCGCGCTCGCTGCACGTCGCCGCCGCCTCGGGCCCGAGCCGGGGCGGCGCCGGCGAGAACGAGCCCGCGCTCGGCGTAGGCGGCCGCCCGCTCCGCGGGAAGGGCGCCGACCACGCGCGCGAGCTCCGCGCGATGCTCCGCGAGGCGAAGACCTCGCGCGAGCGCGCCGCGCTCGCGCGCGAGCTCCGCGAGACGCAGGAGGGCAAGGCGGACGCGCGCGCGCGCGCGCTCGGGAAGTGCGTCGTGGTGGCCACCACCGCCGCGTCGTGCGCGAACGAGTGCCTGCGAGACTCGACGTTCCGGCTCGTCGTGCTCGACGAGGCGTCGCAAATCACCGAGCCCGCGTTCGTCGCCGCCGTCGCCGCGTTCGGGTGCGAGACGCTCGTCGCCGTGGGCGACCCGAAGCAGCTCGGACCGGTGGTGGAGAAGGACACCGACCATAACGAACCCTCGAAGCTCTCGAAGCTCGCGCGGTCCCGGTCCCTGTTCGCGCGCCTGGAGGCGGCGGGGCACGCGCCGACGCTTCTGCGCGCGCAGTACCGGTGCCACCCCTCTCTGAGCGCCGTCGCGAACGCGTGCTTCTACGGCGGCGCGCTCGCGGACGGCGTCGCGGCGCGCGACCGCGCGCCGCTTCTCCGTGTCGCGCGCGTGGAAGACGGAACGTTTCCGTCGACACCGATGCCCCCCCTCGTCTGGGTGGACGTCGCGACGTCCACCGGGCCGTCTCGGGACGTCGCGTACGACCGGAACCGGAGCGCGTTTTCGGCGCGGGAGGCTCGGGTCGCCGCGCTCGTCGTGGACCGACTCACGAGGCTGGGCATCGACCCGGGCGACGTCGGGGTGGTGACGCTGTTCCGCGCGCACGCCGACGCGGTCGCGAGAGCCGTCGCCGGCGTCTCAGAGACGACGGCGGGCGGCGTCTCCGGGGCGAAGCGCGAAGACGCGAACGACGACGCGTCTCTCGCCGGAGATGGCGCCGCGTCCGTCGTGCAGGTGAGCACGGCGGACGCGTTCCAGGGCCAGGAGAAGGAGGTGATGGTCCTGTCTCTGTGCGGCGGGGGTGGCGGGCCGTTCGCGACGCCCGAGCGCCTGTGCGTCGCGCTGACGCGCGCGAAGCGGCACCTGGTCGTGCTCGGCGACTCGAAGGACAAACAGGCGACCGAAGCGGAGGCGTGGCGGCTGTGCCTGCGCGCGGCGCGCCGCGCGCCCTGCGGGTTCGTGGACGCCGGCCGCGTGCGCTCGGAGGCGGCGACGCGCGCGTGGCTCGCGGAGTGGCGGCGGAACGGCGACGATGTCGACGATGTCGACGATGTCGACGATGTCGCAAAACCGGGCACGCGCGAGGACACATCCACGGAGGCGGAGGCCGAGGGCGTCTTCTCGAGGCGCGAAGAGGCGGCGGAAGAGGCGGCGCAGAAGAAGTCCTCCGCGGCGCGCGCGCGAGACGACGACGACGACGACGCCGACGACGACGACGAGCCGGACCCGTTCGACCCGATCGTGCTCTCCGGGGACGAGGACACGCTTTACGTGCCCGCGGGATCGCCGCTGTCGCGGAGCCCGCTGGCGTTTCGGGACGAAGAGAACGAAGAGAACGAAGAGAACGCGCGCGCGGAGACGCGCTCGCCGCGTTCGGCGCGGCGACGCAAACCGCTGCTCCGGCTCGAGCCCGAGCGAATCGTCGCGGTTTCGCCGGACGACGCCGTCGCTTTCGCCGCGCGGAAACGCGCGAGGCTCGGGCTCGACGAGACGAACGAGACGAACGAGACGAACGTTCATCCGAACCGGACGAAAACAGACGAAAACACGCGCGATGCGTTGTGGAGGGAAGAAGCGAACGCCGCGAACGCCCCGAACACCACCGTCGGAATCGCGGTACGTACGAGCGGTGGTCCTTCTCGTTCGTCGCGCGATTCCCCCGATTCCCCCGACCCGGAGCTGGACACGCTGCCGCCGGCGCGGCTGGCGTTCCACGCCGCGCTGCGAACGATCGCCTTCAGCCCCGAGCAGTACTGGCGCGCGTACTGCGACCTGCACCGCGCGGCTCTGTACGGGGACAAGAGCGCGCGCGCGCGCGTGGAGTGCTCCCGCCTCGGCGCGGTTCTCGCGACGCACTTCCACCTCAACCTCTCCGTTTCCAAAGCCTGGGACGCGCGCTCGACGCGCGAAATCCTCACGAGCGCCGTCGTGCCCGGGATGGCGACGTTCACGCACGCGACGCACGGGTTTCAGTGGACGCGTTTACGGAACCTGATCGAGGCGTTCGACGACGAAGAAGCGCTGGCGAAGGACCCCGCGGGGTTCGGCGCGCACGTCCTGGAGGACGCCAGGACGCAGGAGAAGGACGAGGCGGGCGCGCGCGCGTTCGCCGACGGCGGCGTTTCGAACGGGTGACGCGTGTAGTCTATTGATTCCATGTACGCATTTACGTAAATCTGTGACTGATGAAACGCGTGTATTTATCACTTTTCACTAGCTAAAAATAAAAAGAACGGTTCTCCGACGCGATCCTAGCCGGCCACGTCACCGCTGTTCAACGCGAGCCGCTTATCGTCGCGCGAGCCGCGAATCGTCGCGCTTTTTCCCACGAAAGCGCGTGCCGATACGACACCTTCGACACTCTCGCGCACGCGCCTGATGACCATGTCCACTGTCTCCGACGTCTCCTGCCTCGCCGCGCGCGGGCGCATCGCGCCCCGCGCGAGCGCGCTCCGCGCCGCCTCCTCCCTGCCCGTTGCGCGCGGCCGCGGCGGGCTCGTGGTCCGCGCGGATGGCGGTTCCGGCATCAACCTCTCCGGCTTCCCGTACCTGCTCGCGCGCAAGGCTGGCTTCGACACCTCCGAGGGCATCGCCGGCTTCACCCCGTTCGCCGAGCTCTTCATCGGGCGCACGGCGATGGGCGGGTTCGCCACCGGCCTGGCGCAGGAGCTCATCACCGGCGACGGCATCCTGGCGCAGATCGGGTGGCGCGACCAGCCGAACGAGGGACTCTTCTCGTTTCTCCTCGCGTTCCTCGCCGTCTCCACGGTGGCGGGCGTCGGCGTGACGTTCAAGCAGATGTCCAGCGGCGAGATGTCCAACGCGCAGTTCAGGCGCTACCAGAACTTCCTAGGCCTCTCGCCTAAGGACGAGCGCGCGCGTCTCGAGGCGACGCGCGAGGCGCAGCAGAAGGACCTGGACGGCGCCGCGCTGGCGGATGAATTCGCCGCCGCCGCCGCCGCCGCCGCGGCGTCGCCTGGCGCGACGTTCGACGAGGCGCCCGAGGTGTCGCCGCGCCAGGAGGAGGACGTGACGACGGCGTACCTGCGCACGGTCGAGCTGGACAACGCGCGTTGGGCGATGGTGGGGTTCTTCGCCGCGGTGCTGATGGAGGCGAAGACGGGGGGGGGGATCATCCCGCAGGGCATCATGTACGGGAAGATGCTCGGCCTCCTCGGCCCGGATTCGGGATTCTAACAACGCGACGTTTTTAGAGTCGTGCCGTGCCGGTAGAGAAGCGCCAGCGAATGGCGCCGACGCGCGCGCCTTCAATCGCGCGTCGCGTGTTGTAAACGAACGAAACGTGATCACGTGATCATCGCGTGATGGCGTAAAGCGCCGCGTCCTTCACGACACACAGACGCACATCCTCGATCACGTCGCCTCCGCGAACGCGTCCGCGAGGTCCCCGGCTCCTTCCCGCGCCTCCGTTTCCAGCGCGCGCACGCGACGCATCAGCGCCTCCGCCTCCGAGCGACGCGGCAAGCGCTTCTCGAACGACGCCGCCATCTTCCGCACCGACCCGGTCTCAACCGCGTTCGGGTCACGAAGCGTTTCGCGTGATTCTTCGTGTGATCCTTCCGCGGAGGGACCCGGCGGTTTTTCTTGACTCGCCTCGGAGGCGCCGAGCCGTCCGCCCGAAGCCGCGCGGTTTCGGTTCCCGGAGGGCCCGCCCGGCCGCGCCGCCACCGCCGCCTCCTCCGGCGAGAACGTCGTTTTGTCGAGCCCGAGCTTCGCCAGGCGCCACTCGGCGTACTCCACGCGCTCCCAGAGGTGCTTCTTCTCGCCCCGCAGCGCGTCCACCTCGCGCTGCAGCGCGCCCGCACGCTCCGTGGCCTTCTGCAGGAACCCCTCCGCCGCGCGCGCCGCCTCCATCGTCGCCGACGCCTCCTCCTCGGCAAACTCCGCGCGCTCGGTGGCCAGCCGCCAGTCGCGCTCGACGCGCTCCTTCACCGAACTCAGACGCGCGCACTCCGCCTCGGCGGCGCGCGAGGTGCTCAGGAGCTCGTGCGCGGTCTCGCGCCGCGCCGCGTCCACCGCCTCGACGGCCGCGCGCCGCGCGCTCTCCGCGGTCTCCTCGGCGCGTCTGAGCGTCTCTCGCTCGAAACGCGCGCGGTCCTCCGCGGCCGCGCGCGTCTCCGCCTCGTGCCGGCTCTCCGCCTCCGCCAGCCGGCGCTGCGTCTCCGCGGCTTTGGCGCGCGCGGCGAGCTCGAGCGCGTCGCGCGCGCTCGAGAGGTGCTCCGCCTCCGCCAGCCGCGCCTCGAGGTCACGCACGGTCTCGCGCAAACGCGCGTGCTCGTCCGAGGCCACCCGCCGCGCCTCCGCGGCGGCGTCCGCGGCGGCGCGCGTCCCTTCCAGGCGCGCGCGCGCGACTTCGCGCTCGAGCGCCTCGGCGGTTTCCCGGTTTTCGGCGCGCGTCGTCGTCGCGGCGGCGGCGGCGGCGCGCTCCACCGCGCCGGCGCGCCCGCGCCGAGCCGCCTCGGCGTCCGCGCGCGCGGCTTCGAGCTCGCGGCGGGTCACGGAGAGCTCGTCCAACGCCTCCGCGAGGTCGATCTGCGCGGCGCGCAACGCCGCGCCTGCGTTTTCTTCGTTTTTTTCGTTTTTTTCGTCGAGCGTCGAGCGTTCGTCAGGCGACGCGTTTGAACCGAAAACGCCATCTTCATCTCGCGCGGGTCGCGGAGGCGCGACGTCGTCTGATGCCCGGACGTCAGACGTCCTTTTCGGCGTTCTTTTTGGCGTCGTGTCCTGTGCCGTTTCGTCTTCTTCGCCGTCACGTCGTTCGTCTTCGTCGTGAAGTGAAGACGCGACGCGCGTCGGATCCGCGCTCGCGGCGGTTTTCGTCTCCGTCGTCGTCGTCGTCTCCGTCGTCTCGAGCGCGGTCGCGCGCCGCTTCTCCTCGACGCTCTTAAGAAACAGGTCCCGCCGCCGGGAAAGCTCTCGCGCGGCGTCCACGAGCGCCGCGGCGAGCGTCGCGAAGAGCCCGGCTGCGAAAACGACGGCAGCGGACGCGGACGCCTCGAGCCACCCGAGCAGGACCCGCGCGGCTTCCAGCGCCGGCGCGAGTCGCCGCGCCGCCGTCGCCGGGGAGAGAGACGACGTTCGCGAAACGTTCGCGAGGCGCTCCTCCACGCCGATCGCGGCGCCGATCGCGGCGAGGCTGGCGAACGCGCCCGCCAGCGCGATCGCCGCCGAGACGGACGACCGCGAGACAAGGACCACCGCGAGCGCGGCGCCGAGGACGAGGAAGGTCCGCGACGGCGTCGTTTCGTACAGTTCCCGAACCCATGCCAAAAACGTTTCCATCTCGACATCGAGATTGTCCGCCTCGACGCGCGCGCGCGAAGCCGCGGAGCGCGGATGCTCGAGACCGCGTGCCTCGCGATGTCTTGACGCGTCTCGATGTCGGCCGTCCAGGGAGCGGCGCTTCTCCTCGCGCGGCCTCGACCGGCGGCGCCGCGTCCCGGAATCGCGGTCCTCTCCCGAGTCCTCCGAGGGGGACCTCGCGCGATGCACGTCCTCGGCGACGCGCGCGCGGCGGCGTATCTGCCGGTCGCGCGACGACACGGGAGTTCCGCTCGCGGATTCGTCGTCGCTCCCGGCGGAGTCGCGCCATCGCACGCCCTTGGAACGCCCCGAGGGGACCGACCTCGGGGTCGCGTCCGAGCGCCTCGGCGTCCTCTCCTCGGACGTTTTCGTGTCGGAGGTTACATACGCCTCCCCGCGCGCGGCCGCGCGCGCGGCGCGTCGTTCCTCGCGCAGCAGCTCTCTCGCCGTGACCTCATCTGGGCACTCGCGGTGGCGGTACGCCCCCGTCTTCTTGCTGCGCAAACGCGGGCCGCTCGAGCAGTCCACCCCGCACAGCTCGCATCGCGCCACCCCCGAAGTCGGCGACCCGATTTCGGGGATGCCGACTCCGCGGCCGGCGGAAGAATCTTCCCCCGCCCCACGCGACCGGCGCTCGGAGGCGCTTACCGACGCGGACTCGCGGCGCGAGGACATCGCGCTCGCCCCGGTGCGTTTTCGCACGGGGACCGCGCGAAGGCTGGGCACGCGCGTGTGGGTGTCGTAGCGCGCAAATTCGCGCGCTCGCGTTTCGTTTCCTCGGAGTCGACGACCAGACTCGGGACCGTCGGACGCGAAAATGACGGATGCCCCGGTGGTTCTCACCACTCTCGGCGCGCCCTCGCGTTGCCTCGGGTCAGGGGTAGGATGGGCAAGGCGCTGCGGTGGTGGGAGATGCAAGGCATGCCGCGCGCGACGGCGCGTGCCGCGACGCTCGCGCTGCTCGCCGCGATCGCGTTGTTGCCCTTGTGGGTGGTTTTGTTTTGGCGACGTGCGGCCGCACCGCGCGGTGCGGTGCTCGACGCCGGGGCGCGCGCGGGCGTGGGTCTTTCGACGCGCCGCGACGCGGGCTACGACGCGAGCTCGAACGCGCGAGGCTTAGTCGACGCGAACGCGCTCGAAACCAATCCCGACGCGTACGTACGCGACCGACACGAGAGGAACGTCGGACGACGTCTGACACAGGTTCCCGCCGAGGAACGTCGCGAGGTTGATGATTACCACTACGTCTTCAGCGCGGACTGCAAGCCGTACATGGATTGGCAGAGCGTCGCGCTGTACCGGAGCTGGCAAAACGTCGGCAGTCCCGGCATGATGACGCGTCTTTTGTCGTGCGACGAGCGCACGCTCGCGTCGTACGAATACCTGGACCTCATGCCCACGCACGTGACGCCCCGGTACGACGACATCGACCCCGGGGACAATTACGCCGCCTACAACTTGCCCGGCTCGATGTTGCACTTCATGGAAAACGCGAAAGACGCTTTGGCGACGAAGTGGATCGTGAAGCTGGACGCGGATATGATCTTGCGCAAGCCGTTGACGGTGACGCAGGGCGGTCTGACCGCCGGCCCGGGCGTCGTCGCCGCGGGGTTCTACGGCTACCTCGCCGGCGTCGACAACGAGATGGCGGGGATGTTCGTGGAAGACGCGGAGACCCGGTCGCGGGTGGCGAAGGTCGGGGGCTGGGAGATTTTCCACGCGCCCGACCTGGCGCGCGCCGCGCCGCTCTGGTTCGAGTACACCAAGCGCGTGCGGACGGACAAGCGGGTGTGGTGGCCGTTTAAGGGCACGGGCGACGTGTTCATCACCGAGGCCAACCCCCGACCGTGGATCAGCGAGATGTACGGGTACGTGTTCGGCGCCGCCGTCGCCGGACTGCGGCACAACGTCGTGCACTCGTGCCAGCTCTACGCCGGCATGGCGCCGTGGGACGACGACTCGTTCGACCCGTTCCTGATCCACTACGGGATTCGCATCGAGATACCCGACCCGAGCGGATCCGCGAGCGAACGCGGAAACGAAAAGAGTCTTTGGGCCTGGGACAAGCACGGCGAGCTCCAGGGCGGGCCCGGCGCCCGAGATAAGCTGAGCTGCGCGATCCCTTTCGCGCCGTTCCCGGAGGTGCCCGAGCGCCTCGTCCCGACGCCGGCGACGGACGGCAAGACGCTGAAGCGCGGCAACGCCGAAACGAGGCGCGTCGAGGTGGTGCGCGAGCTCATGATCGCGCTCAACGACGGCGTCAGGTGGCACAGGGCGCGCGCGTGCGGCGAGACGTCAGAAAAGTCGTCTGGTCCGGGAAAGACATCTTTTCCGGAAGCGGACGCGGACGCCCGCGCGGCGGCGGACGGCGAGCGCCGCGCGGCGAGGAGCTCCGCCGAGGGCGACTCGCGGCGGAAGGCCAAGGCGAGGCTTCCGAGGCGCGCCGCGGGCGGGTCTGTGGGGTCTATACATTCAGGGTCCCGGGGGGAAGACGGCGGTCTCGGCGAGGCGCGCGACGCGACGGCGGCGGCGGCGGCGACGACGCGACTGACCAAAACGCGGCTCGAAAAGCCGACTACGGTTCCGTCCGGCGATACCCTCAGCGCGCGCGCGGGCTTGGACCGCACGTCGCTCCCCGACGACGCCGAGCAGGATGAGGACCTGCGCACGGCGTGGATCGCGTTCGCGTTCCTCTGGGGCGCGGCGCTGACGTACGTGGTTCGCGTCGCGTGTCGCCGGTCGAGTGTAGGGGCGCGCGTCGTGCGGCGGAGAGTCAAGGGGATGCGGTGAGGCGCGTCGCCGCGCGCGGCGGACGGCGACGATCGCACGTGTTTACGTATGATGCGTAGCATCACGATACTGCATCGCACACACGCGTGGTACGTCTTCGGTCTCGTCTTTTCGCGCATCGCGAAAGCCTTTGTCGCTAAAAGCCCTTCTCGTCACTGCAACGAGTTGACGAACATGATGGAGAGCGCGGCGATGGTGATGAAGATGGGCACCGCCGAGACCCCGTACAGCACCAGGAACCCGAACGGGTTCCCGTCCATCTCCGGGGACTCGTCCTCCTCGAACGCGTCCGCGCCGCCGGAGCCCCCGGGTCTCTGTCCGGGCACGGCGCCGCGGATGCCCGCCGCCGAGTTGGCGATCTCCGCGTAGCGCGACGGCCCGGCGGCTCGCCTCGCCGCCGACGTGGCATCCTCCTCCAGGCCGGGCCACTCGCGGAAATCCTCGAGGAGCATCTCCAGCGCGAGCAGGTCCGTGGGGGTCTCCCCCGCGTCAATCATCTCCAGCTGCGCCACCTTCTCGTCCGCGCTCACGCCGCTCTCGTCCTCGATTCCGTACCGTTCGCGGCGGTCCGCCAGGCGCGGGTCCTCGATAGCGAGGGTCAGGCGCACCTCGTTGAAGTTCATCTCGCGCTTCACGTACAGGAGCTTGAGGTACGCCTTGATCTCGGCCGTCGCCGCGGCGATCTTCTCGGACTCGGGGTCCGCGGGGGGAGCGGGCGCCGCGGGCGCGGGCGCCGGAGACGCGGGCGCGTCCTCCGCGTCCGCGGCGCGGACCACGAGCGCGCGGCGCTCGTTCGATCGAGACGCGAGGCGCGCAGCCTTCGCGGATCGCGGCTTGCCGGAGAGGGCGACCGCGCGGGAGGCGCCGGGCGCGCGCGCGGAGAGGCCCGCGGAGCGGACGCTCACCGCGAGGGGACGCGCGACGGTGGACATGACGGCTCACAAGACGCTCGTGCGCGCGGCGGTCTCCTGAGTGGCGCGCGCTGGGGAGACGTCTCGGAGAGCCGTCGCGATAAGCCACCTGGCGGACGGCGAGATCGTTCGGCGCGCGGCGCGTGGCGGTCTTTCGAGTCAACAACGCACCGGACGTCCCTGCGCGCCCACTCGCGGCGGCGCGCCACGGTCGCGGGGGCGACTCCGAGGGCGCGTGAGCGACTCGCGCCTGGTCACCATGAGCGTCCCGCTGGAACTGTCGCAGGTAAGACCCTCCCGACCCGCCCCCGAGCTTCGAGAGCGCGCGCTTCTCGGGCCCGACGACTCGCGCGGATGTTTCCTCGGCCACGCCGTTTCTCGCGCGCACGCGCTCGTCGCTCGACCCCTGACCCTCCCCCCGGTAGGCGGCGCGGCGCGCGCTGGCGGACAAGCTGTACGAGAGGCGCAAGACGGGCGCGCTCGAGGTGGAGCGCGTCGTGCGCGCCGCGCTCGCGGAGGCATCTCCCCGCGCGGCCGCGGGCGCGGAGACCGCGAGCGGAGACGCCGGCGCGCGCGCGCCGGATGCGCCGCGCCGCGCGATCCTCGGGCTCGTCTCCCTTCTGGCGGAGGACTTCGCGGCGCACGAGAACCCGAACCGCCGGAAAGGCGGTCTGCTGGGTCTCGCCGCGGTCGTCGTCGGCCTCGGCGGGGACGGCGAGACTGACGACGGCGGTGAAGCTGACGTCGACGCGGCGACTCGTCTTGGCGCCGGCGACACGCGCGTCGCGACGAGCGAAAAGAGCGAAAAGAGACTCGTCGCGCGCGCGGCGCTGCGCGCGGCGGTCCCCCGCGTGCTGGCGGCGTTTTGTGACCCCGACGCGCGCGTGCGGTACTACGCGTGCGAGGCGATGTACAACGTCGTCAAGACCGCGCGCGGCGGTCTGCTGCTCCTGACGGAGTCTTTTCCTGAAAACGACTATGACGACTTTTCTGACGAGAACGGAAACGACGAGGATTCGGATTCGGATTCGTTTCTGCGGCGGCTGTTCGACGCGGCGTGCGACCTCTCCGCGGACGCGGACGCGGACGTGCAGAACGCCGCGCACCTCCTGGACGGACTCGTCAAGGATGTCGTCTCCGAGGCGTTTCACGACACCGAGGAAAACGAACGACGCATCCAGGGTGACGTCCTCCGGGAAAACGTAAGAAAAAAGGGATCTCGTCTGGGCGCGTGTCTCGTCTCGGCGATCGCGTCGCGCGCGAACGCGCGCGAAAGCGAAAACGCCGTTAGCGCTTCGCGGCGGTCGCCTACGCGCGGTACGCGTCACCGGCGCGTCGCGTCTTCGCGCGATCCGTACGCGCGCCAGTTCCTGATCGGCTGGATCGTCGCGCTGGACGCCACCCCGCAGATGGACGCGCTTCGCGCGCTCCCCGAGTTCTTCGACGGGCTGCTCCTGATGCTCTCGGACCCGAACCGCGAGATCCGCGCGCAGGCGGACGGGTGCCTGCGGACGTTCCTGACGGAGATCAAGGCGCTGTTCGACGCCGAGACAGGCTCCGGCGCCGCCGGCGTCGACGCCCGCCGCCGACGCGTCGACGTCGCGCGGCTCTCCGCGACGCTCGAGAGGCACACGCGGAGCGCGGACGAGTTCACGCGCGTCACCGCCGTCACGTGGCTGCGCGAGTTCGTCGCGCTCGCGGGGCGCGCGGGCGCCAACGCCGCGCGCGCTCGCGGCGAAGGGAACCGAACGCTTATGAACTCACGAACTCACGAACAAAGCGACGGTTTCGCGCGTGTCGCCGAAATGACCCGCGCCGTGCTGCCTTGCTTGAGCCACGCCGAGGCCAAGGTGCGCGACGTCGCCGCGCGTGCCGCCGAGGAGCTGCTCGAGGCGGCGCGCGCCGCCGCCGCCGCGGGGACGCTGGACCTGGACGCGCTCCTCTCCGCGCTCGCGGCGTGCGCCGGAGTGCAGACGGACTCCCGCGCCGCCGGCGGGACCGGCGCCGAGACTCCGCGGAATCTCGACGAGACCTGCGACGCCGAAATCGCGTCACCGTCGTCCACTCTCGATGCCTCTCGCGAAACCGAATTCCTGAGTCCGGAGCCGATTTTGAGCCTCGACCCGGCGCGCGTGGACGCCGTCGCCGGCGAGGCGACGCGCGCGGAGGCGCTGCGTTGGTACCTCGCGCTGCTGGAGACGGCGCCCGAGGAGACGAGGGCGCGGATGCTTTTTCGTCCGAGTTTCACTGAGGACGCGCTCGGCGAGACGCGGGACGGGAAACGAGCGACGCGCCGGACGTTCCCGAACGGAGGGCACTCCCTTCTTTTTCTGAGCGATTCCTTGGCGAGCGTGTTTCTGAACCTCTCGAGCGCATCGGACCTCGTGACCGCGCGCGCGACGGACGCGCTCGCGCATTTGGGCTCGGGGTCGGACGGCGCGTTCGACGCCGTCGCGCGCGCGCTCGCGCGAGCGCTCTTCGAGGACGAAGCGCGCGCGTTTCGTGTGCGAAAAGAAGCTTCAAAAGCTTCGCGCGCGGGGGCTCAGCCTCGAAGGGAAATCGTCCGCGACGCCGTCGAAACGAACGGCGTCGCGGAGAGCGCGGAAACCGTAATCGAGAGACGTCCGACGTTTCTCAAGTGCCGAGGCTCGGCGACGATCCGGCGCATGTGCTTCGTCCTCGGGGACGCGCGCGTCGTGCGGCGGCTCGCCGAGGTGGTGGCCGAGATGGCGGCGCCGGCGCTCCGACGCGCCGCGTCCGCCGGGAGCGAACGCGACGACGACGACGACGACGCGTTGGCGTTCGCGGCGAACGCGGCGGACGCGCTGAACGCCATCGCGCTCGCTGCGCCCGAGTGCGCACGGCTGCGACGGACGCTTCGGGGTGGCGACGACGCGTTCGCGTTCGCGGGTACGGAGGATGCGCGGGACGACGGGCGGGACGTCGGCGGCGGGCTGTTCTCCGAGAAGGAATCCCTTTTGCGCGGGCTGTTCCCGTGCTGGTGCCACAGCCCGGCGGCGACCATCGGACTGTGCTTGCTGTCCGGGCTGGACGCCACCGCGTATTTCTGCGCGGAGCACACCGCGCGGGACGAGACGGAGCTCACCCGCGACGCGCTCGTGCGCCTCGATAGGCTCGTGCACCTCTTCGAGACGCCGCCGTTCGCGGGCGCGCGCCTGCGACTTCTGGCGCCCGAAAAAAACAAAAGCGCGCGCCCGTACCTGCGCCGCGCGCTCGCCGCCGTGCTGGCGCTGCTGCCGCAGAGCTCGGCGTTCCGCACGCTCCGGGACAGGCTTGGCGCGTGCGCGCCGCCTTCCGCGGGCGAACAAGGCGGATCCGAACTCGGGGAAACGGAAACGCCCGGATCCGGATACGAGGCTGTGTCGCCGTTCGCGGCGCGCGCCTTCCGAGCAGCGCGCGCCGCGCACGCGCGCGCGCGGGAACGAGACTCTTCGCCGACGGAGACGCTTTCGTCGTTGTGAAGCGGTGTGTCGTTTTTCGTTCTCGTTCGCGTCCGTCGCGCTCGTACCTTGTGACGAACAGAGTCGTATTTCGAACGGTAGGGCTATATCGAATCGTATCCGAGCGCACACACGACACGCGACGTTCCTGGCCATCCGCTCACCTCGGCGCGGCGGCGAAGAACGCGAGCGCGGCGGCGACGGAGACGGCGGCTTTCGCGGCGGAGGCGCACGCCACCGAAAAAAAGCGTCCCGTTTTCGTTTTCGTTTTTCTCAGCGTCTCGTCGTGACCGTTCGCCGCGCGCGTCGCGTCGGTATCGGTCGAGCGGGGGGGCGTGGGAAGAGGCGCGTCGACCGGCTTTCGCGACCCGCCCGCGCGGCGCGTCGCGAGCGACGCCCTCGCCTCGGGTCTCGCGCGAGGCGGTCGTCTCGACGCGACGAGCGCGCCGAGGTGCAGTCGCGAGGACGCGGGGGACCCGTCGGCCGGCGAAGAGGCGACCAGCGCGCGCGCGAGGTCGACCGGGCGCGAGGGGACGCACCCGGACTCGGGAGGGCACTCCAGGCACAACGTGAGGTCCTCGAGGCGCATATCGGTGGTGGTCGCGGCGTCGGCGCGCGCGCCGTCGGTCCCCGAGACGTCGCTGGGAAGGAGCTTCGTCTCCGGCGCGCACGCGAACGCGTTCAGGCCGGGCGAGGCGGAGGGGAACAGCACGCCGCCGCCCGTGCCGTCCGCGGCGCGCCTCAGGGCCACCGCGCACACGCACCCCGGGTCCAGACGCGCCTCGAACGTGCACACGGCTGACGTCATGACGAGAGGGCGGCGCGAGGGACGCGCCTGCGACAGTGCGGGCCGACCGCTCGTGGTCGTCTGGCGTCCGTTTTTGAACTTTTGAACCGAACCGGAGAGACACCACAGAAGACGAGGCGTGAACGCCTTTTTTTTTTTGATGACGACTAAAAAAAGTTTTCGCGAAGACGTCGTCAATTGTCGCGCTCTACTACGCGCGCGCGAGACGGACGTTCCCTCGCCGTCGTCTCGCGTCACCTCGGCGGCGGCGGCGGGACGAGCGCGCTCGGCACGTACGTCGGCCCTCGATCCGTTACCGGCGTGACCGCGTGCGCGTGCGCGGCGCGCGCCGGGACGGGCAGAGGCGGCGGCGCGGCGCGCGGTTTCGGCGACGGGCGCGGCGCCGAGAAGTTCGGCGCCGTCGGGAAAACCTCCGCGCGGAAAGACGCGTTTTCTGTTTTTTCCGTCGTTCTCGCGCTTCCCGACGAGTCTTCCTCGGTCACGGTCGCGGGCACGGTCACGGTCGCGCTCGCGACAGACGCGGCGTGCGATGCGTGCGCCGTCGGCATCGAAGGGAAAGACACGTCGCGAGCCTCGTCGCCTGAACCCTTCGGAAGCTCGTCTATCGTCGGGTCCGGAGAGGGACCTATTGACGTACACATCCGCGACTCCTCCGGCGACGTCTCCGCGCGCGTCTCCGGTTCGTTCGCGCGCAGAGACGCGAGATCGGCGGGCCCGTCCTCGGAGACGCGCATACGTACGTCATGATCGACGCCGGCCTTCGCTCGAAGCGCGTTCGTCTCTGTCGAGCGTCCGGTCCGATTCGGTTCCGAGTCGAGCGCGGCGCGCGCGCCGGCGATCGCCTCCGCCCGAAGTCTCTCGTCGGCGACGGCGCCGGCGACGACGGCGTCCACGTTTTTCCGCGTGCGCTCGCGCTCGATATCGAAAGAAGCTTCCTTCTCCCGCAGCAAGCGCTCGAATCGCGCGCGCAGCGCCGCAAGCTCGGTCTCCCGGCGACGCTCGGCGTCCCGCGCTAGCGCGTCGCTCTCGCGCGCCGCCGCGGCGGCTTCCGCGGCGGCGATGGCGTCTCTCCGCTCGCCGTCGGCGGCGAGGCTTCGAACCTCCGCCTCCGCGCGCTCGAGCTTCGCGGCGAGCGACTCCGCGCTCGCCTGCGCGCGCATCAGACGCGTCTCGCACTGCTCCATCTGCGCGCGCAGCGCGGGAACCTCCGCGCGCTCGACGAACGCCAGGCGCTCGGAGACGCGGCGCACGTCCTCGTCCCGGGCGGCTTGCATCTGCGTCACGCTCCGCTCCCACTGCGCGCAGATGTCCTCGATCTGCGCGTCACGCTCGGCGATGTCCGCGCGCGCGGCGTCCAGCTCGCGCGCCAGGCCGCGCTCGCTCGCCTCGCGGCGGGAGAGCTCGCGCTCGAGGTGCTCGACCACGCGCGCGAGGTGGTCGTCGCCGGGATGCGCGGGATGCGCGGGCGTCGCGCGAGGCGCCCCGGAAAACCGCGCGGGGTCGGGTGTCCGCGCGGCGAGCCGGGGGGGAGCCGACGGAGGCGGGGCGACCGCCGACGCCATGT
>Ga0206682_10001643_pt1 | contig 21727 bp, 11 predicted proteins | sample M240m12015metaG_FD_155444 | JGI IMG/M metagenome (GOLD analysis project Ga0206682, IMG submission 155444) | Ammonia-oxidizing marine archaeal communities from Monterey Bay, California, United States - M2 40m 12015 | ecosystem: Environmental > Aquatic > Marine > Intertidal zone | place: USA...
GCTTTAAAAGCCGCTCTAATAGCAATTTCAGTTTTCCCAAAACCAACATCTCCACAAACAAGCCGGTCCATTGGATGTGGCTTTTCCATATCTAATTTTACTGCAGATGTTGATGCGAGCTGATCAGGTGTATCTTCATAAATAAAAGATGCCTCTAATTCATTTTGAAGATAGGTGTCAGGTTGAAATTCAAAACCAGCTTGCATCCTTCTTTTAGCATATAACTCTATCAAATCAAAAGCTACTTCTTTTATCTTTTTCTTGGCTTTTTGTTTCGCCATTGACCATGCAGGAGATCCTAACTTGTTCAAAGAGGGTTTGGTTCCATCTTTGCCAGAAAACTTAGTTATTCTATGAATAGAATGAATACTAACATATAGAATATCTCCCCCTTTATAAATTAATCTTATTGCTTCCTGCTGCTTTCCTTGTACATCTATTTTTTCTAATCCAGAAAATTCTCCAACTCCGTGATCGATATGAACAACGAAATCTCCTTTTTGCAAATCGTATATTTCCTTAAGGGTGAAGGTCTCTTTGGATTTGGAGACGCTTTTTCTAGAGTTAAACCGATGGTATCTTTCAAAAATTTGATGATCTGTGAATACTACATTTTTTTCATTATGGTCTATAAATCCTTGATGGAGTCCTATTGTAATAAAGCTACATAAGAATTCTTTATCTAATTCCATGAATATGGATCGTAATCTGCTGATTTGAGAATCTTGATCAGCACAAATGAAAATAGAATATTCTTGATTTTTCCATTCTTCTAAACTATTAACAAGAATATCAAAATTCTTATTAAACTTGGGTTGCTCTACAGAATTGCAGTCAATAATTACAGACTCTTTTTCATGGACTGTTCTATTCCATTCTAAAAGTTTAAATTCCTTTATCTTGTTAAAGAATTCTAGTGGGGATAAGTACATCTCTATTGGAAGAAGTAGACTCTTTTTTTCTTTTATTTTATTGTAAACTTTACTAGCTATTTCAAAGCCTTGCTCCATTTTCTTTTGAGATATTTCTAAGTCTTTAGCCCATAACGTGGTGTTCTTGGGTAAGTGCTCCAAAAAGGAAACTCTGTCTTTAGACAAAGATATATTGTTGATGTTCGGGACAATTTTAATCCTATTAAGAGTTGTTACTGAAAGCTGATTAACAGGGTCAAATTCTCTAATAGATTCTATCTCATCACCAAAAAGCTCTATACGATAAGGCATTTCATAGTTAAAAGAAAAAACATCAATAATCCCGCCTCTTATTGCAAATTGACCAGGCTCATATACGTAGTCTACTTTCTCAAAATCTAAATCAATCAATATTTCATCCATTAAATCCAGTTGCAATTCCTCGCCTACGGAAATAGTCAAATTATTTTTCTCAAAATTCTTTTTTTCAATTACTTTTTCTACAATAGCCTCAGGATAAGTAACTACAATTAATTTTTTTCTCTCTTTACCAAGTGCATCTAAAACTTCCGTTCTTTGAAGCACGCTTGTAGCATCAGAGTCCATAATTTGGTAAGGTCTTCTGTAAGATGCTGGATAGAAAAGTAAAGTTGTTCCTCTTTCGGAATTGAATAAATTTTCTAAATCATTAAAGAAGTATAGGGCTTCTTCTTTGTCGGGAAGAATAAAAAGATGGTTTCCATTTTTCTCCTGAATAAGACAATAACTCAAAAAAGATATGTAAGATCCAGAAGTATTTTTTAAAGAAATACCTGAACTATCCTGCCAAAGTCTTGAAATTTCAGAAAAAGCACTAGATAAAGCTAGTCTAGTTTTAAACTGATTCTGACTCACTCTCTATAATTTCTTCTAATTGGTCGATCATACTCTTAGAACCTACAAAAAAAGGAACTCTTTGATGGAGCTCAGATGGGACTATATCCATAATTCTTTGGCTTTCTGAAATTGCTCTGCCTCCAGCTTGCTCAATTAAGAATGCCAATGGAGCACACTCGTAAGTTAGTCTTAATTTACCTGTTGGATTAGATTCTGTGGATGGATACAAATAGATTCCTCCTTTAATAAGATTTCTATGGAAATCTGCAACTAAAGATCCAATATATCTTGAACTATAGACTTTTTTTCCTTGGAGCTTGTTTTGAGACTGGCAAAATTTAATATAGTCTGCTACAGGTTTTTTAAATTGAGCTAAATTGCCTTCATTAACAGAATAAATGGCTCCTTGAGAAGGAGTTTTCATGTTGGGATGAGATAAAAAGAAAACTCCAATACTTGGGTCAAAAGTAAAGCCATTTACTCCACTTCCAGTAGTGTAAACAAGCATAGTTGAAGAGCCATATATAATGTAGCCAGATGCAACTTGTTGATTTCCTGGTTGTAAAAAATCTTTTAGTTCGACTGGCGATCCTTTAATAGTTTTTCTTTTATAGACGCTAAAAATGGATCCTACCGAAACATTAACATCAATATTAGAAGATCCATCTAAAGGGTCAATTAATACAACATACTTAGCGTCGTTATTAACGTTGTTTTTAAAAGCAATAAAAGAATCGTTTTCTTCTGAAGCAACACCACATATTACTCCTCTTGCAGATAATGCGTTTATAAAGGAATCGTTAGCAAAAACATCTAATTTCTGCTGTTGTTCCCCTTGAATATTTTCTCTCCCCGAAGAACCTAAAATTTCTTTAGCTAAGCCTGCTTTATTTATTTGATGGCTGACTATTTTTGAGGCTAACTTAATAGCGCTCAAAATTTTAGATAATTCACCAGTAGACCCAGGAAAATTATTTTGCGATTCTACTATAAATTCTCCAACTGTTACGTTCTTCATCAACTATTTTTTACAAATATCTAATATTGCAGTGTATTTGACGTAAAAGTGGAGAAATTATTTTTTAAAAAAAGTTTTAAAATTGCTAGCCGCTAATTATTAAATATTCAATCTGTTACCAAATTGGTGTCTAAAAATATTTTCTTATATTATAAACTACAATAGAAAATATTAGCTTTAGTATTTAATTTATGAAAATTGAGTAAAGTATTAAAATTTGGTGGTGCATCTGTAAAAAGTCCAAAGGCTATCTACAATCTTAAAGAAATCGTGTCTTCTTATAAAGAAAATTTAGTAATTGTTATTTCTGCTATTGATAAAACCACCAATAAATTAGAACTAGTTTGGAAGAACTATATTAAAAATGACAGCATTAAAGCTACTGAAATAGCTAATGAAATAATAAAATTTCATGAGGTTATTATATGGGATTTGGAATTAAATAATAATAGTTTTTTAAAATTATTTGATGATTTAAAGCTAGAATTAGTTGATTATATAAGAGCTAAAACAAAACAAGAGAATAATATAAGTTACTCAAAAATTGTTTCTTTTGGAGAACTTTTCTCCACCTTGATTATTTCCAGTTATTTAAATAAAGAGGGTGTTGAAAATAAGTGGATAGATGCTAGAGAATTTATAAAAACCTCTAATATTGCTACAGATTCTAGAGTTAAGTGGGAGGAAACTAAAATAAAAATTAACTCCTTTCTCAGTAAGGACAAATCTTATATTACTCAAGGATTTATTGGCTCTAATCTGAATGGAGAAACTACTACTTTAGGAAGAGAAGGAAGTGATTTTTCTGCTGCTATTTTTGCTTGGTCAATGGATGCTCAAGAAGTTATTATTTGGAAAGATGTCGATGGGTTATTGAATGCAGACCCAAAATGGTTTAATAAAACACAAATTCTTAAAAAGATTTCTTATAAAGAAGCTATTGAACTTTCCTATTTGGGAGCATCTGTAATTCACCCCAACACGGTAAAACCTCTCGAAAATAAAAATATTCCTCTTACAATAAGGTCTTTCATCAAAAAAGAACATGAAGGAAGTTCTATTAGTAAGGTGGGTAAAGATGATAAAAGTATTCCCTCAATTATCTATAAACCAAATCAGATACTACTCTCGATTAGTTCTAAAGACTATTCCTTTATATTTGAGGAACACATTAGTGATATTTTTTCTATTTTTTCTAAAACAGAGTTAAAGGTTCATCTTATGCAAAATTCAGCGTTGAGCTTTTCTGTTTGTGGAATAATAGCTCCTTCTAAGTTGCCAGTTCTGATATCAGAAATACAAAAAAAATATACTTTAAAATATAATGAACAAGTAAACCTTCTTACTATTAGACATTTTAAAAACTTAGATATTCCTGAGTTGTTTCAAAATCAGGAAATATTAATTCAGCAAAGAAGCAGATCTACTTTAAGATATGTTCTTAAAAAAAAAATAAAAAAAGCCCCTAAAAAGGGGCTTTAATAAAAGATATATTTAAGATTGATTAATTAATCAACATCCCAAAATACTTTATCTGTAGTTAAATCACTTCCGCCATTAGCAGCAGAAACATTTGTAGAGTTAACCGAGTATTCATCAACACTATAATTATACCTTGTTGGAGTGATTGTACCAGCCTGAGCGGCAACACCCATTGCTGGATAATCGTACATTTTCCAAGTACACCATGCCTCTAAACCTTGATCGTACATAGCAACCCATTTTTGAGTTCCTATTCTCTGTTCAGCCATTGAAGCATCCCAAGCAACATCCGTTTCAAGTAAGAACGCATCTGCAGTTGCTTGATCGCTACCCCACTGAAGCATAGAAGCAGAAACTCCATTATTATAATGAGTTTCGGCATCCCCACCAACATTCCATCCTCTATTTGCAGCGTCTGCCAAATGAAAGCAAACCTCAGCATAAGAAAGTAAAACGCCAGGATGAGTTGGATTTTCTAAGACATCACCAGGTTGTGAAAAATCAGCATATGCACCATCTAGTCCATGTTGCCCAGATGTAGTAATTGCTCCCGTAGAATCTAGATTTCTAAAATAAATAGCTCTTCTTGGGTCATTTGTTGCATTCATTATATCTGCTAATGTTACAGATGCTAAAAAATCTGTCCTGCCGCTTTGTACTAAGTCTTCCCAAAGAGGGTTAGTATTTGGCGTAGATGACTGATACATTATGTAAGCATGATCGTCATTGGATGCAAAAACACCAGAAGCAGCTGCTTCTGCCATAGCTTGACTACCACTTCCAGGAACATCAGCCATTCTCATAGCCATTCTTAGTTTTAAAGAATTGGCTAACATTGTCCAATGAGATGTACTACCTGCATAAATCAAATCTGAACCTGCAAAGTCTCCCATGTCTGAACTTCCAGAAAGGACAGTTATAGCCCCGTCTAAAGTAGTTGCTAATGCGGAATAAATAGTGCTTGCATCGTCATAAGCTGGAGATAAATTATCCACTCCCATTAATGCTTCACTGTAAGGGACATCGTTAAAAATATCCACCAAAATAGAATATGCGCATACTTCAAGGACGTCTAAAACAGCTAGTTGAGTGTTCTTCACAGCTTCTGAATTAGTAGCGCTTGCATTGACAAACCCTCTACATTCTTTAACGTCTCTTAAAACTCTTGCATACATTCTTTCCATAACTTCTCCGTTGATATTTCTATTAATAAGCTGGAAGTTTGACTCATCTGTATAAGTAGATTGAGTCCAGTGTTGAGACCACAATCTAAATGTATTTACATTTACATTGGGGCTTGCCAAATAATCCATTAATTCTACAGTAGCATTTGCAAATAATGAATTTGCAGGGACTGTTGTTGGAGATTTGTCATTGTTATTGAATTGATCAATATCTTTTGTACATCCTACTGCAATGAGTAGAAATAATACCAAACTATAGTTTATTATTGATTTCATTTTCTTAAAATTTAAATGTTACGTTTAATCCCAATTCTCTTACGGCAGGATATGCTCCTGATTGGTACCCTTGTATATTTCCTGCGCTTAAGCCAGCTTCAGGATCAGTATGTGGACTCTTTTTATAAAGAATTGCAAGATTTCTTGCCATTATACCAATATCTATTCCTTGGAAACCTTTCCCAGAGAACATGCTACTTGGTAATGAATAAGAAATGGAAAGCTGTCTTAATTTAATATAAGTCGCATCATAAACATGCATTGCATTTGGAGCGTTTTTCCAGCCTGCATAATTATTGTAATCTCCTACAAAACCGTAGACAGTGTTTTCAGTACCATCTGAAGTGTAATTACCATCTGCATCTAGAACGTAAGCTCCATCCGCATCAGTAGATGCAACCACACCGCCAATTGAAAGGCCACCACCATTGGCAATAGACTCTCTAACTTCGATGCCATCAGCATTGGTTCCTGCTTGATCAGCATAGATTCCAGTCCCATAGCCATACCATGTGTCTAGCGAGAAAAAGTCTCCACCCCATTGCACGTCTATCAATGCGCTGGCTGTTAAATTTTTATAAGAAAAAGTATTAGTCCATCCTCCTGTCCAATCTGGCATTATATTACCAATAGTTTGGGTAGAAGCAGTTTTACCGTAAACCATTCCGCCTCTAGAAGCAGATGGGTGATTAACAACAATTTTCTCCCCATCGTGATAAACGAAATCAGTTCCTTTTATAGAACCGTAAGATTCTCCAATGGTAGCCTCAACTGTGACACCTCCCTGGAAAGAACCCAATTGATAGGTCTCTAAATTTCCAGTTAGCTCTAATACTTCATTCCTGTTTCTCGCCCAGTTTATTCTTGTATCCCAGCTAAAATCTCCAGATTGAAGAACATTGGCATAAAGCTGAAGTTCAATTCCTTGGTTTTGAACTTTTCCTGCATTTACATATTGATAATATGTTCCTGAAGAAGAGGAAGGTCTTACCGCAAGTATTTGGTTATCTGTTGTTGCTTGATATAAAGTAAGATCTAAACCTAGCTTATTATTGAAAAACTTGTTTTCAAATCCAATTTCTAAACTCGTTGTATTCTCAGGAAGTAAATTACTATTATAACCTGTATTTGGAGCACTAGCTAAAGTTGAGGATCCAAAGGCAGTTCCCATTGAGTATATGTTTTGGAGTCTTTGCATTGGAGCGTCGTTACCAACCTGTGCATAATTTAATCTCAATTTACCAAAGTCCATTCCAGAAATATCAAATAATTCTGAATAAATTAAACTTGCTGTAGCTGCAGGATAAAAGAATGAATTATTATCTACAGGTAGTGTAGAGCTAACGTCATATCTGGCAGAAAGATCTAAATATAAAAACCTATCGTAAGCCAGAGTTGCTCTTCCTAAGTATCCATCAACCGCTCTTGCTGCATCAGTTTCGCTAGCAGCTTCAGGCGTGTTAACACTATTACTAAAAGAATAAACTCCTGGAACAACTAATCCACCATTTGTTTCTCCATCAGTTATGTTAACAGCAGACCTTCTTAGGTTGGTTCCAACCATTCCAAATAGATTTAATTTATCATTTAGATCTTTATCAAAATTTAAAAATAAATCGTAGTTTCTTTCAAAGAATGTTTTGGTATACTTACTATACTTTGCAACGTCTACAGACTGAGAGCCTATTCTTTCTTCTCTTAACTCACTGTAGTTGTCGTTGGTAACTCTTCCCATTAAATTTAACCAATCGTTAATTTCATAGTTTAAAACCATATTTCCAATAAATCTATCTCTAGAATCTGTAGAATAGTTAGTATTTCTCATCCAATATGGATTGTCAAAATAATGTGGATCTGCTCTAGTTGCTTCTGGTGAAGAAAACCCGTAAGCATTCCAAGATAAATTGTTTCCATTTAGTTCGTAAGCGGCTTTTTGTGCTTCCATGTCGACCGAAACATCATACCATTGTCTAAAAGATTGGTTAACATTATTATTGTCATATCCAGTTCCAAATCTTCCAGTACCTTGGTTTTGAACATATTGCATAGATGAACTAAAGTTTAACTTATCACTTAACTCATAGCTGACGTTTAGAGACGCATTATTTTTTCTTAATTCACTATTTGGAAGTATTCCATTAGCAAACATGTCACTAACAGAAAATCTGTAAGATCCTTTGTCGCTAGCTCCATCTAAAGAAACTGCATTGGTTGTCATAACAGATGTTTCATAAAAGGTAGTTGGATTGTTAGATGAACCCTGAAATGGCTGTGGTTGCAAATAAGTTGAAAGCTCTGGATGAATTGATTCCCAAGTTAAAAGCTCATCAACACTTGAAAATGGAGCGCCATAGGAAGCGTCATCTCCCATTGGATTAGCCAAGGCGTCGTCAACACCATCGCCATCTAAGTCTATATTTTCAATATAACCATTGGTAACAACCCCGTTAAAAGATGTATCAGGACCATAAAATTTACCATATCCTGCACCATATTCGTTCTGATAAGTTGGCATTGTGTTTTTATTAATCTGTCCTATAGTTGTGTTGTGAGTAACAGTAACTCCAATACCTTTTTTCCCCTTTGTTCCCTTTTTAGTTGTAATAAGTATAACTCCATTTGCTGCTCTTGCTCCATAAAGTGCGGATGCAGCAGCACCTTTTAGAACATTTATAGAAGCAATATCTTGTGGGTTAATATCCATTGCAGCATTACCATAATCAAATCCACCTCTTCCGGTTTGTTGATTAGTTCCGTTAGTTATGTCATTATTAATTGGGATACCATCAACAACATATAGCGGTTGGTTATTTCCATCTATTGAAGAATATCCTCTAATTATAACATTAGCTGACCCTCCCATTGTTCCACTATTTTTAATTTGTGCACCAGCAACTTGACCTGACAATGAACTCATAAAGTTTACATCTTTCATGGTTGCAAGATTATCACCGTCGATAGTTTGGGTTGCGTATCCAAGTGATTTTTTATCTCTAGAAATTCCCAAAGCAGTTACTACTACTTCGTCCATTATAATCCCCTCAGTCATAGTGACATTTATTGAAGATTTACCCTGAATGGCTATTTCTTGTGTTTTGTACCCAACAAATGAAAATACTAATGTCCCATTAGCATCAGATTCAATTGAGTATTTTCCTTCTCCGTTTGTTACAGTTCCCGAGGATGTTCCTTTTACCTTTACACTTACGCCAGGTAATCCAGACCCACCATCATCTGAAACAAGACCAGAAATATTTTGAGACTGTCCATAAATTAATGTACACGCCCCAATCATTAAAATTGTTATTAATTTTCTCATTTTTATTATGGTTTGTTAAATTATTGTTAATAAACATAGTAAAAATTTTACAACATACACTATATATTTTAAATATTTTGTGTTTTATTGATTTGTGTGTGATATACTATATTTAAATATGTAAGGTGATTTATAAGAACCTATAACTGAGTTCTAATAATTTAATTTTAATTGTTTTTTTGAGTCTTTCTAAATATAGAGTCTCATTTAAAAAAATAATTGTCATAAATTTGATTTTTTCAAGATTAGTAGAGGGTTTTAAAATAACTTAATTTTAACTTTCAAACAAAATTTTACAAATACATACTATCATTTATTGGTAGTGATATTTAATAAAAAAGTAAATATTTCATAGTTTTGCAATTAACATATGATAATAATTTATTGCTTTGTGTATATTTTACAATATTATGTATATATTTAAAATTAATTTTAAATTAACAGTTAATTAAACTTAGATCATGTTAAAAAAATTCTTACTCTTAATTTCGGTTGTTTTCAGTATTAACTTTATAGCACAAAACAACAATATATCAGGAACTATTAAAGACGACGCTACAGGACTTGGGATTCCTTTTGCTACCATACAAATAAAAGATACCGATAAAGGCACTACATCTGATATAGACGGAAAATTTAATATTAAAGCCGAAACTAATCAGATATTAGTTATAAAAATGGTTGGTTATGTTACTAAGGAAATGTTAGTAGAAGGTTCCGGAAACTTTGATATTAATTTGAAAAATGAGACGCTTAAAGAAATGGTTGTTGTTGGATATGGATCCCAAGAATCTGAAGATGTTACCGGATCCATTGTGCAAGTAGATTCCAAACAGATAATGCAAACAGCTGTAGCTGGAACTGCTGATGCGCTTCAAGGAAGAGCAGCTGGTGTTGAAGTAGTCAACAGCAATGGAGCTCCAGGGTCTAATACTGAGGTTAGAATAAGAGGATTAGGGTCTATAAATGGATCTCCTGTTTTATATGTTGTAGATGGAATGCCCTTGGACGGAGCTGCGGTTAATGCAATTGCCCCTCAAGACATAGCCACAATAGATGTTTTGAAAGATGCATCTGCTGCAGCCATATATGGAGCAAGAGCAGCTGGTGGGGTAATATTAATAACTACCAAAAGAGGTCAAAAAGGTAAACCTAAAGTAACTTTTGATAGCTATTATGGTGTACAGTCACTAATTAAAAAAATGGATATGATGAATGCTAGGGATAATGCTACAGCATTCAATTATGCCGATGCTGTTAGGGGCGAAACTCCAGATGCTGATTTTATAAATCCCAATGCATTAGGGAATGGTACTGACTGGCAAGATTTGCTTTTTCCGGGGGGATCTATGTACAATGCACATGTTAATATTTCTGGCGGTTCTGAAAAAGCAACTTACTCTGTTTCTTTGGATTATTTTGATGAAAAAGGAGTAGTGCCATCTACTTTTTACAAAAGATATTCTTTTAGAAATAATTTAGACTTTGAGCTTTCTAAAAAAATAAAAGTTGGAACTAGTATGAGTTTGGTTAGAGATGGTGGAAAAGGAACCTCTTTCAATGGAGACAGACCTGAAAATAGTATTTTATTAGCTGCAATGTCCATGGATCCTACCATTACACCGACAACTCCTTACACTACTTTTCCGGATACCTTATCTTTAGTTCCTGTCGATCATGAGTTTTATAGTTCTACCGATTCCTTAGCATGGATGAATACCCCAAGAGGAAACACAGGAAATCCAATTGCCGCTTTATACAGAAATGGCACTCAATATGGGATGACTTGGACAGATAAACTTTTAACCAATAATTATATTGAGTTTAAACCATTTGAATGGCTCAAAATTAAAAGCATTATTGGATGTGACTATTCTGTACAAAATGGTTGGTATTACAACCCTGTTTTTTACATAGACGCTACCGATAAAAATGATATTGATGGATTTGGAAATAATTTTAACAAGTGGTTTTCTTGGAATTGGGAAAATACTGTACAAATAGATAAAAGTTTTGGGAACCATACATTTTCTTTGCTTGGGGGAACTTCTGCGTATGACTGGGACAACAGAAATTATGGTTTTAACAAGTCTTATTTGGGAGGTTCTGTTAATAACGAAATAACCTCAAATATGCTTTTAAGTAATACCGGGACAATTAATACTGCATATAATGAAGGTTACAGTGGATTTAGCTACAGAAGATATGCTTCAGTATTTGGAAGATTAAATTATGAATACAACGATCTTTACTTTTTTACTGGAACTCTAAGAAGAGATGGTTCTTCAAGATTTGGCTCTGCTGAAAAGTTTGGTATTTTCCCTGGTTTTTCTGCTGGATGGAAAATTCATAACGAGAAATTCTTTAAAAATCTACAAAATAATATTGGCCTAGATTTCATAAGTTTTTTAAAGTTTAGAGGAGGTTATGGAGAAATAGGAAATAGTGAGCCAGCAGGAGATTTTGCTTACAATGGTACTACATCCATTAATAGTAGCGCTGTAATTTTTGGTCCTGATGGAACGCAAACTCAAATATCGGGGTCTACTGTGGATTATGTTCCAAATCCATACTTAAGATGGGAAACTATCGGGATGACCAACCTAGCTCTAGACGCAGGATTCTTTAATAATAAATTATGGGTTACTGCAGAATACTATATTAAAACCACATCTGATATGATTATGGGAAACCCAAATATTCTTAGTGCTTGGGGAGTTGGGGGAGCTGCAAACACTAATATTGGATCTATGGAAAACAAAGGTTTCGACTTCTCATTAAGTTATCAAAAAATGGAAGGTGAATTAAATTATTCTATCTCCACTAACATAAGTAGAGTATCTAATAAAATTACCAAGCTGTTGGGAGACGACTCCTTTGTAATACAAGGTGGAAGTTTTCATGCTATGGAATACTACACTAGAACTATTGTAGGTAGCCAGGTTGGTGAATTTTGGGGTTACGAATCTGATGGAATCTTCCAATCTCAAGATGAAGTAGATGCATTAACATATGTTGACGACAACGGACTTACACAACTTACTTACGGATCTTCTGTTGGGCCAGGCGATTACAGATTTGTTGACCAAAATGGTGATGGTCAGTTGAATGAGGAGGATAAAGTCAAAATTGGTTCTCCTTACCCAGACTTCACTATGGGAATCACTGGAGATATATCCTATAAAGGTTTTGACTTCAATTTATTTATGTACTGGAGTTATGGAAATGAAATTTTTAATACTGTAAAAGTATTTACCGAAACACCTTATGAGCAAACCAATATGTCAAGTTATATGCTTACCGATGCTTGGAGACCCGATAATACAAGTGCTACCATTGCTCAGTTGGGTGGTGACAGACAAAATAATTATTCTAGATCATCTGATATGTTTATTGAAGATGGCTCCTTTTTAAGATTTAAAAATATTTCTTTAGGATACACTATTCCAGAAAATCTTTCTAGAAAGGTTAATATTGAAAAATTAAGATTTTATGTAGCTCTTCAAAACTATTTTACAATTACAAAATACACTGGCCGAGATCCTGAACTTGGCAGTACGTGGGGAGTTTTTGTACAGAAGGCAGACTTAGGGAATTATACCATTCCTAAAACATTAAATTTTGGAATTAACGCAACATTTTAATTAAATAATTATGAAAAACTTTAAAAAACTTTTATGCTTTATTATTGTCTTTGTTAGTGCATCTTGCAGCAAAGAATGGTTAGAATTAGAACAGCCTGGAAATAACGACAAGCCCTATTTTGTAGATGCAGGTAGCGCATATGAAGCAGTAGTCGCAGCATACGATGTACAAGCCTGGAGAATGAATGTTGTCTCATTGTGGGCAGTAGGATCTGTTATGTCTGATGATGCTGTTAAAGGCGGAGAAAGTCCAGGAGACCAGCAAGGCATGTACGACTGCATGAATTTTAATGCTACTCCTAATACGGATGTTCCTTCATGGATATGGGGAGATTTATATAGAATGATAGCAAGAGCAAGTTTTGCTGTTGACATTATGATAGAACAAGATGCAAGTGATGAATATAAAATTCCTATGGATTTAGATTTGAGAAACAGATTTATTGCTGAGTGTAGATTTCTTAGAGGCTATAGCTATTTTAGATTGGTGAGAAACTTTGGAGGGGTAATGCTCTACACTTCTGCAGAAGACGATGAAACTACCCATGGTTCAGACCTTTCTAATGTTAGGGCAACGCCTGAGGAAGTTTACTCTCAGGTAGAGGCAGATTTATTATTTGCATCTCAATATTTACCAGCAACTGTGCCTTTAGCAGAACAAGGAAGGGCTACTAAAGGAGCTGCTGATGGACTTTTAGCAAAAGCTTATTTATACCAAGAAAAATGGGGACAAGCAAAAGCTCAATGTGAGGCAGTTGTAAATTCAGGACTGTATGGGTTAGAACCTAACTATGGAGATATTTTTAGTTCTGCTAAACAATGGGGGCAAGAAGTAGTTTATTCTTTACATATGGTAGAAGATCCTGATGGAAACTGGGGAGAACATGAAGGCTCTTGGTTAAGTATTTGGTTTGGAGATAGAGACATGGGATGGGGATATGGATTTAGATGCCCAACTACTGACTTTATTAATGCCTTTGAACCTGGTGACGATAGGTTGGATGCTAGCGTTGTATTTGATGGAGAATCCATCCCTGGTATTTTTGGTGGAGCTCCTCATGACTTTACTGGTGGAAGCTGGAATCCTCCAACTGGATTTATGGGACAAAAATACTTAATCCCAGATAGTGAAAGACCCGTTACAGCAGACTGTAATGGAAATCTTGATTATATTTTCTTAAGATATGCAGATATACTTCTAATGCATGCTGAAGCTTCAATGGAACTTGGAGATAATGCTGCTGCTGAAAATTCTCTAAACCTTGTAAGAAATAGAGCTGGGTTAGCTAACTATGATGCAAATGCGGCTGTAATTTCAACGTATAAGGAAACTACTCTACTAGGCCACGGTCCGTTAAAGGCAAGTATTTACCATGAAAGAAGGGTAGAGTTTGGATTAGAAAGCGAGCGTTTTTACGATTTAGTAAGATGGGGAGATGCAGCTACTGTGCTTCAAAATTTTGATGACAATGGTCAAACTTATGGGAAAAACAACTTTGTTTCTGGGTGTAGTGAACTATTGCCTATTCCAGCTGGAGATATTAGTGCTTCAAATGGTGCCATTGAACAAAATCCTTGCTATTAAAGTATTTTAATATCTTTCTTACATGAAATTTTATCTTAAAGTAATTGCATTACTGATAGGGATCAATGTCAGTGGACAAACTTTACTTCACACCAACGGAAAAGCTATTGTCAATGCCAACGGAGACACTGTTATCCTAAAAACAATGAATCTTGGTGGGTGGATGCTAATAGAACCTTATCAATTGCAGGCAGCCGGTGTAGCCTCAGCCCAATGGGAACTAGAAGAAAAAATAGAACAATTAATAGGGGCAGCCGAAAAAGAAATTTTTTTAGAGAACTGGTATGCCAATCATGCGAGAAAAATTGACATCGATTCTCTAGCCTCTTGGGGATTTAATGCAATTAGACTTCCTATGCATTACAATCTTTTTACATTATCCATTCAAGAAGAGCCTATTCTTGGTCAGAATACGTGGCTAACCAAAGGCTTTGAAATGACAGATAGTTTGGTTTCTTGGTGCAAGCAAAATAACATGTATGTAGTTTTAGACCTTCATGCAGCCCCTGGAGGTCAAGGTGGAAATTCTGGAATTAGTGATTATAACCCTGCTTACCCTTCTCTTTGGGAAGATGTTAATAACCAACATAAAACCATGTCGCTTTGGAAGAAAATAGCAGAACATTATGTAAATGAACCTGCGATTGCGGGCTATGATTTTCTAAACGAAACTAATTGGAATTTGGGCACCAACGAGCTAAGAAATTTTTATACCCAGCTTACTGACAGTGTTAGAGCAGTAGATACCAACCATATTATTTTTATTGAAGGAAATTGGTATGCAAATGATTTTAGTGGACTAACTCCTCCATGGGATAACAACATGGTTTATAGCCCTCATAAGTATTGGTCTAAAAACTTTCAAGCAGATATTCAGTGGGCTTTAGATATTAGAGACAGCTGGAATGTTCCTATTTGGTTTGGAGAATCTGGAGAGAATTCCAATACTTGGTTTAGAAATGCCATAAGACTTTTTGAGGATCACGACTTGGGTTGGGCATGGTGGCCTATGAAAAAGTTAGAGTCTATTTCCTGTCCTATGTCTATAACAAAAACAGTAGACTACGAAAACTTATTAAATTATTGGGATTCTGGAAATAATCCTCCTTCTACAGCATCTGCAATTAATACATTGTTTCAATTAACAGAGGACTTAAAGCTAGAAAACTGTACTTACCAAGAGGATGTCATAGATGCAATGTTTAGACAAGTATATTCTAACGAAACTAGACCTTTTGATAGTGTAGCTAAAATACCTGGAAGAATATTTGCTCCAGATTTTGATATGGGAGTAGTTGGAGAAGCATATCACGACAATATAGTTTCTGATTTTCATGTAACTACTGGAGTTTACACTGCTTGGAACGAAGGATGGTCCTACAGAAATGATGGAGCTGACATAAGCGAATGTAATGATGTTTACCTTTTTCATAATGGTTATCAAGTTGGCTGGTTTGAAGAGGGAGAATTTTTACAATATGAAGTGGATGTGGATTCTTCTGGGGTTTATGATATCAACCTTAGGTATTCTGCATTTAATAGTAATTCTAAAGTAAGTTTTTCTGTCAATGATACGTTGTTTACTCCATCTACCGCTTTATCAAATACTAATAATTGGAGCTTTTGGAATACTGCAACAATACAGGATGTCTTATTAGATTCAGGTCGTCATAAAATTAGATTTCACTGTGATGGGGGTGAGATTAATGTAAATTCTTTTGAGTTTGTTAGGACAGGGAATATTCAGGAAATTAACTCCAACTTTATTTCTGCTAGAACACTTGACATGTATAATGTTGAGATTTTAATGAGCAAGCCAATTGATTTTTCATCCATTCCGTCAAGTCTTTTAAATAATCCTAATTCTGATTTTACACTTCATATTGATTCTACTAGTAACATTTCTATTAATAGCATTCAATATGACACAGCCCACCCAAGAATACTTAATTTACAGCTAAGTTGGGCTATAGAGGGTTGGTCTAGTACAAATTCAACTCCAACTAAAATTGATGTCTCTTATTCTGGAAGTCAAATCTATGCATTGGATGGCACCATACAATCTACATTTTCTTATGAAGATGTAGCCAATGGTTTGTCTTGCAATTATAACTGTATTCCAGGGATAATTGAAGCTGAAAATTACTTTTTTGAAGATGGAATTGGAGTAGAAGGATGTACAGACGTGGGGGGCGGGGAAAATATTGGCTATTTACATGCTGGTGATTATATAGATTATTATATAAACGCTAAATTTTCTGGAAGTTTCCAGGTGAGTTATAGAAATGCTTCTGATGGTCAAAACGGAAGTCTTGAAATGCAATTAATTGACAGCTTAGGAAATAGCACTATACTAAACCAAGTAAATTTTGCAGCCACTGGTGGATGGCAGACTTGGCAAACGACGAATACATCAGAAGTATTCTGGCTAAATAAAGGAATTCATCATATACGAATACTAATTACCAATCAAGAGTTTAACTTAAACTGGTTTAGATTTGATATTGCTGCAGATGATGGTATAAATAACTCTCTAAAAAACACCATTGATGTCTACCCTAATCCAACCAATGATTTTCTAACTGTAAGAAGTTTAAATGGACATAAAATAAAGCAAGTAATGGTTTTTGACTTATATGGAAAGTTAGTGATGAATACCAATGAAACCATACTAGATTTAAAATCTTTAAATAATGGTATTTACTTCTTGAAAGTATTTACTGCAAATCATGTAGAGGAACTGAAAATTATTAAAAAAACCTAGCTTTAGCACAGCATATCTGCCGCAGAAATTGCTGGTAAAATGGAGGGCTTAACGTTGGCAATAAACCCCATTGATTCTACATAGCCAACGGATGCTGAGACCAACTTGTGAGATTGGTGACTTTGATTACTGTTAAAATCTAAATCTATAGAATCTACTTTTATTCCTCTATCTTTTAAATAAATAGCAACATCTACGGATCTAGTGGTTTCTCCCCACAACTTGGTCCACATATCATGAATTTTAGGGAGTCTTTCTTTGTGGTATAAAAAATGACAGCCAGTATTGCCAATATGAAAAAGTACGGTGGTTGCATAATTAGTATGCATAGCAATATTTTGGCTATCACAGCCAACGTGTAGTTTTATTGGGTAACTAGAGTTATCTAAAAAGTATTTCTTTACGTATGAAGAGATTTCATAATCTTTACTGTCCAATAGTTTATTAAAATACATTTTACTTAGATTATAAAATTCTGTCTTAAATATAAGAATATTTGATATTCAAAATTTAAATAATTCACAGATTAAAATTATTCACACAAACTAATGGAATATTTTACCAATAGACATTTTACAGGCAATTATACTATAATATTACATTTACAGCATAATAAATATTATAGCAACTATTTCTATGAAATTAAAATTGATATTTGGCTCAGACACAGGAAATACAGATTTTGTAGTAGAGAATTATTTATTGTATTTGCTTAATGCTTTTGACCTAGAGGTAACCGAAGTTCATAAAGTAGTTGAGAAAGACTGGGTGGATAATTCCCTATTTATTTTGGGAGTTCCAACATGGTATGATGGGGTTTTGCAAAGCGACTGGGAAGATTACTTTGACGACTTTAAACAAATAGATTTTAACGGAAAAACAGTAGCAATTTTTGGACTAGGTGACCAAATAGGGTACGATGAATATTTTGTAGACGGCATAGGAATATTAGCAAAGGTGGTTATTGAAAATGGAGGCAGAGTTATTGGTAATTGGCCCACAGATAATTATAGTTTTGCAAAATCTAAAGCTTTAATAAATAAAGATTATTTTTATGGGCTTCCACTAGACCAAGACAATGAAGATGAACTTACCCTAGGCAGAATAGAGAAGTGGGTGGAGCAACTAAAAAATGAAATAGCTGAAATTTAATCCGCCAACCGTACTAGAGATATTTAGTAAATGAAAAATTTATTGCACTTTTATAAATCTGAAGAAAAACAGCTGAAAAACCGGCTTTTAAAAGTTAAAAAAAATCTAAAAATACTTAGCCTATTACGAATTACAGTTTTTATTCTTACAGCAATTGCTATTTATTTATTTTTTGAAAACACGTTAGTAAGTTCAGTATTTTTAATTGTTGGTGGAAGTGGATTTTATTTTTTAGTAGTGAAATATTCTAAAGAAAAGTTAGAAAGAACCCTACTGAACTGCAAAATTGAAATTAACCAAACCGAAATTGCTGTAATCAATGGCGATTTTTCCTTTCTTCCAAATGGAGATAAATATTTGAATAGCGATCATCATTATAGTCACGATATTGATTTATTTGGAGAAAACTCTTTTTTTCAATACCTCAATAGAACAGCTTCGGTAGATGGAAGTGGAAAGCTGGCCAGCCTAATTAACGAAAACCACACTATATCAATTTACCAAAAGCAAGAAGCTATTAAAGAATTGTCAGAAAAAGTAAAATGGAGACAACATTTCTCTGCCTTAATATCCATGGTAAAAACTGAAATTCCTACTATAAAAATTATTGGCTTTTTTAAAAATTACAAAAGTGTTTTTTCTAAAATAGCCTTGTTCTTGCCTATTTCATTTTCTGCAATTAGTATCTTATTTATTGTACTCACTTTTTTTGAAATTCTTCCATTAAATGCGCTGGTTATTTGGTTTTTTGTTGGGCTAATAGTAACCAGTCTGTTTTTGAAAAAAACACAAAAATTATACACCAATGCTTCCAAAGTAAAAGATATCTTTAGACAATATCATCTAGTCTTACAAGAAATAGAAAATACCAACTTTTCCTCTAAAATTTTAAAAGAGAAACAAAAGGAAATTCAGTCTGAAAACAAAAAGGCATCTTCCATTTTTAACGAATTTTCAAAAGCGCTAGATGCCTTCGATCAAAGAAATAATTTGCTAATCGCAAGTCTTGGAAATGCATTTTTTCTCTGGGAAATAAAATGTGCTATTAAAGTTGAAAAATGGATAATTCTATATAACCATACCGTAGAGCAATGGCTAGATGTGATTACTTTTTTTGACGCTAAGAATTCATTGGCCAATTTTTGTTTCAATCATCCTACATATGTTTTTCCTGAAATTGTAAAAGACAGTTCTATTATTAACTCTCAAAAGTTGGGCCATCCCTTGTTAAATTCGAAAAATAGAATTGACAATGATTTTGAAATAAATAACAATTCTTTTTTAATTGTTACCGGAGCTAACATGGCTGGAAAAAGTACCTTTTTACGAACCATATCGTTGTCTATCGTTATGGCCAATATTGGTCTGCCAATTTGTGCAAATTCGTTCAAATACAAGCCCGTAAAATTAATTACCAGCATGCGAACATCTGATTCTTTGGCAGAAAATGAATCTTATTTTTACTCCGAATTGAAAAGGCTGAAATTAATTGTTGATACAGTTAAAACAGATGATTATTTTATAGTACTTGACGAAATTTTAAAAGGAACCAATAGCAAAGACAAAGCTTCTGGGTCTAAGAAATTTGTAGAGAAACTAGTAACTCTAAATACCACTGGTATTATCGCTACCCACGATGTTAGTTTGTGTGAACTAGAAAATGATTTTAAGGATATTAAAAACTTCTTTTTTGATGCAAAAATTTCTAACAACGAACTTAGTTTTGATTATTTATTCAAAAAAGGAGTTTGTGAAAACATGAATGCTTCTTTTCTACTTAAAAAGATGAAAATTATTTAACAAAAATTATTTTATTCAAAAAGTTGATACCTTTACTTTTGTTCTAAAATCATAATAACATTACTATGAAAAAAATTATCTCTCTACTTTCAATAGCACTTTGCTTTTTTAACTATAGCGCACAAACAACCCATACCGTCAACGCTGGAAGCTATTACTATACACCAACCAACCTAACTGTCCAAGTAGGTGATTCTGTAATTTGGATAAATGATGGTGGCCTGCACGATGTGAATGGAAATATTAACTCCATCACCAATCAGCCTTTCAATAACCCTGTTACTTTCGATTCTCCATCTACTAATACAGCTGGAGCAGTTATTTTTGCTTATAAATTTACTGTCCCGGGCACCTACAATTACGATTGTTCTGTAGGAAGTCATGCTGCTAATGGAATGGTTGGAAGCGTGATTGTAACAGATCCTTCTACAAATATAAATACAGCTAATTCCAACTATTTAATTTATCCAAATCCTACTTCTGATTTTGTTTACTTAAGTGGACTCAATGGAGATTCAAAGACTATGGTTTACAATATTACTGGTAAGTTGCTACAATCAACCAATGAGAAAAAGATAGATTTGAGTAGCTATCCAAACGGTCTATACATATTGAATATACGTACCAACAACAGAGTTAATACGCACAGTATTATTAAAGAGTAAACTCTTTTCAAGAAAAAAGAATTTCGTATTTATATTATTTCTGCTATTTAGAATGACAATAAACTAGCAAAAAAATAGCAGGATATTGTGGTTTTGTTTAGTCTTTTTGTAGTTTTGTTAAACAACATTAATTATAAACTATGTCTTTAATATCTAACAATGTCTGTTTTAATTGCGAAAATCTTACCGACAGCATTACCTGCGGAAAACACGATTTTAATGTAAACTTGGATAACTATTGCGATGATCACAATTATAAAAAGTCATTAAATAAAACATCTTCTTGTGGCAACTGTATTAAGTTTAAATCTGATAATTGTCCCAACCCAACCTATGCAGCAGAAAAACTACTTTGCTTTTCTTGGGTAGCTAATAACTAAAATTTCTTAGAATTATTATTTATTTGGAAGTTACTAAAGGGTGTCCCAAAGACTCTTTAACTTCAAGGATTTTATTATTTGATCAATATCCTCTTGTTCCTTTATTTCTAAACTAACGGTTTTCTCCCCTGAAATTGGCAAATCAAAAAAGTTATTAGAAAAATTGTTTTCACTACTAGAAGATATCCAAACTCCTTTAGCAAAATATTTACTTTTAATTGTTACATATAATTTTTTCTCTTTTTCTTTAATTTTTGTTTCCAACTCAAGTTCTGGGTTGGGGATGTCTAATTCTTTGAAAGGCTCTAAATAGACATTTTTAGAAGATATGTTTTTTTCCCCTTTTTTTAATACTATCTCTAAATAGCACCTAGGAGGAATTTGATTTTTTAAAATAGATAAAACAGCATTCGCTTCAAATGGTTGAAAATCAATTTTTTTTGTCCATTTTTTTAAAAGAGTGTCACCTTTAAATGGAAAGCAAGTAACCTCAACATCTCCATAAAAATCATCTTTTAAGTCTGATATAACCGCTATTTGCAAATTACTATCTAAAAACTCGTGGCTAACTATTACAGGCTTAAAAGCATCTCTAACCTTGTAATGAAGCGCTTTCCATTTTCCATAATAATTAATACTAGACCAAGAAGCTCCGGGCCAACAGTCATTTA
>Ga0206682_10001645_pt1 | contig 21713 bp, 6 predicted proteins | sample M240m12015metaG_FD_155444 | JGI IMG/M metagenome (GOLD analysis project Ga0206682, IMG submission 155444) | Ammonia-oxidizing marine archaeal communities from Monterey Bay, California, United States - M2 40m 12015 | ecosystem: Environmental > Aquatic > Marine > Intertidal zone | place: USA...
ACGGCGGTCCCGATGCATCGCGTCCCGACGCCGCAGGCTCCGACGCAGTGGCGCGCGATGCCGACCGAAAACGCGCCGCCGCCGCGCGCGGCGTTCCCCCCGGGACCGGCATCTGACACGCGCTTCCGCGCGTCCGGCCCGCCTCCTGTGCAGATGCGAAGGGGTCCCCCCCCGCGCGTGAACCCCGTGTTTACGCCTCACGCGAGTTGATGAATGTAGGCGCGTCGTTAAAAAGCGCGCGAAACAGTACGTACCGGTAGCAACCGGTTCGATTACAAACACGCGTCGTCACTTCCGCACGTACGCGTCCAGCGTCTCGGCGAGCACCCGCGCGTCGAAGTCGGCGGTGAACACGCACCCGCCGAGGTCGCCCTTGAGCAGAATCAGCCTGAGCTTCCCGTTCGCGGCTTTCTTGTCCACGGCCATGAGCTTCTCGAACGTCTCCACGGTCATGCACTCCGGGACGTCCGTCGGCAGGTTGAACTTCTTCAGCAGGTCCAGGGTCCGCCGCGCGACGCTCTCGTCCGTCCACCCGAGCCGCTCGGACATGTCCGCCGCCATCACCATCCCCACGGAAACAGCCTCGCCGTGAAGCCACTCGCCGTACCCAATGCCCGTCTCGATCGCGTGTCCGAACGTGTGCCCCAGGTTGAGCGTCGCGCGGACGCCTCCTTCCTTCTCGTCCAGAGCCACCACCTCGGCTTTGTTCACGCAGGATCGCTCAATCGCGCGCACCACGACGTCCCCGTCGCGCGCCATGAGCGCGTCGACGTTGCGCTCCTGCCACTCGAAAAAATCGGCGTCGCGAATCAGCCCGTATTTCACCACCTCGGCCATCCCGGAGGCGTACTCCCGGTCGGGAAGCGTGGACAGCGTGTCCGTGTCGACGAGCACGCACCGAGGCTGGTAAAACGCGCCGATCATGTTTTTCCCCGCGGGGTGGTTCACGCCCGTCTTGCCGCCGACGGAGGAGTCGACCATGGCCATGACCGTCGTGGGAATCTGCACGAAGTGCACGCCCCGCTGATACGACGCGGCGGCGAAGCCGGTCATGTCGCCGATCACGCCGCCGCCGAGCGCCACGAACGTGGTCTGCCGGTCCAGTCTCGCGTCCAAGGCCTTGTCGAACACCTTCATCAGCACGTCCACGTTTTTGTGCTCCTCTCCGTCGGGAAGGACCACCGTTTCCACGCGGATCTCGCCGCCTTCCGACAGCGCGGCGACGACTCGATCGAGGTACAAGGGCGCGACGGTCTCGTTGGTCACCACCAACGCGGTGTTCCCAGGCACGTGCTTGCGGAGAAGGTCTCCCCCGGCGAGCAAACCCGAACCGATGTAGATCGGATACGTTCGATCCCCCAGCTCGACCTCCACCGTGGCGGCGGGCGAGGCCGTGGAGACGCTCGACGCCATGACGCGAACCGCGCGCGGGACCTTGACGGAGCGAAGGGCTTTGGGTGAGGAGACCGATTTCAACCCGAGGGCGCTGGAGCGGAGCGACGTTTGCATCGCGAGGAGGGTCCCGACAGTCTACTCCGAGTTGCGGGCGAATGCAAGCGCGAGCTGCTGTGAATGGACCCTCGTGGGCGTTTCTCCATAAAATGGAGTTCTCGCGATCCGATTCCGCGCTGGAGTCACGAACCCTGAAACGCCCCCGTCGAGGTCGGATAAGGTGCCCAAATCTGACGGTGGAACTCTTTCCGCGCGATTCTTTTCCCTCACGCCGCCAAGCCCCTTGTCATAAACAAGGGGAAGGGCATCTGCCTGAAATCGCTCGCCTCGGCGCCTCGCGCTCTCTCACTCGTACGGCGACATCCGCCCCTGACGCTCATCCGCGCCTGGGCGCTCGGGGATTTCGCACGTTCCGTCACTGGACACGGAAACAGGAGAGCAATGTCGTCCCTCGTCGCATTCCCGTCCGCGCGCTCGAGCGCGCCCGTGCCGAAACGTGGCGAGCGCTCGAGCGCGAGGTTCGGCGGGAAAAACGCCCGCTTGACTTCGCACGGACACGCCGCAAGAGGCGGGTTTCCCGCCGCCTCGCGCGCGCGGTTCACGAGCGTCTCGCTCGCGGCGCCTGACTCGAGCAACGTGTCGACTGACGTGTCGACTGATGTGTCGCTCGAAGACCAGCTCGCGTCGCCGGCGAGCGCTCCGCCCCCGAGCGTCGCCGAGAGCGCCTTCGAGCCACCTTCATTCCCGGTGAGCGCGCCGGCCGAGCCCACGAAGACCACCTTTCAGAAACGCGTCGAAGCGGCCGCCGCCGCCCTGAAAACCGGCAGGGCGAGTCAGACTCGACGCCGGGCGCCGACGGCGGCGCCCGCGCCGAGCGGCGGCGTCACCGCGGCGGCGGCGCGGCCGGCGCCCACCGGGCGGGCCCCTGTTCGTTCGTCGAAGGGCGGCGTGCCGAGCGCCAGCGCCGCGCCCTCCCTGATCGAGAAGGCCGAGAGCGAGAGCGAGATGGCGGCGAGTCAGAGACGCTTATTCGAGCAGATGGTGACGTTGCGCACGCGTCTCAACGAGCGACTGGCGGCGTCGAATAAGTTTGCCAAGTTTCTGGAGTTCACGCTGCAACAGAGAGACAAGGACATCAAGCACGCGAACGAGCGCTTGGTCGCGGCGATGCTGGAGATTGACTCCCTGAAGTCCATCGTGCAAGACGCCGCCGATGCGGTGGAGAAGGAGCAGGCGGTCGGTCTCGGGGAGCCGAGCGTGACCGACACGAAGAGCGTCAACGCCGTCGCGAGGCTGGAGACGGTGACGCGACGGTTGGATCTCATGTCCAAGGCTTTGAAGAAGGACGTCGAGAAGATCGACGCGGCATGCATCAAGACCGTCCCGATCCGCTGGGTGGGCATGGCGTCGGACATCAGGATTATGGGGTCGTTCGACCACTGGACGAAAGGCGTGGCGATGTCCCCAGAACACATAGAGGGCGGGTCCAATGTGTTCGTCGCGGACATGAACTTGGTGGCGGGGACGTACGAGATTAAATTCGTCGTCGACGGAATATGGCAAACCGCGCAGGAGTGGCCCACCACCGGGGACGGTCTTGACGCCAACAACCTTCTGATCGTGGAGTGAGCGGGGGAGTGCGTGACGCGTCGGCGCGTCGGCGGGGTGGATTTATTTTTTTGTGTACGCATCCAGAAAGCGGTTACGTCTCATTCTGTCATCGTTCTTCTTGGGGCTTTCCGACGGCGCTCGGCTCGCGCGCCCAGTGTCCAGTCTGACCGTCACTCGAGAGAAGTTTTCGGGTGTCAATGTCAAGAACTTTTTATCTACGGCGGTGGCACATCACGACCACACGACGGCGGGGACTCTCGCGTCATCTCTGAGCTCGCGCTGTGCCTGATATGGCGCACGCAATCGCTATCTCGGTGCTTCGCCATCCGACGGTCGCGCTCAGGAACACGGCTCCGACCTGTCGACGTCACACGCACCGGAGAGTTCCGATCGCGGGCAAGCCAGACGACGACGTCGTCGCGAGCCCGACTGACTCGGGACGAGGAGCGCGCGCGTTCAGCAGACGCGATGCGATTGCGCTGACCTCGGCGTGGCTTTCCGCGGGGAGTGCCGTGTCGGCGCCCGCGGCTTTCGCGGTGGAGTCGTCCCAACCTGACTTCGCTGTGTTCGCGGACCCGAAGAACCTTTTCCGATTGGAGTACCCGGTTGGCTGGCAAGAGGTGAACAAAGCCGGCGCCACCCTGCTGCTCCGGGACCCGACGCAGAAGTACTCGCAGATCGGTGTGACCGTGAGCCCGGTGAAAATAGCCTCCTTGGCTGAATTCGGGTCGGTTCGAGACATAGGAGAGAAGTTAACGCAAGCGGAGGCGGCGAAGGAGAGCACGGTTCCCGGAGGCGTGACGCTGGTTTCCGAGGGCGAGCGCGTCGGCCCGGCGAGCGGGACGACTTTCTACGAGTACGAGTATCGCCTCGTGACGACGCGCGGGAACAAACGCGTGTTCAACGCCGTCGCAGTGAGAAACAACGTGCTGTACATCATGAACGCGCAGGTTTTCGAAAAAGGGGACGACGCGACGGCTGAGGAGATCGCGGTGGTCGCGTCTGTCGCGAGCGCGTTGAGACGAGTGATGCGCGCCTTCGACGTCGGGCGCGAGAGCGTCGCGTCGTGACTTCTTTTCGTGAAAGGAGGCGCTTTCATTCCATAAACATCTCGTCTCTCGACGTTCGCGACGTGTCTCTGAAGCCCGCACTCACGTCCACGCCACGAATTGTTGCGTGGATTCGTCAAACCACCACCACCTCCCCTCGCCGTCTGTGAAACCTCCAGTTTTGGGGCAATACGACAAACCGCTGGACTCGCACTTGTACAGTTTCGTCGTCTCGTCAAACGCGTACCCCTCGGGGACGGACGGCTCAAACGTCTCCTTCCGCGAGTCGTACACGTCGTACTCTCCGCTGCTCATTAACGCGCTGCTCAACTCCGTGACCTTCTCGAACGCGATCTTGCTTTGGGCATCCATGGAAGACTCGGTTTTCCTCGTCGAGGTTGACGACTTGGTCGCTCCGTTCCCGCGCCCGGCGCTCGCGCCTCCTAAACGCTTCAACGCATCCAACACGGTTTCTCCCGGCTCGAGGTACGCGCACAACTCTCGCTTGATGTTCGCGACGTCTGCATCCGTCGTTTCCTCTCCTTCATTATCCGAATCTTTACGCACAGCAAGCTTTTCGCCAGCTGTGGAAAGCCGCGCGTCCGCGTGGACGTCATCGAGCCACGCGTCTTTCTCGTCTTCAGCGTCGCTTTCGTTTCTGACGTAGTTGCCGTCATCATCGAAGTATCCTTCACGTCTCTCTCGCTCGAGGTTGAAAGGTTCAAACTCAGTTTCCTCGTCGTTTTCGTCCGGGGCGTGTCCAGCCTCGAAGCTCTCCACACCACGCACTGTTCAGTGTTTCGGGACGGGGGTTTAGTTAGATTAGCAAGATATGAAAAAAACGCGAAAGTTTCTCGCGAGTGAGTCCGGAACCTACTTCTAGCTGCGTTCTCCGATCGCAGGAGAGAACGATGTTTCACCGCCTTCGCGATCATTTCCTGCGTGATAGATTGATCAATCGGACCAACATCCTCTTTCGTGGGATCATCCTGTTCACCACCCCTCCCAGAGGGTTGGTCGAGCCCAACTTCTCTACCAGGGTCGTGCACTTCATTTCGCTTCATTTTTGCCGCTCGTTCGTCAGCTAAAGCAGCTTCTACAACACCCATCGTGGTATCATTAACATCACGCCTCCGAACCCGTGATGACATGACCCCTGTGAAGCTCCTTCGGAACGACTAACGCGTTCTCAACGAGTATGCGTAGATGCGTAGTGCGTTTTATAACAAGCTATCAGGCAACTAACTCATATTGAAGTGAAAACTGTCTTCGACTTTTTTCAGCAACGAGTCGAAAGATGATACTTCAGCTGAAAAAGCAGCATCCCACTCGAGAGGTGTAATCTCTCCGGGCCGTTCTGCAACTGTCATACACTTAGTATTCACATCATGTCGTTGCTGAATGAAGAGATTATATTTAGCTGTGTGTTGCTCTGCATATTTAGCAGCAGACATCTGATACAAAGCACCGTACTTATGAGTGTCATCAGAAACTCTGAAAAAATCAAACCACCGCTCGTCAATATCTGCTTTTTCCGTGCTCCCAAAAGTAAATGCAGCGGCATCAATATCGCCTCGCATACGACACTGCACAGCCGCATTAAATGCTACGCGCGCAGCAGGCGTATCGTACAGCGCAGCAAATGTGATGCCTGATATATTCTTCTGTTGGAACTCTGTTAATAATGTAGCGCGCACAGAGGCGAGGACGACAGCTGCAGCGTGCTCTTCACGGATATGTATTTGCCTGCCAGTTTGGTCATCCTTGTAATCTGTGCTCGCATTTTCCGAACAAGAAGAGTGTCCAGCTAGCAATCTCGACGGGAGGTGAATTCCGATAACTGGCACAGTCGCCTTGAGTGCTGCGGGGGACCAACGTTCTATTCCTTCCATAAGGTCCTGTATAAAAACAATTACCACTGGCGGTGAATGGTGGACAACGTTGGGCCGCTCACAAGAGGCGCAATCACTTGCTTGCCCACGCGTAAGAGACCAGGATTTCTCGTTCAGTCCTAATATCACCCTTCCAACACATGCATCTAGGTTCGGAATCTTGACTTCGGGCTCCACACGACAGTGACCATTATCACAACGATCGTCTCTTGATTTAAAAGTTGACACGATGCGTACACCAACTTGTTTCCAAAGGGGAAGGCTATGTTTTGGGAGATGCCATTCATCAACAGCCCAAGCATACTCTAGAAAATGTTCATCGGCCTTATCCTCTTCTGCAGTAACTGATTTGAGCACTGAGTGAATGCAAGAGGCTGTGAGGGAGGAAAAGCTGTGTTTGTTTCTCTCTAGACTAACAAAAGGCTTCAAAACGTCTTGCTTACTTGTACAAGAGATGTCATGAACATGAACATCATACCATACGCTATCAAGCTCTGCTGACAGATGTGGTATTATGGTGTCCTCGAGATCACCTCCATCTGTCATCGTTGTCAGGATGTTCATGTGATTACCTTGACAATGCACGACTTCAACATTATCGCACGCAAGTACCCATGCATATCCACCGATAGACTGAAGACAAACTGATGGAGAATTACCGAATAGATTAGGTTCACATACGAGCGGGTCAACGTTCCTCTTTTCATCAGGTTGATTGTTCATCACCACGTCAGTGGCGAACAGTGCATCGTTCTCTTCGCCAGCTTTATAAGTAAAAACTTTGCTTCTCAACCGGCAAAGTGCACTTGATTCTGGATGACCACAAACAAGTTGCCACGAGGACATGTCCATCTGCCCTGAGTTTCTGCTGTGGATGATTCCACTGTTCCATTGATTAGCGTATGGCCCTGCGCTGATCTCTTCGTCCATTAGCTTAGCATCTATGCGGCGCCCAAGTGCTTGGAATGTGACTGCCTCAAATAAAGAATATTTTTCATCACGTGACATGGATGACCATCCAGCGACCCCTGTGTCGTAGTGAAACGATGCTAGCGCAACTTCCATATACGCGAGACCTGTTGAATCTTGCAACTGTTGTGGTCTTCGTATATCATTTTGTTGAATTTCTGGAGCTCTACTTGTTGCAGCAGCACTGCCAGGAGTACCTATATCGTTCCATTCTGATTTGAACTGCACCGGGTGTGGTGCGTCAAAAAGGATACATATCGCTTCTCGATCAAACTCGAACTCCAGCGTCATCGCTGACTCCACGGCAAGAACACCACCGAGTGAGTGGCCACCGACGGCGATACAACCCTCAGGCTGTGAAGAATTAATCATGCGCGCATGCGCCGTTGCCACCTCAGGCCAAGGGCGTGCGGCAACGTCACGCTCAAGGGTATGCACAGGGTGGCGACCGAGCTGTAATTCACTTACAAGTCTCATATATGCGATTTGTCCATCACCAAATGCTGGTGCACCAAGAAATAGTGAAGGATGGGCATTACTTTCAGGCTTCAGGGATTTGATCAGCATGTCGGTCGGTGATAGATCAGGGACGACTGGTTGACTTTGGATTTCGCTGCAGACAGCCGATTCTGTCACTGGTGGCTCGATGAACCCAGCAGCCGCTGGTTGTCTTTCTCCACCAATCTTTGAAAGTTCCATAGTGGTAACGATCCGCTCAAAGATTACCGTCGCTGTGGGTGCACTGGCTATTTCTGGTATATCGAGAGTAATCCCCATTGATGACTGCAGCATAGTAGCAAGCTCGACCGCTGCAATACTATCTATGCCCACGTTTGTCAAATATTCATTAGAGTGTACAGGCACGCCAGCAACTTCTTCAACAGCGTCAAGGATTCTCTCAAGTATATTGTTTTGCAACATGGGTTTAGGGTTGTTTTTTGCCCGTGAGCCAATTGTGAGAGTTGTTGTTGCTTCCATGTCATTAAGATCGCTAATGCTGTGAGTATCACACGTGGTATTAGCAATACTCCTGTGATGTGGTAAAACTGTCACGTCCGCATAACCACATGGCTCACATGCAACTGTTGCTGTGCACAGATACTTTTGAACCACGTTTGACCGTTGATACACCGCCCCATGAATCTGCACACAATCAGTATTATTTTTCAGCCCAGTTGATGGTGATGCTGGTAAGTCACGCTGAAATAGGGTGTATGTGTCCAGAGTAAGGCATCTATTCAATTCAACCTTTCTTTGCTGAGCTGTTATAATGTCATTCGCAGCATGAACTGCAGCTGCAGTCCATGTACCACAGTCGTTGTATGGATTTTTGGGAATGGCAAGCTCAGCAACAAAGACATCTCTGAAAGACGTAGTATTGATTTTTTGTATAATTCCCTGATATTTGCGCTGCGTCGCTACTAGACACGCTAGACACGCGCATGTCATCAAATGAGCGAAATGTACGGAACTTCTCGCTATAATTTGTCCACTTTGTGTCCCCGCTTCTATCAACCCTGACAATGTGTTCACGTTTATGTGAAAAGTATTTGTATTTTTCATTTCAATTATTCTTTCTGCAGGAACGACAGAACCAGCAAGAAACACATTAGTATTATTGAGGGGAACTGCTAAGTGTGCGATTTGAGCACAGGCACCAAGCCAAACGAGAGGAAATGATACAGGCTGTTCAATTGACCCATTGGAAGGGATCCACCCGGGTGGCGAGGCAAAGTAAGCTTCATAGGTTTCATCATGCGTTTGAGGACAAGTACAGTGTCTCATTCTTGCAACCGCAAGCACACCACCTCTTGGGCCCTTCAGGGACCAGTGCTGTTCCTTCTCGAAATTCACTTTGTATGCCATTCTAGCGTCGTGGACTTGATGCAACATCGCCTCATTAGCAGAGGTTGAAGATGTGGCTATATGAACGTTTGATCCTGAGAACGCAAACCCATTTATTCCAACACGCGCGAAACCAGAAGCATGCTGACATCCACAGCCGGAGGTGTTGCGAGGGATGAAAATTTCACATTTTGTTTGGCGTCCTCGTAATTCAGTGACAAGGTATGGACTAAGGATTCGAAGGTAATTCAGCATTGCAATACGTCGAGAAGCAAATTCTTCATCAACTCGAAGCAATGCCACAGCGCCGGCTGCTGCTTCAGAGTGACCGGCGTGAGATTTTGATGCCGCAAGAACAAGTGGCGAAATGCACATATCAAGAAGTTTTTGTTGCCGACTAAGTGCAGAAGTTAAGGAATTCAACTCTATTGGATCCCCGAGTGTCGTGCCGGTGCCATGCATAGACACACCGCCCATAGAGACATCTGGATGCGCGATCATTGCTGTATGTGCCTTGGTGTGTGCAATTGTGATCACCATTTGTTGAGCCAGACCGTTTGGTGCAGTTAGGGACGAACTCCGACCATCTTGATTCGCTGCTGATGCATCAACATTAAAGAGTGCGCTGCAACCTATATTGTCTGACCTTTGGGTGTCTAATCGTACATGATGTTTAAGCATGAAGGTGGCGACAGCCTCAGCTCGCCCATATCCATCCGCAGACTTCTCCAGAACTTTACATCGACCATCTGATGACAGCATTCCTGCCGCTTTGATTGTAGCAAAGTGTGCATGTCCGATCGTCAGATTTACACCAGCACAAGTACTCCAAGCATCAGAGCTTATCTGATCGCTGGAATGAAGATGAAGAGCGCCTGAAACAGCAAGATGCACCGCCATAAGTGATGCAGAACATGCAGTATCTATTGAAAGTGCGGCTAATCCAAAATTGAATACATATGCAACCCTGCCAGCCGCGACACTCAAGGCAGACCCTGTTGCAACATAAGGGTCATCTTTTACATTGTTCACCACGCTCTGATTTTCGTTGCAGTCTAAAAGTGCGTACTCGATATGTTGGACACCGACAGCGACGGCAACATTGGATTCTTTGAGTCTTGTACCGTTTCCTGCCTCTGCAAGCATTTTCGACATCAGTGTCGATTCAAGAAGTAATCTTTGTTGGGGATCAACCCGTCGTGCTTCACCGGAGCGCATTCCGAACACCTTGGCGTCGAAACGATCGATATCACCCAAAAATGCGCCAAAACGTGTGGAAACTGTTGACAAAATTCCTGAGGCAGCATCAATCCATTCAACATCCCAACGCGTTATTGGTGGTATTGATGGCTCACGAGACGATGAGATCAGCCTTGTGGTATGATTTTCATTGATATATGTTGGCTCGATGCCGGTGACTGTGCGACCATGGCTCGAAAATATTCCAGTCGCCATAGGTTGTTTTAAGTCATCGCGATTATATTGAATTGACCAAGAAGACAGTGGATCACATCGTCCTTTTCGTGATGTATCCCTGGACGAGGTTTCCTTGATTGACATTGACTCATTCTCGTCCTGGTCGGTGGAAGCCAAGAAAATGCTAAGGGCGGCAACAGAGGGATGGTTAAAGAAAGTAGCAGTGGGAATCTCTTTCCCTGTATATGTTGCGATAGCAGAGCAAAGTTCAGTGATGCCGAGAGAGTCAAGACCAGCAGCCATCAAGGGTAGATCGCGGACAGGCTCGTAACCTATTACTTCCGTTGCTGCTTTTAGGACATAGTGTTCGATGTTGTCGCATGCTGAGACTGTAATGACTTTGTTGCTCTCTTTTGTCTTGTTGTTCAAGTTGTTTTCTGTGGTTGTTGAAAAAAAAGAAGTGTCTTCCTCGCGAGCAGTCTCATCTCGGACCTCGGTGAGCATAGCCCTCAAATCAGGCCTCATTCTGTATACTTGAGCCCAATCCATGGAAGCTACCATAACAATAGCATGTCGTTGTCGGAGTACGACGTCAAGTGCAGCTATGCCCTGCTCAGGGGACATCGTTTTCACCCCAAACTTAAGCAAATTTCTGCAGACAACATCGCATTTTACCTGCTTTTTAGTGTCATATGCTTCGGCTGCCATTCCAACTTCCCCCCATGCCCCCCAGCGAACGCTTATCGCAGGCGTTCCAGCTTGATTAGCGATTAGTGTTCGAGTATCAAGCTCGTTATTTGCAGCTACATAAGCCATCTGCCCTTGATTTGCTAAAATTGCAGCTATTGAGGAAAACACACATTCAACTTGTCGCGGGCCGGCATGATTCCTTAGCGTTGAAATGTCTGGAAAGGAGAGCTTAGCGGAACACACTTCACGAAATGTGGCAAGATTTTGCCTTGGAAAAATCCGATCATTTAGGACTCCGCTGGCGTGTATGAATATCCTGTCAACAGGATCACTTTGTTGGAGGGCAAATCTAGAGGAATGACTCCCTGTAAAGGTGGAGATGTCAAATAAGACAGGAAACCGACTTGCAACATCAAATCGTTGAATGGAAATTGATCCACTGCAAGAAAAGTGAACTGCTGGAGGCCATCCCTTGGATCGCCCACTCCTGCCAAGCAAAGCGATATCGCGTGAAGCACGATTGTTTATTTTTTCGAAACGAGTTCCAGCGAACCAACTGGACACGCATGCACCAAGTGCACCCAGGCCGCCAACGATAGTGACTGCACAAGAAGAATATGTGTAGTTGTGAGAGACACCCCTGCCAAAAGATCCTCTTGGCACGACAAATATCGATTGCGGGAACATCGATTCTTGCTCTGAGTTTTCCTCATCTTCTTGTAAGTTGTTACCAGATCGAAGATAAAATACCTGCTGGTTGCGCCATGTTCCGTGTGAGCACGCCGTTTCTATATTCATAGATTCACCTACGACTGCCTCGAGATCGACATGCATTCTTTTTGATGACTTTTGCAATCCAGAAGCATGCATCACAGACGTGTTGCCAAATTCCGCAGCTCTAACCCGAAGCAATCCAGCAAGAAAACCGCCGCTCGAAGTTTGCGTGAGGTTTTGCGATGCTGAAGATGTTTTACATGTACCGACGCAAGCAAAATATGTACATTGTGTCACAGCGAGTGCTGATGCAGCAACTTCAAGTGGACGAATATTTGAACGAATATTCAGTGTTATACGACTTGTTTGGTGCTTGTCCTGGGAAAGTAAGGGGAAATATTCACCCGGTGATTCAGGAGTTGCAAGCCATGCGTTAGTGTACATCAAATTATTTGTTCTGAGAGGTGGCGCACCCTTCGCAGAGAACTCTGGGTTCATCAGTCGTGAAATATCTGGCTTTGCATGAAAAAGTGATGCAACTGTTTGGTCATTGTTATTAAGGATGGCAGCGTGATAACTCTTGCCACTGTTAAAAGAATACCCGGTACAAGTAGATAAATATCTAGAAACTCGAACATTTTCTTTCCATATCTTGTATGCTTCGACGGCCACGACGTCACGGAGTTCGGTTTCAGCATTATTACAGAGGTCTAGGGTGGCGGAAAGCGGCACAGACAAAAAACATTTATTCACGTCAGGAATAAAACGTTTCACAAAACTTTCAACTTTGATGCTGTTATGTTGCTTCATGGATAGTATTGGGTTCCTTTCAAGCACAATTGTTTTATCGTGCGTGCTACTACAAGTAGTGAATCTGTTAGAGTAGCAAGGGACGCTATGCACTTGAGCATCAAGCAGTTTTGAAATACAAACATGGCCAGACAAGTTTACATCAACGTGCAAGAACCTTTCGTTAGAGCCAAACATTTTTTTTCGATTGAGCACTATTCGACTCAGAAAGCCACTCATGACCATGTCTGTGTCTGGTGATGAAGATGGACATAGAACAGTTGTCGTTGCTACTGCAGAGAGAAGTAAGCCGTCTGAAGGCCAAAATGTATTTCTGCCTTCCGGAGGAAACACGATCATGAATCGAGAGTTGACATTTTCATTTGTATCGAAGACCGTGACCTGTTGTACAAGTGTATTTGCAACGACAGGCCATACACGATGGCTACTCGCAAGGGCGATTCGACAGGTTCGAAAGGCAGACAGATGAGAATCGTGTTGAACCGGCAAGTTCTTAAAGCGTTTCGAAAAACCGAAAATTAATCGTACGTGTGCATTCGTTCCTTGGAAGGCAAACGCACTTGTGCCACCTCGAGGTTTGGCACAAGTGACTGACGACTGTAAACGTGTTGTGCCCATTACGGGCGCAGCGGACACGTTGTGCTGATTGCAACGTTCATCGTGGTTGTGGGTAAAAATTCCAGCTACGTGTGGATTTAGTGTTCGAAGATGACAGTTGCCGTGTATCATTTGCTCCGAAAGATGCTTCGCCAGTGCTGTCAATCCCACTGCACCAGCCGCTGGCTCAGCGTGGCCAACGAAAGATTTCATTGATCCAAAAAGAATAATTATGTCCTTGGGAAACACATTGTATGCAGCACTTGCTTCGATTGGATCTCCAAGGGGTGTCCCCGTGCCATGCATCTGGAGGATATCAACAAGAACACGACATGTGTTACAGTTAGTAAAAATATCTTCCCCGTCTCTTGTTTGCGCTTCTTCGAACATTGCAGCATGAATAACAGCACTCTGAGCCAATCCATTTGGTGCAGTCAAGGACGAGCTCCTCCCATCCTGGTTCACTGCAGATCCCGTAATCAATAATGACCTCGTTTGAATGCAGTTTTCAGACTGATTTATGCCTTGATCATTTTGGTTTTGAAGAAGTAAAGCACGACTCGCTTCGGCACGTCCATATCCATCTGCGGCCACGTCAAGAGTTTTACATCGACCATCTGGCGCAAGCATCCCTGCAAGACCAAGTGTCAAATGCATTCGTGGCGTTATCATCAGGCTGATGCCCGCTGTTATAGCAGCAAATTCTTTAGATTTGTGATATATATTCGTTTGACGCAAGGCCATACTCACAGCCACAAGTGAAGATGAGCATGCGGTGTCGATTGTCACCGCAGCCCCAGTTGCGTCAAATAAAAACGCAAGACGCCCACATGCTGTACTTGTCTCATTTCCTGTCCCCGTAAATGCCCCTACATTCACTTCATGATCTTCGAGGAAACTCACATAGTCTTTTCCTGAGATGCCAATAAACATAGCGAGGTCGCCACCAGAGAGGTGTGAATAGAAGCTCTTTGGAGAGTGATATTCGGCATTTCGTCTGTCATGTCTGCGAGCGTCAGCAGTTTCTCGCGCCATATTAGAAGCAACCCACAACGCGCTAACGTCGGCAATGAGAATGCGCTGACGAGGGTCTAAAAAGATTGCCTCTGCGACTCTTCTAATACCAACGGCATTTCTATCAAATTCAACAATATCACTGGTTTCAAGAAATGCGCCATACCGGCCATTTACTTGTATATCGGACGCTTTTAAATTCTCGTTCGTAGAAATGCCTATCACATTATTATCCCATCGATTCAAAGGCACTTGTCTGATCGAATCAACATCTGAGGCTGAACAAACACTCGCACTTCTCCCGGACATGAAAGTAATTGCAACTTCATTTTTATGATCTTCTGAAGGGAGCCATGCACGAGTTTTCGTAGTGTCATCGCGAATAGGATACACATCTACTTGTAGTTGGTGTTCTGTAGAATAGGTGTGTGGGGTTGTGGCAGTAGCTGTTTCTGAAGTTCTTTCCAAAAGTTTTGAAATGTGTAGCGCAACGGTGGAAATTGTTGGATAATCAAATAGAAGCGTTGCGGGTAAGACGAGACCAAACTTTGACGCAAGCGCTGTGCGGAGCTCGATGGCACCTAATGAGTCTAGACCAGTGTCCATTAGTGGTGCATCTCGATCTATGGAAGTGCCGCTGAATATTGAAGCACACTCAGATGCAATAATTCCTTCAATATTTTTCATTGACCTGTGCCTTGTAACAACTTCACTAGTTGTTCTCGCTGGGATGGAAATACATGCTCGCTTTGAGGATGGTGGGTCTATCAAAAGTAAATCATCTGAGCCGAAGTTGATAACATTAGCTGCAATGTTTGATAACACACCACGCAGCAAGGAGGGCGGTTGTTTTTCTACCATGACTTTCCAATTTAAAGGTGACACGGCCATCACAGACTGTCCTCGGACAAACGGATAATAGAGAAGTTCAATGTTACACCTCGATAATGAAAAGTCCTTGAATGCAAAGTTGGAAAGGGCGACAACACCATCGGCTGGCAGTATCACTCCGAGTCCCAGTTGCGTTACTCGCGCCGCGGCTCCCATCCCCATGCCTGTATTGCCAGACCACACACCCCATTGCACAGAAACAACATCACGGCCGACCATTCGTGCGCATCCAGCTGTAGAATCCAGCCGAGCATTTGCGGCAGCATAATTTGCCTGGCCTGCAGCACCAAGCAGAGAAGCAATGGAAGAACATAAAGTTTCTACGCCAGGTGCGATAATTACAATTTTAGAAGCTGCGGCATGGCATTTTTTTGATGCAAAGCTCACCCGGAAGCATCCGACTGTCAAGTTTTTGGCGAGTGCATCTTGAAGTACCCCTCCAGCATTCAGAAACAGTGTTCCAGGAGGGTTATGCGGAGATTGAAAAACACCGGCTCTCGACGATATAATTGATTCGGATGCCATGCTCACTGTAGTATCATGTCTGATAATTGAGACAACAGTCCCTGAAGCATTATCAGTTTTACTCAGCATGTCATTTTGTTGCAAATTATAATCAGTTGACTTCAAACTGCGCCCGCTCCGGCTGCGCAGGTTTACAGCGCGAGCACAGGAGTCTATGAGCCAACCTGTGGCGTGCATTCCAAGGGTGCCTGTGCCGCCAACGATGTCCACAAAGCCTTCAGCTCCAAAAGAAAAATATGAACGTGATGGATTTTGGCACGATGTGGTATTAGCTATGCTTCCAATTGCCCGAAGAGTGAAGTTTGCGTTCAAGAGTTTCGCAAGAAAACAACTACTTTTTGCACAAGTATTCCTTCCAAATGTGACATTTTGTCCTGAGTTTGACAAAGCGCTGGATTGGCTACTAATCGGTAAAAGTGTTTGAGCACAAAGTACACCACTGTCTGAAGTCTTAACATTAGAGAAAGCGTCGCCCGCACCCGTGTTTGGTCGTTCGAGTGCAATTGAACGTGCGATAGCACTGACACTTGTATGGCTTTTCCGTGCACAAATATTCTTTACCGAATTGTGCATTAAAAGACCAAGTTGTGACGGTTCCGATGATGACCAAGGTTGCACCTCAAGCTGAACTGCAGCAACTGTTGCTATTGCTCCCCGCAGCTCTGGGGAAATGGACAGGCGATCTAGTATGCATATTTTTGGTGTCAGAAAATGCGAGTGTGTCATTAGGTTGCGACATACGCATATGCTTCTTTCCACTTGCGCTACTTGAGCTTGAGGTTCAAGAACATGGCCATGTGAATGAAGTGCAGGTCGCGCTTTTCCTGCCAGTACAGAATCAATACTCGTTGATGTGGTTCTTCCAAGTGATCTGCACCTCATTCCAAGAATACGTACGAGGTTATGTGCACCTGCACCCTCGTGTGGTATTTCACACCTATGATCTGACATTCGGAGACCATTTGACTGTTTGGTACAAAGTTGAGGTATGCCACCATTCTGTGATGCAAAATGTTCTGATTTTTTCGCCGACAGCACAGAGGTGCCCTTCAACGACGTTCTGTCGAGGAGTCCACCATCTACATCAACATGGAAGAAAACGCACTTAGCGTCGGTAGGAATGTAAGCCGCCGTCGACGAATTCGAAAGTGCTTCAAGCTGCATGGAACCATCGACTATGCTTGCCATTACGCCTGAGTTACACGAGTCAGGTGGATCAGCTTGTGCAATTATGCCTCCCTGTGAGTTACCCATATTTTCGCCTCGAGATTCAGCACTCCGAATGTTGTGAAGTGAACGAAAGGCTGGCCCATATTGCAGGCCTTTTGCTGCGAACACGATATATGCGGCTATAGTATCTATTGGAACTGTATGCATTGAACGCGCACACTCGGGAAGAAACGAAGAATTATATTTTGCTCTTTTTGACTGTTTTCCAGATGCTTTTTCTCCTGCCCCTGATAGTTGCACCCTTCCAGTAAAATGTTTCGTGTGTGGACCTTTTAATTTCGTAGACGCGATGAAAACACAACCTTCTGCAGGCAGGTAAGTAATATTCGAGCAGAGTCTAGCATCGATTTTCGATTCAGGGACGTTTTTAGATGTTGTCAAAGTAAGTGGAGCAGGAATCGTCACTCCTGAAAGCGCTGATGTATTCCCTAAACTCTCTCGTGCAGCAGTGTGTGATTTCACAACTTCAAGTGTGTCGAACACACTACCAAACATGCCTGCCGCCGGAAAGATTGCACGCCCAAGAATACGATGGTCGTGAAAGGCTAAATTTGTGGCAGGTTTAGCGTCTGTGACGCAAAGTTTGAAAACTGCTGCACAAATATCCTGCTTGACACTGACAATATCAACCATAGGGCGTCGAGGTGGGACAGCCCAGGCACGAGAACGAATTTTAATTGAAGCTGTCCCTGACCGAGATCCAAGGTATCCACTGCTATATATCTTAGGATATGTTGATTCCATGCTAACACATACGTGTGCATTTGTTCCCTGAAATGCAAACGCGCTCACTCCAGAAATGGTCATTGGCGCGACAAGTGCTGTCTGTTGCCGCGTAGCGGTAAACATTGATGGCACTGTTTTGGAAAAGATCTTCCTGGTGTCAAGCATCACTGCGACGTGCTGATTTATTGTTCGGAGTGCGATCCCATTCCCATAGAGTACACGGGATGCAGCAGTGCAACAAAGTGTGAAAATGCCTATCGCCCCTGCAGCAGGTTCTGCATGACCCGCCCATGACTTCGAGGTCTCGAGTGCTGTTGGAATTTCTGCAGTCGCAGTGTGTTGAAGTGCAGTGCGGGCTGCACCAACTTCAATCGGATCGCCCAGTGGTGTTCCTGTGCCGTGCATCTGAAGTACGGAGTATGGAAATCCATACTCCTTGTTCAACGATAAGTCACGTAACCTCCCGTTTGCGACGACAGCCATTGATAATGCAGAACAAATCGTAGCGGTCTGGGCTGGTCCGTGTGGAGCGGTTAGTGATGAACTTCGTCCATCTTGATTTACCGATACCCCAGTTAGTAACACCCAGTTTGTCGCTAGCAATTCGTTCCTCAAATTGAACTCATTCAAAGCCAACGACAGCTTCTTAAGTGTGAATCCACGACATTCTTCTGCACGAACATATCCGTCAGCGCCCATATCTAGTGTGCGACACCGGCCAGAAGGTGACAACATGCCAGCCATCTGAAATGCGCTGGTTACTTCACGCGATAAAATCACATTGATACCGGTGGTGATAGCTCCATCTATTGCGGTAGACATGTAAGCATGGCAGACATCGAATGATGCAGCTTTCACAGCAACAAGTGAAGATGAACATGCGGTATCAAAGGCAATGGATGGACCAGTAAAATCGAAGACATATGATGCACGACCAGATGCAACGGAAGGAAAAGTCGCCGTAGCTGCCAACGACGATGCTGTTGATGACAACGAGCTTTCTGTCATAAACCCTATTTCGAGTATCAAATCATAATCTCGACTTGCAATCCCAACATATACGCCATGGGCAGAGCTATTGAATTTTTTGTTTACATCGAGAACGCTGACGACATCAAGAATTAGTCTCTGCTGTGGATCTGCCCAGACTGCTTCAGCGGCGCAAAAACCAAAGAATTCTGTATCAAACAAGTCTGGTGTTGGTAGGAAGGCACCAAATCTTGTATGGAGCAATAATTGTCCTGGCTCGGCTTCTACATCCCATCTTGCATGAGGAATCACTTCTGATTTTTCGCAAGGCGCGCCGTTGTCCACATTGCCTCCACCTGCACTTGCAAATCCACTCATGACTGCTTCTATGCTGTCGCTGCTAGTAAATTCCTGGATATCTTTTGGACTTTCTTGATTTGCCGCCAGATAATCTTTGGGTTTCAGGAGACTTTCAACATGATGCGTGAGGGCACGTGCGGAGGGGTTGTCAAACAATGATGTCACGGGAAGCTCAACACGAAGCACGCGTGAAAGTTCTGCAGATGCGTCCACCATTGAAAGTGAATCAAGTCCTGCTGCTAAAAACGGTTCATCGGGATCTATTTCACGACCAATTATTGCCCCAATACACGAGCATACGCGCTGACTTACTTCGACACAAGTCAGTTGTATTGATTGACTCCCACCTGACACAAACGCTTTGTCGCTTCCAGAACAAGCCTCTGAGATTATGCTTGCTTCGATGCCAGCATCTTTTGTTTTCAATGCAAAATTGTCGTTTGATTCCTTCCCTTCAGTTCTCAGATGCGTGTGAGTAAGATATTCCAAGAACGCAGTCGCATCCCCACGACACTGTGGCATTGCCCGCGCATACTTCACCCAATCGACTCGAGCTATGCATATTTTGGACATTGACGAGAGGGAAAAAGATCCCCTACAAATGTTTTGAAGCAACGTCACACATATAGAAGCACCCTCTTGGGGAGATATGGTACCAATGCCAATTCTCAATAGACGACTTTTTGTTATGTACTTCGATGCCATGCCAATTCCTGACCAGGGACCCCATTGGAGAGAATAAGAAGGAACTCCTGCGTCCGTCCATGCCATTGCAGAGAAGTCCAGGTATGAGTTTGCTGCAGAGTAGGCGATTTGTCCTGCTGAACCAAGAAACGAGGCAATAGAAGAAAAATAAATAGTGGTATTCTGAGCAGTGGCGGTGATAGCACGGCTCATCATATCAGTGACTGGGCATTTAGCGGCAATGACCTCACGTGCTAAACCAAAGGAAGTTGTCCCCACGGCGGCATCGCGTAGAATTCCGTTTGCGAGGAGAGATATCGTTTGTGGCACATCTAGCATGCCGAGCTTGAAAATATTGGTCAAAGCAGCCGACGTTGTAACGTCAGCTGAAAGCAAGCGAATAGGTGGGTATACTGATGTGAGTTCATCAATAGATGGACATCGGCCTGTGCGGGATACAAGGGATGCAGTGTATCTCTGTTGTTGAACAGCGTGTTTTACAGTTATAAGCCCCAAAGCTCCAGTTCCACCAAAAGCAACAACTGGTGTGTCCACATCGGATCTATGTTTTGACAGTGGGGAAGGCGATCGACTCATCATATTCGCAACAGGAATTATACGGGTGTAGGATTCTTTATCTGTCAGAAGTGCCCCACAGGCGAAATCATTTTTTACTCGTAGGACCTCGACCGCGTGACAGGACGAAACAACCCCGTTGGAATGAGATACTCCTCTCTTTTTTCTGTATTCCCCGTGATTGGATATTTCCTGACTGACGAACGTTTGTAAGCTCACGAATTTAGGATGATCATGCACAGCAACTTGTCGAGACGTGCAGGAAATGTCGCAGTCCTCAGCGTTGATGCACAGGTCAACCAGCTCTAACATCGCTGATCTTGCAGCCCCGCACAAGAACTCGTCTGAAATTACTCTCAAGGCTGCAAGGATTCTTCGTGCTTGTAAACCTTCTAATAATTGCGATAAATGTCGAAGAGCATTAGCTGCCATTGACTTTCTTCTTGTTTTGCGCATACTTCTGATGACAAGGTGAGGTGACAATCTAGAAAACAAAGCCTCTTTGTGAGTCGACGAAGTTGTCATTTTTTTGTCGGAAAGCATTGCAATGTGGACGTCGTTTTCTACATCGTTGATGCATTTGCCACGTGTATGCTTTCGAAAGACACTCTGTTGTATGTCATTACTTATACGGAGAGTCGAGCACACCACCATGCCACGTACAATTGCATTCTTCACCCTATGTTCGCTTTTGAAACTTTCTTTGAAGTTCTGTGAAATATTTTTTGAAGTCCAAGACATAGCGGTTATGCGATATGTAGAATGGCGCCATAAATCTCCCTCATGGGAAGCGAATGCGTCGAATGATGCAGGAATTCGCAGACCGTCTTGCGCTGGTACCTGTCTATCATGAGCCGTGCAGATGGATTGAAATGAAGCATCGAGTGCAGCTGGTGAGAAGTGCCATACATGGTCATCAGGCGGGGTTGAAATTTCTGAGGTATTATTTTGACTCAACCGTGTCACTATTCCAAGAACTGGCTCCTGAGTTTGATCCATCTGCTTCCTGAAAAGAGTACGTGAAAAGTTCCATGCCGTCTTTGACGTAGAGCCGCATGATGCATCATTATTATTGATGAGCTTGTCTGCGAACAGTCGGAGAAACTTAGCCGTTAAAATGTGTTGCCTCGTTGGACAGAACTCTGATCCTTTCAGGGACATCGGCGTGCTACCCTTGTGACCTATGTGAACGTCACCAGTTGTTGTCGTACACACGTGTGCCTGCACGTTCTTGATATTGGTACACTCCAAAAAAAATGGCCTCACTAGTGTCACGCCGCAAGTTACAGCGGTAAATCCAGCTTCTGTGAATTGAGTAGTAGAATACTTCAGGGCTGCATCAACAAGCTGAAGAGATGCTGCACCTGGGAGCAGGGAAGACCCGTACACTTTATGATCTTTCAGAAACGAAGATTTAGGGTTCACCCAAACATCTACAATGTAAATTCCAACCACGTCGCTGGCTTCAAGTGCTGTAATTACTCGAGACAATATCGAGTGCGGCAAGGGCAACAGCCAAAGTCGGGCACAGACACGGCTGTTTGGAAGTCTTGTCGCAAGTGTGGCACCGAAAGTCGAGTCATTTCTTAGATTATTTGACTCAACCTTTGACCTGCAATACTCTTTCACGATGAGGGCATGCGCATTTGTACCTTGGAATGCAAACGCACTGGCACCGACACATGCGTTTCCT
>Ga0206682_10001647_pt1 | contig 21702 bp, 32 predicted proteins | sample M240m12015metaG_FD_155444 | JGI IMG/M metagenome (GOLD analysis project Ga0206682, IMG submission 155444) | Ammonia-oxidizing marine archaeal communities from Monterey Bay, California, United States - M2 40m 12015 | ecosystem: Environmental > Aquatic > Marine > Intertidal zone | place: USA...
AGGGCAGATTCTCACGTATTACGCACCCGTTCGCCACTAAAGTTAAAAACTTTCGTTCGACTTGCATGTGTTAAGCATACCGCCAGCGTTCATCCTGAGCCAGGATCAAACTCTCCATGGTACTTATGAATCTCTTTCAGATCCCGTTGAATTAAACTTTTAATCTAAAAAGAAATATACTAAACGATCGACATCTCTGTCAATAGTTTCTACAAATTAAATCTTAAAAAGGACCATGCTTGTACGATTATTCTTGCAATAAAAAGAACTTTTTACGTTTATCTACTATTTATTACCCCTATCTACTATATGTTGTTACATTCTTTAAATTAGATTCTTTAATAAGAAATAACTGATCTCTAACAAATAATAAAAATTCAGTGATCTGTTATAATAGAGGCATATTTTTACAAATAGATAAGTTAATGAGTATACTAATTATTGGTGGTACGGGAACGTTAGGTCGCCAAATTGTAAAACAAGCACTAGATGAAGGTTACCAGGTTAAATGTCTAGTAAGAGACTTTCGTCGAAGTGCCTTTTTAAAGGATTGGGGAGCAGAACTCGTTTATGGTGATCTTTCTAAACCTTCAACACTACCACTAGCCTTAAAAGGAGTTAAAGTTGTAATTGACTCTGCAACAATCCGTTCTACAAGTAGCTATACGTCAGAAACTATTGACTGGCGCGGTAAACTTGCTCTTTTAGAAGCTTCGAAACTAATCGGTATAAAAAAGTTTATTTATTTTTCGGTATTAAATGCGTCAAAAAATCCATCAATACCTTTATTGGATTTAAAACTTAGAATCGAAAATGAATTAGAAAAATCCGGCCTGAATTATACAATTTTTCAGTGTTCTGGATTTTTTCAAGGACTTATAAGTCAATACGCTCTTCCTGTTTTAGAAAACGAAACAATTTGGCTGCCCGGTGACTCGGCTCCTGTAGCTTATCTTGATACTCAAGACGCTGCTAAAGCTGTTGTTCAAACATTAAATAATTCTGCATATGACAAGAGCAAAGTTTCTCTGATAGGTGAGAAATTTTGGACACCAAAAGAAATTATTCAACTTTGTGAACGTTTATCGGGTAAAACAGCAAAAATTTCATATATTCCCGTTATTGCGTTTAGTGTATTAAGAAGGTTTTTCCGTTTCTTTGAGTTTACTTGGAATATTGCGGATCGTTTACAATTTGGTGAAATAGCGAATGAGTCTAGCTTATCTATTAAACCGTCCAATGAAGTAGCTTGGCCAGGTAATAGTAGACTTGGTCTAGAAAGTTATCTTCAAGAATATTTTGGTAAAATTCTTAAAAAACTTCGAGAAACAAATTACCAACAATCGCAAAAATCTGATGAAATTTCTTTCCTTTAACTATAACTATTTGATGCAATTGTAAATATATAAACTTGACGTTTTATTCCTAAGTTTCTATAATTGTATCTATATTAAGAAGTAAAGAAAGGGACTGTAGTTCAATTGGTTAGAGCACCGCCCTGTCACGGCGGAAGTTGCGGGTTCGAGTCCCGTCAGTCTCGATGACACTTATTTAAAATAATCTAAGCGTATACTACACCTTTATAGGAGTGCTTTTAGACTAGATACGACTACCCTAGAATTATAAAGTTGTAAAGAATAGATATTTTAAAGTGAATATGTGTATACATATAATTGCTATAAATATCAATAAATAGAAACTCCTACAAAATAATTTGTAGGGGTTTCTATTTGTTTATTTATTAAAAGTTTTTAACTTCTACATCAACACCTGCTGAAATATCAAGGTTTTTAAGATTTTCAAAAGTAGTATCAGTGGGTTTATAAACGTCAATGATTCGTTTATGTGTTCTGATTTCAAAATGATCTCTTGCCTTTTTATTAACATGGGGAGATGTTAAGACACAATATCTTCTAAGTTTAGTTGGTAATGGAATAGGGCCAACAGCCTGAATACCACTCGCTTTTACAGCATCAACAATTTTTACGCACGCGTTATCTAAAATTGAAGATTCGTATGCTTTAACACTTATACGAAGTTTTTGGAGTTTTAATGAACTCATTTTATATATAATAATTTAATCGATAATTTTCGATACTACACCAGCACCTACTGTTCGACCACCTTCACGAACCGCAAAACGCATACCTTGCTCAATTGCAATTGGGTTAATTAGTTCAGCAGTCATTTTAATTCGGTCACCTGGCATTACCATTTCAGCAACACTTCCATCATCACCAGTAAACTGAACAATAGTACCTGTAACATCTGTCGTTCTAACATAGAATTGAGGACGATATCCAGTAAAGAATGGCGTGTGACGACCACCTTCATCCTTGTTTAGGATATAAACTTCGGCTTCGAATTTTTTGTGAGGAGTAATACTACCAGGTAAAGCTAATACCATACCTCTTTCAATTTCCGTTTTTTGGATACCACGGATAAGAATACCAACGTTATCTCCTGCCATTCCTTTGTCCAGAGTTTTTTGGAACATTTCAATTCCTGTAACTGTAGTAGCCTTTGTATCTTTTAACCCAATTAATTCTACAGCATCACCAACGCCAATCGCCCCTCTTTCAATTCGACCAGTAGCAACTGTACCACGTCCTGTAATAGAGAATACGTCTTCAATAGCCATTAAGAAAGTTTTGTCCATATCACGTACTGGTGTCGGGATATAAGTATCGACAGCATCCATTAAATCGTAAATAAGATCTACCCATTTATCCGCGCCACGTTCTTTTGTTCCAGATTCTACAGCTTGTAACGCTAATAGTGCCGAACCAGAAACAAAAGGAATTTCATCTCCAGGGAAATCATAACTTTCTAGAAGTTCTTGCACCTCTAATTGAACTAGTTCTAGAAGCTCCTCATCGTCAACCTGATCTGCCTTGTTTAAAAATACTACAAGGTACGGTACACCTACTTGCTTTGCAAGTAGAATATGCTCTCGCGTTTGTGGCATAGGTCCATCGGCCGCAGAAACTACTAAAATACCACCGTCCATTTGTGCTGCACCAGTAATCATGTTTTTAACATAATCGGCGTGACCAGGACAATCCACGTGAGCATAATGACGTTCAGCCGTTTCATACTCTACGTGCGCTGTATTAATAGTAATACCACGTGCTTTCTCTTCTGGTGCTGAATCAATTTCATCTAATTTCTTAGTTGCACCAGGGTTGTGGATTGCTAATGTTGCTGAAATTGCGGCAGTTAAAGTAGTCTTTCCGTGGTCTACGTGCCCAATCGTACCAATGTTTACGTGTGGCTTTGATCTTTCAAACTTTTCGCGTGCCATAAAATAATTTAGAAGGTTAGTTGAATTTTGTTTTTATGTTTAAATACTTTTGGCGAAGATTAATCTAATTTAAAATTTTTAAACGTCGATAATAAGGTACTTAATACCCGAAATGAGCAAATGCTTTGTTTGCATCAGCCATTTTGTGTGTCTGCTCTTTTTTTCTTACACTGTTTCCAGTTTCTTTTGCAGCATCAATGATTTCATTTGAAAGTTTGATTGCCATGCTTTTACCCGAGCGAGCTCGAGCAAACTCAGTCATCCATTTTAAAGAAATGTTTATTCCTCTGTAAGCACGAATTTCAATTGGAACTTGATAAGTTGATCCTCCAACTCGTTTCGCTTTAACTTCTACTTGAGGTGTTACGTTTTTAACGGCTTTTTCTAAAACTAACACAGGGTTTTCCTCTGTTTTTGAAGAAATTATTTCCAATGCATTGTAAACAATTTTCTGTGCAAGTGATTTTTTACCCGATTGCAATATTCTACTTACTAATAAAGTAACTAGTCTACTGTTGTAAATCGGATCAGGTTCAGCCAATTTTCTTTGAGCTCTGCTTCTACGTGACATTATTGAGTTTTAAATATTAAATTTGCTATTAGCTTGCTTTAGGCTTTTTACCTCCGTATTTTGATCTACTTTTTCTTCGATCTTTTACACCAGCTGCATCTAACGTTCCTCGAACAATGTGATAACGACAACCTGGTAAATCCTTAACACGTCCACCACGAATTAAAACAACCGAGTGTTCTTGGATATTGTGCCCAATACCAGGAATATAAGCAGTAACTTCAAAACCTGAAGTTAATCTTACACGTGCAACTTTACGTAAAGCTGAATTTGGTTTTTTTGGAGTTGTTGTATACACACGAGTACAGACACCTCTTCTTTGAGGACACGATTTAAGTGCCGGTGATTTTGTGTTTTGTTTGTTTGTTACCCTTTCAAATCTAACTAATTGTTGTATCGTTGGCATAAAAATTACTTTTAATTTTGGTTTTCAATACCGTATTTACGCATAAATCGTTGTACTCGACCTTCTGTATCCAGAATTTTTTCAGAACCTGTGTAAAACGGATGGTTACCCGACCAAATATCTACGTTTAATCGTGATTTAGTCGAACCAACTTTCAAAACTAATTGACCATCACAATAAACTTTGGAATTAGGGTACCAATCAGGATGTATTGATGTTTTCGGCATTTTTAGATATTTTTTAACGTTTAGAGAATTGAGGAGCTTTTCGAGCTTTCTTCAATCCATATTTTTTTCTTTCTTTACGACGAGAATCTCTAGTTAAAAAGCCTTCTAATTTAAGAGATGCGCGATTTTCAGGAGACATGTAGCATAAAGCTCGAGCAACCCCTAATTTAATAGCGTCGGCTTGTCCTTTTAATCCTCCACCATGAGTATTAACATACATGTCGTACATGTTTTCTAAGCCAACAGTTGTTAGAGGAGCTTTTGAAGCATTAATATATTGCGAATTAAATTGCAAATATTTTTCTCCTTGCTTATGGTTTACTACCATTGCACCTGTGCCCGGAACTAAAATAACCTTAGCTACGGAAGTTTTTCTACGCCCTATCCCAAAATAAGCCGACTTCGTTTCTGAAGCTGATAAAGACATAATTTAATTTAAGTTTGTTGCAGTCGTTTTTTTTAATTGTTTAATTAGGTTCAAAGATTCTCTTTACACTAACGTAAGTAGTGCTAGTAATTAGATCTTGCCTTTTAACAGTCGTATATTTCATTTTTTAGAACTTATTTCCGAAGATCTAAATCAAATCGAGTTTTTAAATTATCACAAACTTCATCCGCTGATTTTTGACCGAAATTTTTAAACTCCAAAAGATCGTCGGCAGAGTATTGTAGTAAATCTGACAATGTGTGCACATTTGCTCTTTTTAAACAGTTATAAGCTCGCACTGATAACTCTAACTCTTCAATGAAAATTGTTTCAAGATGTTCTGATTTTTCCTCTTGAACAGGTGCTTCAATATTTGCAGCTGATGCCGAAAGTGTATTAGTTACTTTTAAAAGACCAAAAGTATTTTCTAATATTTCTGCTGACGAACTTAACGCTTCGTCTGGCGAAATACTACCATTAGTCCAAATTTCTAAAATTAAGCTCTCCAATTCAAACGATGAACTGCTTCTTGATGTTTCCACAAAAAAGTTGACTTTAGTAACCGGCATAAAAACAGCATCAACAGCTAGGAAACGTTCTGGTATTGTGTAATCTAGTTTTCCACTTGTAAAATAATTTTGACCTCGAGCAATTAGAAATTCCATTTCTAGATTACCTTTGCTTGTTAAACTAGCAATGTATTGACGTGGGTCAACTAAGGTAATGTTATTTGGTAACTCCAAATTACCTGCAACTATAATACCAGCATCCTTTACATTTAGACGCGCTAAAGTAGGTTCTGTAATGTTACCCTTTAAAATTATTTGTTTTAAATTGAGCAATATGTCTACAACATCCTCTTTAACATGTGGAATAGTAGAAAACTCATGATCAATTCCGTTAATACGTACACCACTAATGGCAATACCTTGAAGGTTCGACAATAAAACTCGTCGTAACGCATTGCCTACTGTCGTACTTTGTCCCTTTAAAAAAGGACCAATCGAATACTTAGAATAAAATTCCGTTGCCTTGTCCGTTGTAGATTTTAAACACTGAACCTGAAACATGACTTAGATAAGATTTCTAGATAATTTCGTACGATTAAACGTTCTGGTAATAGCTCCCCATGTAATTAAACTCGACGTTTTTTAGGGGGACGACAACCATTATGAGGTACTGGAGTAATGTCTTTTATAACTAAAACTTGTAAACCACATCCTTGTAATGCACGGATTGCCGTTTCTCTACCACTACCGGGACCACTAACTACAACTTCAGCTTGGCGCATGCCTTGTTCATAAGCTATAGTAGCTACTTTTTCTGCAGCAGATTGAGCAGCAAAAGGTGTGCCTTTTTTTGCCCCTTTAAAACCACTACCACCTGCGGACGCCCAAAACAAAGTGTTTCCTTGTTGATCGGTTATATTTACAATTGTGTTATTAAAGGTTGATTTAATATGCACAACCCCAATAGTTATTGTTTTTTTAGATTTTTTTCCAGAAAACCTCTTTAATTGTTTGACCATATTAAGCTAATATGTATAAAAAAATTTTATTTTTTCTTTGCAACTGGAATTTTAACCTTCCCTTTTCTAGTTCTTGCATTTGTGCGGGTTCTTTGGCCTCGTACCGGAAGCCCAACCCTGTGACGTCTTCCTGTTGCCGAACCAATTTCTGTTAGTCGTTTTATGTTTTGAGAAACAGTACGTCTTAAATCACCTTCTGTTTGGTAATCATTGTCAATGATTGACCTTATACGAGTAACTTCCTCGTCGGTTAAATCATTACATCTTGTACTTGGAGAAACGTTAGCCGCTTTTACAATCTGAGCTGCACTAACATGACCAATTCCAAAAACATATGTTAATCCAATTTCAATTCGCTTATTACGTGGAAGATCTACTCCTGAAATACGTGCCATTGATTTTTGTTTTATTTACGTTTCATTTTTGCTCGACCTTGTCGAACTTTAAGTCTAGGGTCTGATTTACAAATAAGATAAATTCGTCCACGACGTCTTACTACTTGACAATCTTTTGATCGGTTTTTCAGATTACCTATCGAGCTTACTACTTTCATAGGCTTTAATTTAAAGTTTATTAAAAAATAGATCCGAATATATTTCAAATCTAAAATCAGGTGCGTAAAATAGGTTCAAAAAACCTTAATTTAACTATACTTCTACCAGTTTATGCTAACTTACATAAAAGAAAAAGTCTACGCCTTTTTAAAACTCTCATAATTTTGGGATACTAAATAACCCTTTACTTGAGAAGTTACGTCTGTAATTACTCCAATTAGAATTATCAGAGAAGTTAAATTTTTAAAAATGTTGAACTGGAATACATTTCCTACTAAAAGAGGAAAAAATGCGAGAAAAGCTAAAAAGATTCCACCCATAAAGGCTAGTCGGCTTATAACTTGCTCTAAATATCTAGTTGTTTCTTTACCTTGTTTTAAACCAGGAACGTTGTATGTCATTTTTGTTAAATTATCCGAAAGATCTTTTGGCTTTAAAACCAGAAGTGCATAGAATGTACTAAAAAAAACTACAAGGACTAAGTTTAAACCAAATGATGCAAAAGTTAAAAAAGTTGTTAACTGATCAACAGGTAAAACCTTTGATAAGGCCAATTGTAACGGATAAAATAAAAACGTTGCAATTGTTGTACTAAAAACAAGTGGCATTATTCCACCTTGATTCAGCTTTATTGGAATATAACTATTTTTTAACTTTGAATCTGGTGAAGATTGCTCTAAGTAATTAAAATTTAATTGCCGAGCAGAAACTATATTAACTCTTTTATACGAATCTTGAACCAAAACTATTACAGCTACAATAAGAAGATAGATTGCGTAAGCTATAAAAAGTGCTGCAAAGTTACTCGTCGAAGATGAATTTTCTAAACTAGATCGAAATTCCGAAATATTTGCTGGAAGTCCACCGATAATATTAATGAAAATTATCATGGAAGATCCATTACCAAGATTTTCTTTAGTAATAAGTTCGGCAAACCACATCGAAAGCATCGATCCTGTGGTTAAGGAAAAAATGATTTTAAATGCTAGAACAATACTCCAGTTAAAAACTACAGGTTTCACTAAAATAAAAGCAACACCAGTACTTAAAATTAGCGCCCAGGCTAAAGTTAAATATCTTGTATAACGAGTAATCTGTTGACGGCCTAACTCACCTTCTTCTTTTTGCAAGCGTTCTAAAGACGGGATTACCGGCGTTAAAAGTTGGATTACAATTGACGAATTAATATAAGGTAAAATCCCTAATGATCCAATACCAAGAAAGGAGCTTCCAGTTAGATTTTTCGCAAGACCAAATAGCGGATTTGATACTTGGTTTTGTGAAAAAATATCTAAATCTATACTCGGAACAGGGATATAAAGCCCTAACCTTATTAGAATTAGAAAACCAAAAATTTTAAGGATTTTTTGTTTTAATAAATTTAGTGTTTCTGATACTTCCATTAGAGACGGAATTTACTTTAGGAATTATAAGACTTCAACGTACTTAAACTATCAATTGTCGCTCGTGCATTGTTTAACAGGTTACCTGATCCTAGCTGTTTTGATAAGATATTTTTGATACCTGCGAGTTCTAATACAGTACGGATTGAACTTCCTGCAATTACCCCAGAACCTGGGGCTGATGGGCGTAAAACAAGTTTTGCAGCACCAAACTTACCTGTTGTCGGGTGAGGAATGGAATTTGAACTTGTTAAAGGGACAGCGATAATATGTTTTTTACCATCTGTTACACCTTTTCGTACAGCCGTAATAACATCTCCAGCTTTACCAACACCAACACCTACTTTTCCCTGTTCATTTCCGACTACAATAACAGCACGGAAACTCATTTTTTTACCCCCCTTTACAACCTTTGTTACACGTTCAATAGCGACAACACGTTCTAACCATTCAGATTTGGACTTAAGTGTTCTTTTAGGACCCATGCTAAAAAATAAAAAATAAAAAATATTTTAGTGAAATTATTATTTACCAGTTTTACCGGCTTTACGTTTTATAACTTCACCTTCGTAAGCAATACCTTTCCCTTTATAAGGTTCAGGCGGACGCACAGAACGTATCTTAGCGGCGAATTCCCCAACAAGATCCTTTTCCATTCCACAAACTAGAACACTCGTAGGGCTTTCTACCTTTACAGATAATTCGCTCGGCGTAACCATTTTTACTGGGTGGCTATACCCCATATTTAATACAACATCTTTTCCGTCCAGCTGAGCTCGGTAACCTACACCAGTAATTTGCAATCTTTTTTCAAAACCAACTGAAACCCCAGTCACCATGTTTGCTACAAGTGTTCTTGTAAGACCATAAAGTGCTTGAGATAATTTTGTATCTTGAGTTTTTTCTATAAACAACTGTTGAGTCCCTTCATCTAAGGTACAACAAATTAAAGAAGGCAAAATTCTAGAGAGACTTCCTTTAGGACCATCAACTGAAACTTTCTGGCCATCCAGTTTTACTTTAACTTTTTCTGGTATAGCTATTAAATTTTTACCGATACGAGACATACTTTATTTGAAATTTACCAAATATAACATAGCAGTTCACCACCAACACCTGCTTTACGAGCTTGTTGATCAGTCATTAAACCGCTTGAAGTTGAGACAATGGCGGTTCCAAAACCGCCTAAAATTCTAGGCATTTTTTTAACGCCACTATAAACCCTAAGGCCTGGCTTACTTATACGCTGAATTTTTTGGATGCTTGGCTTACGTTCTTTTCCACTGTATTTTAGTGATAAAAGAAGTGAGCTTTTTAAGCCGTTTTTTAATTCTTCAAAAGAATCAATTAAGCCTTCCGTAACTAATAATTGTGCGATGTTTCGCGTTATTTTAGTGGAAGGTATTTGTACGATCTGATGTTTCGCTAAATTCGCATTGCGAATTCTTGTTAACATATCAGCTATAGTATCAGTAGTCATTTAAATTTTTTCAGATAATTAAAAACTAAGCTTTAGCGAAAGGCATTCCAAATGATTTTAATAAAGCACGAGCCTCTTCGTCTGTTTTTGCCGTAGTTACAATAGAAATATCTAAACCACGAATTTGAGTTACATCGTCATAAGATACCTCTGGAAAAATTAACTGCTCTTTTAACCCTAAGTTGTAGTTACCACGGCCATCAAACCCATTAGGGTTAATGCCTCTAAAATCTCTAATTCGAGGTAATACAATGTGAATTAATTTTGTAAGGAAGTTATACATCTGTTCCTTTCGTAAAGTAACAGAGGTTCCGATTGGCATACCATCACGAATCTTAAACCCTGCGACAGATTTAGAAGCTTTATTGATTGTTGGCGCTTGACCAACAATCAGCGTAAGTTCTTCTAAACTAGAATCAAGTTCCTTTGAATTTTTTGATGCTTCCCCAACACCTCTATTAACAGAGATCTTAACAAGCTTAGGTACTTGTTCAATATTTTTGTAACCAAACTCCTCTATTAAAGAAGGAACAATTTTTTGCTTATATAAGCTTTTTAAGTCTAATTTCATAGCTAATAAAATTTACTTCTATAAAGTTGTTAAATTTTTACTAAAGTACTTCGGGAGCTAATGAAACAATTTTAGTAAACCCTTTTTCTTTTAATTCTCGAGCAATTGGACCAAATACTCGAGTACCACGAGGATTATTTTCTTTATTGATTATTACAGAAGCGTTATCATCAAAACGTAGTCGAGAACCATCTTTACGACGAATAGATTGCTTAGTTCTAACAACAACAGCACGAACAACGTCGGAACGCTTTACTGTAAGATTTGGTGTCGAGTCTTTAACAACACCAATTATCACATCACCTACGTAAGCATATCTTCGATTAGTACCAAGAACTCGAATACACATTAACGTTTTAGCCCCACTATTATCTGCTACTCTTAGACAAGTTTGCGGTTGTATCATTTTTAAGTTGTTGACTTTCTTAAAACATTAATTAAAACCCAATTTTTAGTCTTACTAATAGGTTTCGTTTCACGAATACGTACTTGATCGCCAATGGATGCATTAAATGTTGAATCCTGGACTGCGTAACGTTTCGTCTTAGTAATAACTTTTTTGTATCGTTTATGAATAACCCGATCGTTTACTGCAACGATACATGTATCCATCATTTTGTCACTAACGACAATTCCTACTTTTTCTTTTACGGCCATCTAATTTAAAAAATTTGAAAAGATTGTTTTAGAATAAATACACTAAACTTTTTCTAAAATTTTCGTTTTAATAGGAAGCTTGTAAGAAGCTAATTTTAAAACTTTATAAGCCATTTCTCTATTTAGACCATTAATTTCAAAAAGGACAGCCCCAGGTTTTACAACAGCAACCCAATAGTCTACTGCACCCTTTCCTGCTCCCATTCGAGATTCGGCAGCCCTTTCAGTAATTGGTCTATCTGGAAAAATTCTAATCCATATTTTTCCTGTACGACGAACATATCTGGTAAGACTACGTCTTGTTGCTTCGATCTGTCGAGAAGTTAACCAAACAGGTTCTAACGCTTGAATAGCGTAGTCACCAAAAACTATAGTGTTTGCTTTTGAAACTCCTCTTAATCTTCCGCGATGTTGTCTACGAAACTTTGTTCTTTTCGGAAGTAACATACACTTTAAATTAGTAAGTTAAATAATTTCTTTGTTAAAGATCCAAACTTTGATACCCAACACACCATATATTGTGTTTGCTCGATAGGTAGCGTAGCTTATATCCGCCCTCAAGGTTTGAAGTGGCACTCTTCCCTCACGCGCCCATTCAGCACGAGCAATTTCAGCACCATTTAATCGACCGGCTACTTGAATTTTAAATCCTTTAACCCCACTTTTTTGGAGCATTTGAGTAGTTTGACGAATCGCTTTTCTAAAAGCAACACGCTTTTCCAGTTGATCCGCTATAGATCTTGCGACTAATTTACTTTCATTTTCACTTTTTGCAATTTGCAAAACTTTGATACGAATCTGTTTCGAATCATTTACTAAAGTTTTTAAGCTATCTTTTAGTTCAACAATCAAATTTGTCTGATCATCACCAGAAGCGATAGCCTTAGGCCTTGCTGCATGAATTATTAATTCAAGTTGATTTACCTTTCGGTGAATTTCAAGTTTAGCAATTCCCGCTTTACTAAAAAGTGATTCAAATTTTTTATCAAAGAACTTTCTTATTTCGTAATCTTCTTTAAGAACTGCGCTATAAGCACCATAATTGGCGAACCAAATAGCATTGTGTGATTTATTAACCCCAGTTCGAAAACCGGTTGGATGCGTTTTTTGTCCCACGAACTAGTTACTTGTAAAATTTTTATTTTTATACCTATTCCATAACAATAGTTATGTGTGATGTCATTTTTAAAATTCGATAAGCTCTACCTTGAGCTCTTGGACGAAATCTTTTCATAGTTGGTCCTTGATCTGCAAAAGCAGATTTAATTACCAATTTTTTTTCATCCTTACCAAAATTGTTTCTAGCATTTGCCGTAGCAGAACGCAGAACTTTTATAATTGGCGCGCAAGAAGCATATGGCATGAATTCTAAAAGTAACAACGCTTCCGAATATGTTTTTCCTTGAATTTGTCGAAGAACACGACGAATTTTACTAGGAGACATTCTAATATATTTAGAAACTGCTCGAATTTCGTTTTTTTGCATAGCGTTTTACTACTAACGTTTTCCTTTCTTATCTTTTTTTACGTGTGAGCGAAATGTTCTAGTAGGAGCAAATTCACCTAACTTATGACCAATCATTTGGTCACTTACAAAGACTGGTACATGCTGCTGCCCATTATAAACAGCAAACGTATGCCCAATCATATTAGGTAAAATTGTGGTTGCACGCGACCAAGTTTTAATTGTGTCTTTATTCCCACTGGAATTCATTTGCTGCACTTTTTCAAAAACATAAGAAGCTACAAATGGACCCTTTTTTAAAGAACGTGGCATATTTAATTAATCTAGATTTTATTAAATTCTTTTTAATATTCCGTTAACGGCGTGAACGTAATATATACTTACCACTTGCTTTAGTTGGTTGGCGCGTTTTCACACCTAAGGCAGGTTTACCCCAAGGAGTTACTGGTCTAGTTTTACCAATGGGAGATCTACCTTCTCCTCCACCATGCGGGTGATCATTTGGATTTTTCACTACACCCCTTACTTTAGGTTTTTTTCCAAGCCATCTACTTCGACCAGCTTTTCCAAGCGTGATGTTAATGCTATCAACATTACCCACCTGGCCTAAAGTTGCATAACAATTTTTATTCACTAAACGAACTTCATTCGAAGGTAACTTCAAAGTAACAAAATTGCCTTCTTTCGCAATTAGTTGTGCGTAAGTACCAGCAGCGCGCGCTATCTGACCCCCTTTACCAAGAGTTAACTCCACATTGTGGATAATACTACCTAAAGGTATTAATTCTAATGGCATAGCATTACCAACCTCGATTGGTACATCGTTACCAGAATAAATATCCATTCCTACCTTTAAAGAACGAGGACAAACAATATATTTTTTTGAACCATCTTTGTAATGTAGTAATGCTATTCTCGCATTTCGGTTTGGATCATACTCAATCGTAGCAACTTTAGCTGCAATTGTAGATTTTCTTTTAAAATCTATAACACGATATTTTCTTTTATGTCCACCACCGCGGCCTCGAACCGTAATAACACCACGATTATTTCGACCACCGCAAGCTTTTTTACCAAAAGTTAAAGATCTTTCGGGTTTTACGTTCGATAAATCATCAAAGTATGAAACAGATTTAGAACGTGTCCCTGGACTATAAGCCCTGTACAGACGAATTGCCATATAATTTTAACTATTTAAGAACGTCTATTTTGGATAAGAAACAATTTATTCTTCTTCGAATAAACTAATTGAATCTTCTGACGCTAGTTTAACTATTGCTCTTTTATAACGAGCTTTTTTACCTATAAATTTTCCTACACGACGCTTCTTTAAAGGTAATAAAGAAGTATTTACGGAAATGACCTTAACATCAAATAACTGCTCAACTGCAGATTTTACGGCAGATTTATCTGCTTTTGAATCAACAGCAAAACTATATTGATTTTGTTCGATTAACCGTATTGTCTTTTCAGTAAGAATTGGATATTTTACAATATCCAGTAAATCTCTTTGAATAGATTGAATATAAGACATAAAAAAATGCTAAACAGCTTTAAAAATTAATATTTTTGCGGCTGGATTTTTAAAATGGTATTCTTTTTACCTGGTACTGAACCTTTTAGAACAATAATGTTATCCTCAGAATTCACGTACAAAATTTCAGTATTTTTAAGAGTTACCATTCCACCGCCAAGTTGACCTGCCATTTTTTTACCCGGGTAGACACGTCCTGGTGTACTACCAGCACCAATACTTCCAGGCAGTCGATGGTTTTTTGAACCATGTGTCATCGGACCTCGGCTAAAGTTATGTCGCTTTTGGTAACCAGCAAAACCTTTACCAATACTTTTCCCTGTTACCCGAACTTTCTGGCCTACGGAAAAAGTGTCCACTTTAATAATCTGCCCAACCTTAAATTCTTCTGGCTTAGACACACGAAATTCGCCAAAAGATTTAAATCCTTTATCACCTACCTTTTTTAAATGACCTCGTGTAGGTTTGTTTATGTTTTCTAATTTTTCCTCACCGTAAGCAATTTGAACTGCGTTGTAACCATCTGTAGTTACAGTTTTAATTTGGCTTACCTGGCATAATCCCGTTTTCAATATGGTTACTGGAAGGATTGTACCCGATTCATCAAAGATTTGGGTCATGCCAACCTTTTTTGCAAATAGGCCTGCTTGCATATAATTATTAGGTCTTAGAATATGTTGAATACGTAATGCAATTTTAAAAAATTTTGTTTATACGTTATTCCGAAAAATTAACATATATGTAGAACAAGTATAATTTATATGACAATCATTTGTCTACGTAAGTAATGTAATAAGTAGAAGACATTAATCAGTTTATTAATTGTTTTATTACGGGTTATCATAACGATAAAACAAATAATAAAAAAATGTACGCTCGAATACTTAGCTTTTTACAACAAATAAAATGCAGTTAATTTCGTCTCTTCAAAGTCTTTAAAAATAAAAATCTGGAAAACTTTTGAATATTTGTATGACCAGTTAGTATGGTTTCTACGGTAAATACACCTTTAAATCTCTTCCCCCAAAGACTAAAATCTAAAATTAGAGGCCTATTAAAAATGTCTAAATTGTAAATAAACGAATAGATGGTTAAAGTTATTGGTATTGATCTTGGAACAACAAACTCGGTAGTTGCCGTTATGGAAGGTGGTAAACCCGAAGTTATTACAAATGCTGAAGGTGAAAGAACTACCCCTTCAGTAGTGGCGTATACAAAAAAGGGTGATTTACTCGTAGGACAAATAGCAAAGCGACAAGCAGTTATTAACCCTGAGAACACTTTTTATTCTGTTAAGCGTTTTATTGGAAGAAAAACAACAGAAGTTACAGAAGAGCTTCGTCAAGTTTCTTATAAAGTTTTACAAACAGAAGACATTATTAAACTAGATTGTCCTGCATTAAGTAAACAATTTGCTGCCGAAGAAATATCTGCACAAGTTTTACGTAAATTAGCAAATGATGCTTCGAAATATTTAGGGGAAACAGTAAAGCAGGCGGTTATTACAGTGCCCGCATATTTTAATGACTCTCAACGTCAAGCAACAAAGGATGCAGGTAAAATTGCAGGGTTAGAAGTCTTAAGAATTATTAACGAGCCAACAGCGGCATCATTATCATATGGTTTAGATAAAAAAGATAATGAAACAATTTTAGTTTTTGATCTTGGGGGTGGTACATTTGACGTATCAGTTCTAGAGGTTGGTGATGGAGTTTTTGAGGTTTTATCTACGTCAGGTGATACGCAACTTGGTGGCGATGATTTTGATGAAAAAATTGTACAATGGTTAATTAAAGAGTTTAAAGATCAAGAAGGCATAGATTTAACACAAGATAGTCAAGCCTTACAACGTCTTACCGAGGCAGCTGAAAAAGCTAAAATCGAACTATCTAATTTAACACAAAGTTCAATAAATTTACCTTTTATTTCGGTTACACCAGAAGGACCTAAACATTTAGAAAAAGAGTTAACACGAGGAAAGTTTGAAGAACTTTGTGCTGATTTAATTAGCCGTTGTAAAACTCCACTTGAAATGTCGCTAAAAGATGCGGAACTAACTTCGGCGGCAATTGATCAAAATGTACTGGTTGGAGGCTCTACAAGAATACCTGCAGTACAAGAACTTGTTAAAAAATTCCTAGGAAAAACACCAAACCAATCTGTAAACCCTGATGAAGTAGTTGCTGTAGGGGCTGCTGTGCAAGCAGGTGTACTTGGTGGTGAAGTTAAAGATATTTTATTATTAGACGTTACACCACTTTCTTTAGGAGTGGAAACTTTAGGAGGAATTACAACGAAAATTACTCCAAGAAATACAATTATTCCAACTAAAAAATCTGAAACGTTTTCTACAGCTGTAGATAATCAACCGAACGTAGAAATTCATGTACTTCAAGGTGAAAGAGAATTAGCGAAAGATAATAAAAGTCTAGGTACATTTAGATTAGATGGGATTGCCCCAGCCGCGAGAGGCGTTCCGCAAATTGAAGTAACTTTTGACATCGACGCCAACGGTATTCTTTCGGTAACGGCTAAAGACAAAGCAACGAATAAGCAACAGTCAATAACTATTAGTGGTGCTTCTACCTTACCAAAAGATGAAGTAGAAAGAATGGTTCAGGATGCAGAAGCTAATGCAACTGCTGATCAGGAAAAATCAAAACAGATTGAAATAAAAAATCAGTCGGAAGCTCTTTGTTACCAAACGAAGAAACAGTTAGAGCAACTTGAATCAACAATTACTTCCGATGAAAAGCAGAAAATAGAAGGTTTAGTTTCAGAACTTGAAGCTGCAATCCAAGCAGATAATTACACTGCAATGGAAGAGATGATGGAAAACCTGAAAAAATCTGTAATGGAAGTTGGGGAAAAGGCTTACAAGAACGCCGAGGCAAGTAACCCAGCCGGAGATGATGTAATTGAGACTGATTTTTCTGCTGAAAAGTAAAACTTAGTTTTTTAAACCAAATAATCTGACTAAGAATAAGCTACTTAGTCAGATTATTTTTTTTACATTAGCTCAAAATAGACACTTATTAAATCTTGTAGTTTAAATTTAAAGTTGCCCATATTTGCGACATATGATATCCTCTAATTGTATATAGGGTCGATGCCCGAGCGGTTAATGGGGACGGATTGTAAATCCGTTAGCATAGCTTACGCTGGTTCAAATCCAGCTCGGCCCAATAAAAGAAATATTTCTTTCTGTAAAGGAGTAACTACGTTATAATATATAAATAAGTTGTGTATTAAATAACTTAATTAAAAATAAATTAAATAATTTATATTAAAGTAAAATGGCAGACACATTAAACTTACAAATACCATCACCAACTTTTGGTGGTAGTACTGGTGGTTGGCTAAGGGCAGCTGAAACAGAAGAAAAATACGCAATCACTTGGACTAGTAAAAAAGAACAGGTTTTTGAAATGCCTACGAGTGGTGCAGCTATTATGCAAGGTGGTGAAAATCTTCTTTATCTTTCAAAGAAAGAGCAATGTCTTGCACTAGGTACTCAATTACGTACGTTATTTAAAATTAGCGACTACAAAATTTACCGTATTTTCCCGAATAGTGAAGTTCAATATTTACATCCAAAAGATGGTGTATTCCCTGAAAAACTTAACGAGGGTCGTGTAGGTGTTGGAAACATAGGGCACTCTATTGGTAAAAACCCACAGCCAGTTAACGTTAAATTTACTGGAAAAAGAACTTTTGATTAAGTAACTTACTGGTCATAAATTTTTCTATAAAAGGCTTTGGGTAATCTTTAGCGAAAAAAACTATAATCATATTTAGAACTTTAGATTATACTTATTATTTGATTAACAAAATTATCAATTTAGACTACTATGCTAAAAAATAAGATTTTAGTTGGAAGTGTTTTAACGACTCTTTGTTTTACTAGTAATGTTAGCCCTGTTCAAGCGTTAGAGCTTGATGAAGATACTAGAACTGTAACGCTTGATGGAAAAGGGAACAATGTTGTTCTTACACCTGAGCAAGTAAAGCGTGGTAAGCGTTTATTTAATAACGCTTGTGGTACTTGTCACGTAGGTGGTCTTACAAAAACAAACCCTAACGTTGGTTTAGATACAGAATCACTTAGTTTAGCTACTCCACCTAGAGATAACATCACAGCTCTTGTTGGGTACATGAAAGACCCAACAACTTATGATGGGCTTGATTCTATCTCGGAATTACACCCAAGTATTAAGAGTGCTGACATTTTCCCTAAAATGCGTTCTTTAACTGATGAAGATTTATTCGCTATTTCAGGCCACATTCTACTTCAGCCAAAGGTTGTAAATGAGAAATGGGGTGGTGGTAAAATTTACTACTAATAAGAATAAAAATTCAATAATAATAAAGAAACTTGCTGTACCAGCAAGTTTCTTTATTTTCTTTAATTATAAATAGAATGAGAACTCAAGACAAATCCTTATACTCGTTAAGTTTAAGTTCTTTATTGTGTGCGTGTTACACCTTAACCGAAAACCATAAAATGTTTAAACAACTTATTCTAAAAAACGAACTTTATTTTAACAAAAGTCAGTCTGCCGAAAGTTCGGATTCGATAACAGAGTTTCAGGACTTAGTAAATAGTTCGGGATTAAGAAGACTTGCGTATATATTGTTAAAACCACTTTTAAAGAGGAACGACCCTTTTTTGTCTTCCAACCGAACAATAAATAAAGAAATTTGGAACGAAACAATTTTACTAAAAAAATATTTAAGGAAGTTTAAACATCACTATATGAAATTCTTTTTTTTTCATAATGGGCGTTCTGGAGACATGCTCACGGAAAAAGAAATTAATTCATCAGCACTTAAAAATTTATTTTTATTAGCTGGAATATAAAAAAATTTATATAATAATGATTTTCAATCTAGTAAGTTTTTTCAGTGGGTTTTTAACTTCAAGTATAATTGACACAAGTTTGGGTGAATTTAGTGAATGGGCTATAGTTGGAGCTTCTATGGTTGTAGCGAATATAGAAGCTTTTAATAATTTTTATTATTCTTTAATAAGTAGAAACCGAAATGCTCTTATTACTAAATCATATGTTTTTGTAATGCTTGATATATTAAACTTTTTTAAAATTGGTATTATTTATGGCTTAATTGTTGATGCATTTAAACTCGGAAGTTAACAATATCTATCATAATTAATCTTTATATTTTAGTTCCCTTTTGTAGTTCCATGATTAAAAACCTAGATTCGTATTATCCGTTACTCCAAAAACTATGGAATACGGAAGAAACAATTTCTATAATAGGATATAATTTTTATTAAATTATTAACAATTTTTCGAATAAATAATGATTACAGATAGTCAAATTTTCACTGCTTTAATGGTTGCACTAACTGCAGCAATTTTAGCTATCGGGTTAGGTCGACAACTTTACGTTTAAGTAAATTAAGTAAAGTAAACTTACTAACTTAAAAAATTAGTAATTTAATATTCAACCTAAATAAATAAAAAGATAAGAAATCTATAAACGAATTCCTATCTTTTTATTTGAATGTAACTTAGGTACACTAAAGCATTTGCCCATAGGTATGAAGACCTTTACCCAAAAAGTTCACACCTAAATAACAAATCCAAACGACTACAAAACCAAATGACGCAATTATCGCAGGTTTTCTACCTTGCCAGGATTTTGTAATACGTGCGTGTAAATAAGAAGCGAAAACAAGCCATGTAATTAAGGCCCAAGTCTCTTTTGGATCCCAACTCCAATAAGAACCCCAGGCTTCATTGGCCCAAACGGCACCTGCAATAATCCCTATCGTTAAAAGTGGGAAACCAAAACTTATTGTTCGATAACTAAGGTTATCGACACTCTCCAATAAACTTAAACGATTTTGATTGACTGGAGGGACGTTTTCCACCTCTTCTACAACTAATGTTGAATAATCTTCTGTTGCGCCTTCTTTATAAAAGGCCGTATCAAGAAGCCTATTGCCCTTAAACGTCTTTCCATAGGAATTACCTTGTAAGATAATTTCTTCTTTTTTCCCGTTCGTGAGAATAAGAAAAAAAATACCCAGTAACGAGCCGACAATTAAACTCGCATAACTTAACATCATAACGGTTACATGCATCATTAGCCAATTAGATTTCAAAGCAGGTACAAGTGGAGAGGGTGCTTGCATGCTTTCTGGTAGTGAAAGACCCGCAAAACCTATTATGAAAAGTGAAATTGGATTACTAATGGAACCTATAATCGATGTCCGAGTTTTGGATTCTAAAACGACCGTCGTAAAAGTAATACCCCATGCCAAAAATAATAAAGATTCGTAAAGATTACTTAACGGAAAATAGCCGTACGTTATCCAACGCAAACTAAGCAAACAAAAGATTAGAGCATTAGCTAATACAGTTCCATAAAAACTAATCTTAGGAAGTAGTTTAAAATCGGTGTATATTATGCTTGCCCAGTAAAAGATCGTTACTATCAATAATACAAGGAATATTATGTTATCTAAAGATGATTGTATGTCCATCAATTTAAAAATTGTTAATGGTTGTTTTTAATTACTATTATAATTGAAAAGGTTCACTTTTAGTCCTTACTAATCTAACTAAAAGGAACCTATTTGAATTAATTCTAAGCTACGTCTTCTTGTTCAACTAAAACAAAAAATAAAGCAAAAACTAGGCCTGGAAAAACAAGCGTAACAATCGGCGTTAAAATTGGAGGTAAAAATGATGCTGTCATGGATATAACTCTTTAAGTTTCAAATTAAACTATACCGTTAGTATTAATAATGATTTTATCATGATATTTAATAATATTAATAATATTTACTATTTTTGTAGGTCTAATAACACAAGTAATTTTACGTACGTTTAATTTTTATTAAAAAAATAAAATTATTGTAATAATTACAGGAGGGTTTGTTCGCAATAATGTTTTTAACAGGAATTAATTCCTGGGAGGTTTTTAAGACCAAAAACATTTAACTTAAATCAAAATTAATCATGACTACAACTTTACAAAGACGCGAAAGCGCAAGCTTCTGGGAGCAATTCTGTGCATGGATCACTTCAACTGAGAACAGACTATACATTGGTTGGTTCGGTTGTCTAATGTTCCCTACTCTACTTACAGCTATCTCAGCTTACATTATCGCTTTTATCGCAGCACCTCCAGTAGATATCGATGGTATCCGTGAGCCAGTTGCTGGTTCTCTACTTTACGGAAACAACATCATCTCTGGTGCTGTAGTTCCAAGTTCAAACGCTATCGGTGTTCACTTCTACCCAATCTGGGAAGCAGCTTCAGTTGATGAGTGGCTTTACAACGGTGGTACTTACCAACTAGTTGTTTTCCACTTCTTCATTGGTGTATGTGCTTACATCGGTCGTGAGTGGGAGCTTTCTTACCGTCTAGGTATGCGTCCATGGATCTGTGTTGCTTTCTCAGCTCCAGTAGCTGCAGCAGCTGCAGTATTCGTAATCTACCCAATCGGTCAAGGTTCATTCTCAGATGGTATGCCTCTAGGTATCTCTGGTACTTTCAACTTCATGCTTGTATTCCAAGCTGAGCACAACATCCTAATGCACC
>Ga0206682_10001651_pt1 | contig 21663 bp, 17 predicted proteins | sample M240m12015metaG_FD_155444 | JGI IMG/M metagenome (GOLD analysis project Ga0206682, IMG submission 155444) | Ammonia-oxidizing marine archaeal communities from Monterey Bay, California, United States - M2 40m 12015 | ecosystem: Environmental > Aquatic > Marine > Intertidal zone | place: USA...
GCATAGTCTAAACAGGCAGAAAAAATTTCCTTTGGCAATTTGGCCGGAACAACATGCTCAGACCCGCCTTCGACATATTTCGCTTCATAATCATACCAGCGATCCGTCAAAATATCCGTAACCGTCAAGGCCCGTTCACCCACCACAGTTGTCGTCAGCTCACGCCCGGGCGCAAAGGCTTCCACCATGACCATATCGGGCATATCGTGCGACATTTGCGGCGGGGATGGCGCGCCCTCCTCCACCAAATATACCCCAACTGAGGATCCTTCATTGTTAGGCTTGATCACATAAGGCAATGCCATCGGATGAGTTTCGCCCAGATCTGCACGCTCAATCAAAAGGCTATCGACGACCGGCAGGCCTGCGGCGCGGAAGATATCTTTGGTTTTTTCTTTATCCATCGCCAGTGCTGAGCTGAGCACCCCTGAATGCGTATAGGGAATTTGCATCCATTCTAGCACGCCTTGGACACAGCCATCCTCGCCCCAGCGACCATGCAAGGCGTTGAAGACCACATCGGGCTGCACCCGCTGTAAATCCGCAACGAGATCCGCGCCCGCATCAATCGACACAACCCGATAGCCCGCCTGCCGCAATGCGGTGGCGCATTCTTGACCGGTCGATAAGGAGACATCGCGCTCCGCGCCTAGCCCACCCATCACAACAGCCACAGTCTTGGGAGCCGTGCTCGACATACCCACTGTTCTCGCTCAATATTTCGCCCTCTTTGGGGCTTTTGTTGCCGCGATTTAAATCGCTTTTAATCGTCCTTGGGGTCTCCGACCCGCATTACTTCCCACTCTAACGTCAAACCACTCTTATCGTAAACCTTTTTTCGCACCAATTCTCCCAAAGCTTCGAGATCTTTCGCTGTGGCCAGGCCTGTGTTGATCAAGAAGTTCGGATGTTTGGGAGACATTTGTGCACCGCCCAACTCAAGCCCTCGGCAACCAGCCGCGTTAATCAAGCTCCAAGCCTTCAGGTCATGGATGTCATCAGCCTGACCTGTTGAACTGAAGCCAGTCGGATTGCGAAAAGTGCTGCCAGCGGTACGGTCCTTGGTGGGCTGTGTCTCGTCGCGCCTGGCCAGTTGTGTCGCCATCTTCTTGTGCAGCCTTTCGGGAGCATCCCGGCCCAATGCCCGTAAAGTCATATCAGTAATGACCACATCTTGCGGCAAATTACTGCTGCGATAAGAAAACCCAAGCGTTTTTGCATCATAGGATACAGCCCGCCCTGCTCGATCATAGCCGCTTGCGCAAACAAAGGCATCGGCCAAATATGACCCATAACAGCCAGCATTCATCTTGAGCGCGCCGCCCATCGTCCCAGGGATGGTGCGCAGAAAGGTCAGATCAAGACCAGCCTCCGCCGCTTTGCGTGCAACATGGCTGTCCAAAGCAGCAGCCCCGCAATGAATCACGTCATCGTCAATTTCAATGGCGTTGAAGCCGCGCCCAAGACGGATCACTACCGCCCGCAGCCCGCCATCCCGTACAATCAGGTTCGAGCCGACACCCATTGGGAAAATCGCAATCTCTTGCGGCAATTGCGCCAAAAATTCATCCAAATCTTGCCGATCCGCCGGTTGGAACACAGCATCCGCTGCACCGCCCACACGCAACCACGTGAGATCAGCCAAAGAGCGGTTCAGCGTCAAGCGCCCACGGGGAGTTGGTAGGGTCATCATCTGCGCCTCAATAAGTCTCTTTGCTTAGACCGGATCATGACCGCCAAGTCAAAGCCCCTGCAGCGGATCATAATGCACATCGGCCTTGCGCTTATTCAACCTCGCCGGCCAGCCCATGCGCCCAAGCAGAAATCGAGCCCGCCCCCAGGCAGATCAGCATATCACCCGGTCTGCACTGTTCAGCCAGAAACGCATCGAGTGCGGCCTCATCGGCAACAGCAAGCGCGTTGCGATGTCCATGATTGGTTAGCCCAGCCACAAGGCTGTCACGATCAGCGCCCTCGATCGGCGCCTCGCCTGCGGCGAAAATATCAGTGATCCCAACTATATCTGCATCATTAAAACAGGTACAAAACTCCTCAAACAAATCACTCAGGCGCGTGTAGCGATGCGGTTGATGCACGGCCATGATCCGGCCCGAATGTGATTGGCGTGCCGCTTTGAGAGCGGCAGCAATTTCAACAGGATGGTGGGCATAGTCATCAATCACTGTGACGCCGCCAATTTCAGCCACGCGTGTAAAGCGGCGATTGACACCCTTAAAACTCCGCAAGCCATCGCGGATGGCCTGCGCACTCATACCCAAATGCAGCGCTACGGCCACAGCCGCCAAAGCATTTGAGGCATTGTGATCGCCCGGCATAGGCAGGGTGCAATCGGTAATCACGCGGCCATCGCGCAGCGCCACGTCAAAATAGGCCGCGCCCTTGGCATAGGACAGATTGACTGCGCGCACATCAGCTTGCGCGTTGAACCCATAGGTCATGATCCGGCGATCGGTAATTCTTCCGACCAAAGCCTGCACTTCGGTATGATCTGTGTTGCAAACAGCCAAACCATAAAATGGGATATTGTGCACGAATTCGAAGAACCCTTGGCGCAGATTGTCGAAACTGCCCCAATGTTCCATATGCTCGGGATCAACATTGGTCACCACGGCAATGGTCGCAGGCAGGCGATTGAATGTGCCGTCACTTTCATCGGCCTCGACCACCATCCATTCTCCCTGCCCCGTGCGAGCATTGGAATCAAAGGCATGGATGACGCCACCATTCACCACGGTCGGATCAAACCCACCCGCATGCAACAAGGTTGCGACCATAGTCGTGGTGGTGGTCTTGCCATGGGTGCCGGCCACGGCCACATTCGACTTGAGCCGCATCAATTCCGCCAACATCTCGGCCCGCCGCACCACCGGCAAGCCGGCCTTTCGCGCCTCATCCAGTTCAGGGTTTCCCGGTTTGATCGCTGTGGAGACCACGATCACCTCAGCACCCGCTAAGTTCTCTGCCCTCTGTCCCAAAAACACCTTAGCGCCCAAACGTTCAAGCCGCCGAGTTATCTTAGACGCCTTTAAATCAGATCCCTGCACCTGATATCCCTGATCCAACAAAATCTCAGCAATGCCAGACATGCCAATACCGCCGATACCAACAAAATGAATAGCGCCAATGTCGCCGGGCAGTTTGGTCACTTTGTTCATCGCGTCTCTCCGACCAAGGCCTCGATCATATCAGCAAGGGTGTTTGCCGCTTCAGGCTTGGCGCAGCGCAGCGCCGCCTCCGCCATGGATTGAGCTTGCGAGGCATTGGTTAATATATCTTGAATTTCACTGGCCAAAGCCTCGGGCGTAAAGGCTTCTTCGGTCAACAGCCGCGCGCCCCCTACCTCCACCAATTCGCGGGCATTGGCGGTTTGCTCGTCACGAATGGCCGCCGCAAGCGGGACAAAAATAGATGGACGACCAATAACGGAGATATCCGCTACAGAGGAGGCTCCGGAGCGACTAATCACCAGCTGCGCCTCACTCATGCGCAGGGGAATGTCATCGAAAAACGGCCTGACATCGGCGCGCAGCCCCATATCATCATAGGCCGCTTGCACCCGCGCGCTGTCCTCTTCGCGGGCCTGTTGAGCTATACGCAGGTTTTTGAACAAGCTCTTTGGTAACAACGCGACTGCCGCAGGCACCACATCGGACAAGATCCGCGCCCCTTGCGACCCGCCAATAACCAAAAGGCACATGGGATGATCACCAGGCTCAATATACCCCGCAGCATGGCGCGCCAAAACCTCCGCACGCACCGGATTGCCCACATGATATCCGATGAGCCCCTGGGGTAATTCAGTCGGCCATGTACCGCAGGCGATTTGATTAACCCGTGGCGCAAACAATTGGTTGACGCGACCCAGGACCCCGTTTTGTTCATGCAACATGCAAGGCACACCCAGCGAAGTCGCAGCCCCCATAGCCGGTATTGCCGGGTAACCGCCAAACCCCACCACAACCTTTGGCCGATCCCGGCGCATTTTGCGCCGCGCGGCTGTTATGCCAAGGGCTATGCGAATCGGAACTAAGATTTTGTTGATTAATCCACCCTTAGCGAAAGTGTCACTGGAAACTTGCTCTATCGGAACCTGAGCAGGAAATCCGCCCGTGTAACGCGCGCCGCGGGCATCGGTTGACAAAACCACGCGCCACCCCCGCGCCAACATAACCTCAGCCACGGCTTGCGCCGGGAACATATGCCCGCCCGATCCACCTGCTGCGAGAACCAAAAGAGGCGGTTGCGTCATATCAATACCCACGCAACACCGCGCTCAAAGCCCCTTGAGGACGACTGCGCGTGAAAGCCAGTATCATTCCCAACGCGATGCCACCAGCAATCAAGGACGAACCACCATAGCTGACGAAGGGTAAGGTCATGCCTTTCGCAGGCAGCAAACGCACCGCAACACCCATGTTGATCATAGCTTGCACTCCAAACATCGACACCAGGCCCGTACCGGCGAGACGGACAAAAAGGTTTCGCTCTTGCGCCAAGCGGGCCAGCGTCCGCAGCACGATCAGAGCAAAGAGCCCAAGAATGACAAGAACCATCAGCACGCCATATTCCTCAGCCGCCACAGCAATGATGAAATCCGTATGGGCATCGGGCAGGGACCATTTCACAGAGCCTTCACCAGTACCAACACCGAACAATCCCCCCTCTTGAATAGCATTGGCCGCATAGCCCAGCTGGGTGTTCGGGTCCACGTCTGCCGCCATATAGCCATCAATCCGCCGTGCAAAATGCTCACTATAATTATAGGCTACGAAGCCGGCCAAAACCGTCGCGGCAGCCATGGACAGAATGAACAATAGCGGCGCTCCGGCGCAAAAATACATAACGCCCCAGGCAAAGAGAATCAAAGTCGCCTGACCAAAATCTGGTTGAAACGCCAGAAACCCGGCAACAGCCACCGCCACGGCAAAAGACATCATCCGGCCCGGAGGTCCGCCTGGCTCAAAAGATCCAGCGATCAACCAAGCTGAAATCACCACAAAGACCGGTTTGATAAACTCAGAGGGCTGCACGGAGGCAAACCCAAACGAGTACCAGCGTGTTGCGCCCTTGCCAAAATCTGTTCCGAATATCGGCAGCAAGATCAACGCCAAAAGCGCGCAGCCAAAGCCCACCGTGGCCCAGCGCCGCACCGTATCGGGCGACATCATTGAAGTGATGGTCATGGCAACAAGGGCCAAACCTCCAAAGACTGCTTGTCGGTGCACATAATAAAACGCATCAAGATTGTTGCGCTCTGCCAATGGTGGAGAGGCTGCAAGCGCTAGAATCAAGCCAAAAATAAACAAAAACACAACACTGGCCATCGTCCAACGGTCCACGGTTCGCCACCACCGGGGCAAGATAGGATCGCGCACTTGAACGGGCAAAGGCCCATGTACCATTTCTGTCATTATAAAACCGCCTGTACTGCGCCCCATTTTTGAGGTCTCCAGTAATGCTAGCCGAATTCTGCACATTTTTCTAGTGCCAATTGCCTTGCCATTTGCCCCGCAACAGGCAAGGCATCGCCTATGGACTTTGACACACTCATTATCGGCGCCGGGGCCGCTGGGTTGATCTGCGCAGCGCAAGCGCCGGGCAGATGCTTGGTGATTGATCACGCCAAGGCCGCGGGCGAGAAAATTCGCATCAGCGGCGGTGGGCGGTGCAACTTCACAAATCTATATGCTTCAGCGGAGAATTATATCAGCCGCAATCCGCATTTCGCCAAATCCGCATTGGCCCGGTACACGCAATGGGATTTCATCGATTGGGTGGTCCGCAGCGGCATTGCCTATCACGAGAAATCTATGGGGCAATTATTTTGCGACACCTCAGCCAAAGAGATTGTCGCCATGCTCCTCAAAGGCGTGGCCGATGCCAGCGGGCAGGTCCAGCTCAACACCTCAGTGCAATCGGTCTCAACGATTGAAGGCGGCTATACGATCCAGATGAGCGACCCTCATGGGCCACGGTCGGTCACAGCACGTCATCTGGTGGTGGCCTGCGGCGGCAAACCTATTCCCAAGATGGGGGCCACCGACTTTGCTCTGCGCCTGGCCCAGCAATTCAGCATTCCCGTGACGCAAACCTATGCAGGATTGGTGCCCTTCACCTTTTCGGGCGCCCAGCAGGAAGCCTTTCAGACCATAAGCGGAGTCGCAGCCCAAGCGCGAATACAGACCAATAGCACCACATTTGAAGAAGCTGTGCTGTTCACGCACCGCGGCCTGTCCGGCCCAGCTGCGTTGCAAGTGTCAAGCTATTGGGCACCCGGCGACGTGCTCAGGCTAGGTCTGTTGTCAGAAGAGGAGCTGCACCAAGCTGTGAGGGACGCCAAAAAAACCGAAGGGCGGAAATCACCGCTGACCATCTTCACCCGCCTTCTGCCAGCGCGGCTCGTGTCTTTGGTGCTGCAAGATCTTGTCCTACCAGAACGCATCGCCGATCTCACTACCGCGCAACTCGACCGTCTGACTGGACGCCTCACCCAATGGCAGCTCACCCCCGCCGGCACCGAAGGCTATCGCACCGCCGAAGTGATGGTCGGCGGAGTGGATACCGCTGCGCTCTCGTCTAAAACGATGATGGCAAACACCCAACCAGGTCTTTATTTCATCGGTGAATGTATGGATGTCACCGGCTGGCTCGGCGGGTATAACTTTCAATGGGCCTGGTCCTCCGGATGGGTGGCTGGGCAGGCGATCAAGGCAAAGTTGTAGCGGCGCCCCGGTACCTACAAAGGCACACTATATCCCATAATCTTGGTAATTTCTTTCGATGTCTGAAAAAGATGGCCGTTGCCGGACGAAATGCTTTTTTATTAGGGCAAAAAACATCTGACGCTGCAATTCGTAGAGCGTTAACCCTCAGGTTATGGCGTCATAACCGTAGGTCGACCCCCAGAATTGATCAGAAAAACAAGGTCCTGGTCCCGTATATTTCCAACCGAAATGATGACTTTTATGAAAAAATGGGCAAAATATTTTGCTGGATCGTGGCGCGATTCTTTGTGAATATCTGTAATCAACTGAGGTCCAATACTTTTTCAAGCACAATTGTTGGTCACGCGCCATTTTTTGGACAGGCGTTTCAAACAGGCCCCAAAAAATCATTGCCCGGCTCTGCCCCCATGGCCCCCGCCGCGATCAATCCTGGACGAATGTGTTCATGTTCTCAAACCGCAAAAGCGGCCGGCTTCAACGGCCAATCGTCCAGCGGCCACTGTCATGATTAATCCGTATCCACCGCAATACCAGCTTCGTTGAACAAGATTTCATAGCGCATGATATCAGCCACCCCATTGAGTTCACGCGAATACATAGCGTCCATATTTTTTTGTTCACCCACGGGCACTCTGAAAGAGCCGTATTCCCCCAGATGACAATTTCATAATCTGGTTTCAATTTTACCCAGGACTAGATGCAATTGTTCGGCCTTTTGCTTTCATCCCAAATCCATACAAAATGAAAATGCTTTGGTATCATAATATATACTTAGACTACTGGAACCGCGCTCAACATCATCGTCCACGCTCATCCTCCCAATAGCAACCAAACGGCAAGAGCTGCAGATCTACGTTCCTTTAATAGCCGCCACTTGGGCGATGAAATCTTCGCCACGGGTTTCGTAACTGTCGTATTGATCAAAACTTGCCGCAGCCGGAGCCAAGAGAACAACGTCGCCAGGTTGGCTTTGTGCATAGGCGGCAGAGACGGCCGCTTGCATCGTCCTGCTAACTTCGCAGTCCACATCAAGTTGCATTGCGAAGGCCTCTGCCTCGCGGCCAATGACGTAGGCCTTCTGGACATGCCCCATGGCCGGTTGCATCGCAGATAGCCCCCCCTCCTTTTGCAATCCGCCGCAGATCCAACGTATATTATCAAAGGCGCTCAGCGCTTTGAGTGCGGCATCGACGTTTGTAGCCTTGCTGTCATTCACAAAGCGGACCCCGGATATCTCACCAATCATCTGGCTGCGATGGGGAAGGCCAGCGAAGCTGCGCAGCCCCTCTTCAATCACCCGCGGTGCCACATTCAAACCTCGCAGCACCGCATAGGCGGCTGACGCATTTTGATGATTATGCGCCCCCGGCAATCCCGGGATGTCGCGCAGATCAATCGAGGCAATTTGCCGGCTCTTTCGGCTTTCCGCCAAAAACCCCTTGCGCACCGTCACCTGCCAGCTGTTGCCCTTGGGCTTTTGTCCCGAAACAACGCGGATCACTCGATCATCATGGGTGTGATCGGAAAATTGCGTAGCCAAATACTGCCCTTCTGGCTCATCAACGCCAATGACCGCGACATCTGGGCAGCCTTCGGAAAACAGGCGGCGTTTGGCGGCAAAATAGCCCCCATAACCAGCATGGCGATCCAAGTGATCTGGGGAAAGATTCGTAAAAACGGCAATATCAGGTGTCAGGCTACGGGCCAGTTCAAGTTGATAAGAGGATAATTCCAGGACGATCACATCGCCATCCTCTGCCGGTCGAAGATCCAGCACCCCGCGGCCAATATTCCCAGCCAACTGGCTGCGCCGCCCGGCCACCTCAAGCAAATGATGGATCAGCGCGCTGGTTGTAGATTTGCCATTTGAGCCGGTCACAGCAATCACCTTCGGCGCCATATCGAAGCCGGTCCAAGACTGCGTTGCAAAGGAGCGAAAGAATAGGCCGATGTCATTGTCGAGAGGAATGCCGAGCTGCATCGCCAAGCCAATCGCCGGATGCGGCTTGGGATAGAGATGCGCAATCCCCGGTGAGGTAATCAGCATATCCATTCCCTCAAGCCCGCCACGCAGCGGATCTCTACAGCTTAAGCCAGCCTCCTGCGCCCGCTGCCGTCCCGCCTCGCCGTCGTCCCAGCACAGCACATCTGCGCCGCCAGCCACCAAGGCCTGCGCGGCGACTAGGCCAGAGCGTCCCATTCCAAGCACAAAGAGCCGGCGCCCATGCATTCCTTGAACTGTTATCATCCTATGCTCTCCGATTGGCGGGCAACCATACTATAAATTTATCGGACTTTCAAAGTCGCCAGGCCAATCATGGCCAGAACGATGGCAATAATCCAGAAACGGATCACGATCTGACTTTCCGCAAAGCCTTTTTTCTCAAAATGATGATGGATCGGCGCCATGAGAAACACCCGCCGGCCTGTGCGTTTGAACCAAAATACCTGGATGATCACACTCAAGGCCTCCGCCACAAACACCCCGCCGATAATCGCCCAAACAATCTCATGTTTGGTCAAAACGGCAATGGCACCCAGCGACCCGCCCAGAGAGAGGCTCCCCGTATCACCCATAAATATGGCGGCAGGTGGTGCATTGTACCACAAAAAGCCCAAGCCTCCACCAATCAAAGCCATGCAGAAAATCAACAACTCGCCAGTTCCCGGCACATAATGGACGTCAAGATATTGGGTGAAATCAACCCGGCCTACCGCATAGGCCAAAACACCAAGCGCCGCCGCCGCAATCATCACCGGCATAACCGCCAAACCGTCCAGACCATCGGTGAGATTGACGGCATTGGCCGTGCCAACGATTACGATCATGGCAAAGGGGAAAAACATTATCCCAAACGGCACTAAAGTGTCTTTCAGCACCGGCACAGCCACCTGAAAACGTAGGCCTTCAGGATGCAATTGTGCGGCCATCAGCGCGGCAATCAGTGCAATCACAAACCCCAATCCGAGACGAACCCGGCCGGATACCCCGGCAGAAGTCTGTTTTGAGACTTTGGCATAATCATCAGCAAAGCCAATCGCGCCAAAGCCAATCGTAACAAAAAGCACCACCCAAATATGCATATTATCCAGTCGTGCCCACAGCAGAGTTGAGACCACCAATGCCCCCAAGATGAGCGCGCCCCCCATAGTCGGCGTGCCCGCTTTGGATTGATGCCCCTCCGGCCCGTCGGATCGGATCGGTTGTCCACGCCCCTGGCGGCGGCGCAAGAGGTTTATCAAAGGCTTACCAAATACGAATCCAAACAGCAGCGATGTCAAAAATGCGCCACCAGCCCGAAAGGTTATATAGCGAAAAAGATTAAAAAAATCGCCGCCATCCGACAATAATGTCAACCAATAAACCATCTAAATTCCCCTTGTACCTACGGCTGTGAGCGATGACCTAAATTGCGGATTAGGTCAACAATCATTGAAACTTTGCTGCCCAAAGAACCTTTGACCAAAACCCTGTCTCCAGCTGCGATCAACTCTCCCAAACCCGAAGCCAGCTCCTCTGCCTCTGATACCCAACGGCCGCGGATTTCGACGGGCAGAGCTTCATAGCAGGCGCGCATACGTGGTCCGACACAGTGCACCACATTTATAGTTAACAAATGCTTATTGTCAGCCAGCCGTACGTGACTCTGTGCCTCTTCCCGCCCCAGCTCCAACATATCACCCAAAATTGCAATGCGCCGCGCGCCTTGGCTCATCCGATCTTGCGCATCAGAGGCCGCCAGAACTTCCAAGGCCGCCGCCATAGAGGCTGGATTGGCATTATAGGCGTCATCAATCAGCTCGAAATACGCACTGGTATCTGTCGGATCTAAGCTGATCGTCTCGCGCCGCCCACGCCCCGCCGGTGGTTGCCAGCGGAACAGATCGACCGCCGCGCGTGTCGGGTCGCCAGACAGAGCCTCAACCGCCGCCAAAACGCCCATAGCATTGACGGCAAAATGCCGCCCTAATGTATTCAAACGCAGCACCGCGGGGGCGCCGCGCAGACGTGCTTTTATTACCGTCACATCGTGATGCATCTCCAGAGCCGTTAGACGAAAGGCATCCGCCGTCTCGCCAAATCCCACAACCGTCGCCCCTTTGGCCAAGGCGGCTTGCACAAGGATGTCAATCGTCGAAACATCGGCCGGCAAAATCGCCGCGCCTTGAGGCATCAGGCCGGCCACGATATTGGCCTTCTCGCGTGCAATTCCCTCGAGGCTTTCAAAAGCTTCCATGTGCGCAGGAGCCACGGTCGTGATCACTGCCACATGCGGCTGCACCATTTCGCTCAAAGGCGCAATTTCTCCGGGGTGGTTCATGCCAATCTCGAAGATGGCAAATTGCGTATCCGCCGGCATGCGCGCCAGTGTCAACGGCACGCCCCAATGGTTGTTGTAACTGGCTACCGAAGCATGTGTCCGCCCCTGAAACTCAAGCACTGTCCGCAGCATCTCTTTGGTCGAGGTCTTGCCCACAGATCCGGTCACCGCCAACACCTTCGCTGCGCACCGCGCCCGCGCCGCTCGGCCCAAATCAGTCAGGGCCTGCAGGACGTCTGGTACAATCAGCAGCGGTGCAGCCTCAGGCACCCCATCCGGGCGCCGCTGCACCCGCCCGCGCCGCTCGGCCCAAATCAGTCAGGGCCTGCAGGACGTCTGGTACAATCAGCAGCGGTGCAGCCTCAGGCACCCCATCCGGGCGCCGCTGCACCAGAGCGGCGGCCGCTCCCTTCTCAAGAGCCTGCGCCACAAAATCATGACCATCCCGCGCCGCGCTCAATGCGACAAAAAGATCCCCCTGCTGCAAAGTCCGTGTGTCAATCGAAACACCATGAACATCCCAAGGTACCGAACAATATCCGCCCGTCGCAGCTTGAGCCTCACAAGCAGTCCATAGGGCCATTACCCAAAATCCTCCAAGGCAGCTACAGAAATGCTCGCCTGTTCTACATCATCAAAAGGTAAAACATCGTCTCCTATTATTTGACCAGTTTCATGTCCCTTACCAGCAATCAGCAAACAATCGCCGGGTTGCAACCCGGCGACCCCATACAAAATCGCGTTAGCTCGATCGCCGACCTCCTCGGCCTCGCACGCCCCAGCCAAAATCATGGCGCGAATGGCGGCAGGATCTTCATTGCGTGGATTGTCATCTGTGACTATCACCCTGTCTGCATGCGCCGCAGCCGCTTGCCCCATCAAGACCCGCTTGAGCGGGTCCCGGTCTCCGCCTGCGCCAAGAACTACAACGAGCCGCCCCCTCACATGCGGCCGCAAGGCTTGCAGCGCTGTCGCGACGGCATCGGGCGTATGGGCGTAATCTACATACACAGGTGCCCCATTGCCGCGGGTGGCGGCCAATTCCATACGCCCGCGCACCGGACTTACGGATTTCAACGCAGAAAACACCGCTTCAGCCTCCGCACCTGCAGCCAAAACCATGCCAGCGGCCAAGAGCAAATTTTCTCCTTGGAACCCGCCCACCAAAGGCACTTTGACCTGATAACGTGCTCCTTGCCAGGCAAATAGAATCTCTTGGCCAGTGGCCCCAAATGTTTGCCCTAAAATTTGTAAATCCGCCGCGCCGCAGCCGACAGTCAGACAGCTTTGTCCACGCTTGCGGCACGCGTCGTAGAGGGCCGTGCCATTGGCATCATCTATATTGATGACGGCCCAGCCTTGCGGCCCCAGCACGCGGTCAAACAAACCTGACTTAGCGGCAAAATAAGCTTCAAATGTGGAGTGATAATCCAGATGATCTTGCGTAAAATTGGTAAAGCCAGCCACCGCCAAAACCACCCCATCGAGGCGCTTTTGCGCCAATCCGTGGCTTGAGGCCTCCATCGCGCCATGCGACACGCCAGCGGCGGCGGCCTGCATTAAGATCCGGTGTAGGGTGATAGGCTCAGGAGTGGTATGGCTCAAGGGTGCGCTCCACGCGCCTTGCACTCCGGTTGTGCCCAAATTGATCGCTGACAGGCCCAGTTTGCTCCAAATTTGCCGACAAAAATTGGCCACAGAGGTTTTGCCATTGGTGCCCGTCACCGCAACCATCACCTCCGGCTGGGCCCCAAAGAAAAGAGCCGAAGCCGCTGCGAGCGCCTGGCGCGGATCATCTACAACGCAGATCTCCACCGCGTGGTCTGGACAGGTTTTCGAGATCCATGCTGCCCCATCCAGGTCAGTCAAAATAGCGCTGGCCCCTTGGTGCAGGGCATATGGGGCAAATTCAGCCCCATGGCTGCGGCTTCCCGGCAATGCGGCGAAAAGAAATCCAGCCCGCACATGCCGGCTATCAACCGCAAGGCCTTGAATTTCGAGTTGTGATGCCCACGCCGTGGTCAGACCTAAATTTGCAAGGGTTTTGCTCGTGGTCGCCATCCACCGGCTCGCTTTCTAAAAATCAGTTGTTGGCCAAGGTTAAACCATTTTGCAGTGTGGGTTCAATCTCTGGCGCAAGCCCCAGCAATGGCGCAACGCGTCGGATAATTTCGGCCGCGACAGGCACCGCGGTGGCTCCCGCCGTCCGGCGCGGCTCGGGACCGGTGCGGTCTTCAGGCTCATCCAGCGTCACGATCAAAACATAGCGTGGATCGGTGCTTGGAAAGAAACTGGCGAAGGTCGCCAGAACTTTATCACTATAATAACCGCCTTGCGGACTCGGCTTATCCGCCGTTCCAGTTTTTCCAGCCACAGAATACCCCGGAACATCGCCCATGCGCGCGGTGCCTTCGGTCACCACACGCCGCATCATACCGCGCAAATGCCGCGAAGTTTCTTCAGAGATAATGCGCTCGCCAAGCTGCGCGGAAGGTTGCTTTAACACGGTCGGCTGTACCAAAGTCCCACCATTGACCATCGCGGCATATCCCGCTGCCAAATGAACCGGCGAGGTCGAAATGCCGTGCCCATAGGAGATCGTCATTGTTGAAATATCAGACCAATTTTTTGGGTATTGTGGTCGTCCCGTTGGTCCCTCGATCACTTCAATGGGAGTGGCTTGCAACAGACCAAGGCGGTCCAAAAAATCTTTTTGCAAATCAGCGCCTATCATTAAAGACAGCCGTGCCGTCCCGATATTTGAAGACTTTATTAAAACTTTTTCAACAGACATCTGCGCGCCATAATCGCGATAATCACTGATCTTATGCTTGCCCCAACGTAGTGGGCCTTTGGTATCCACAATACTGTCGGGCTCCACCAGAGCCAGATCCATCGCTTGGGCGACGGTGAAGGCCTTGAAGGCCGAGCCGAGCTCATAGACCCCTTGGACTGCGCGATTGAACAGCGCACTGTCGCTTGCGTCACCCTGTGTCAAAGGCCGTGGCCTGTTGTTTGGATCAAAATCTGGCAGGCTGGACAGAGACACAATCTCGCCACTATAGGCATCCATCAGCACCGCAGAGGCACCCTTAGCATTCATCAAGCGCATGCCGCCGTAAAGCGCTTCCTCCAGGGCCGACTGCACCGTCAGGTCAACCGACAATTGTAACGGTTGACCGTCAAATCGCGGATCGCGCAAAAACGTGTCAAAGGCTTTCTCAACGCCCGCCATTCCGATGACTTCAGCAGAATGCACACCCTGAGCGCCAAAGGTCGTACCTCCCAAAATGTGACCGGCCAGCTGACCGTTGGGGTAAAGGCGCATTTCGCGCGGGCCAAACAACAGACCCGGCTCACCGATGTCATGAACGGCCTGTTTTTCTTCTGGGCTTATGGCGGGTTTGAGCCATAAAAAATCTTGCGGTCCCGCCAAACGTGCCGCCATTTTTTCGACATTGGTGTCGGGGAATATGTCCGCCAATTGCCGGGCGGTGCCCTCGGGGTCAATGATTTGACGCGGATGCGCATAGAGCGAATGGGTATCGATATTCGTCGCCAAGACCCGGTTGTTACGGTCAAGGATATCGGCGCGACTGGCTAAAATTTGTGCGGCTGTCGCGCGGGCCTTCGGCTCAATTGGCTCAGACAGTGCCAAAGCCGTCATCCGCATACCAATTACGCCAAAACTGATGACAAATATTCCACCCATCATAAATACGCGCAACTGCGTTTTGCGCAAAATCCGCTCATGCTGCATCTCGATACGTTCGCGCCGATTGGCCTGCTCAATCAAATCAGGATTTTCACCAGCAGTTCTGGCCGAAATTATGCGCGCCAATGGCCGCAGAGGTTTGCGAGTCATGGAGACGCCTCGCGCTTCATAACCTCAATCGGCTCGGTGATTGGGCCCAAATCTGGCCCCGGATAAGGGATCTGTTCCAAACGGGCAAAATGATCCGCTGTCAGCTGTAACAATTTCAACTCGTCAAAATTGGCATTGACCAGCTGCAACAGCCGCTCAGGGCGATTGAGATAGGCCCATTCCGCTTTAAGCGCACGCAGCCGCGAATGGGCCTCAGAAATATCGCGGTTCAACTGGGCGATTTCATCCAATTTACCCTTGGTTTCATAATTTTCCGTGTAAGCCCAAAAGGCCAACCCCATGACACCCACAACAAGACAGCTTAGAAATAGATTCTTCATGAGACCCTCCGCTGCGGCAGTTGCGGCACGCCAAGACTGCGTGGATCCACAGGCAGCGCCAGGGCTTCGGTCCGTCGTCCAATGCGCAATTTGGCTGATCGTGCCCGAGGGTTTGCGGCGAGTTCGCTCTTTGAGGCGGTGATTGCCTTGCGACTTTGCATGGTGAATTGCGCTGGCATCTCCTCGACCAATGGCGCATATCGGCTGCCGGCCTGCGTGCCAGCGCGGGCTTGGAAAAACCGTTTTACGATGCGGTCTTCGACGGAATGAAAGGTCACTACCGCCAAAACACCCCCAGGGCGCAAGGCACGTTCAGCAGCAGCAAGCCCCTGAACCAATTGATCATATTCAGCATTCACCGCAATCCGCAGAGCTTGAAAACTGCGCGTCGCCGGGTGGGATTGACCCGGCTTCGCCCGCGGCAAGCACCGCTCAACAACCTCGACCAATTCCAATGTCCGTTCAAAAGGCGTATCGTCACGCCGCCCAACGATCATTTTGGCGATACGGCGGCTGGCACGCTCTTCCCCATAATTATACAAAATATCGGCAATCTGCTCAGCGCTGGCGCTATTGACAATATCCGCCGCCGTCGGACCAGTATCCCCCATGCGCATGTCAAGCGGCCCGTCTTTTTGAAACGAAAATCCGCGTTGGGCTTGGTCAATTTGCATCGAAGATACACCGATATCTAACACCACGCCATCCACCGCATCGGCGGCTTGATCCAAATTGGAAAACGTATCTTGCACCAGCTGCAAACGATCGCCAAATCGCGGTGCCCAATTGGCGGCCATATCAAAAACACTGGGATCACGATCAATGCCGATCACCCGATCAGCGCCGGCGTCCAGCAAATATCTACTATAGCCACCGGCCCCAAAGGTGCCATCAATCCAAGAGCCAGAAATGGGTGCTGCCGCGTCTATCAATGGTACAATCAGAACAGGGATATGCGGCGCTGATTGGGTGGGTTCGGGCCGCATATCTAGTCCTGCCCCCCTTGATCCAAATAGGCCATCGGATCGAAATCCTCTGGTAAATTATCCAACCAAGCCTCAGTTTGGGCCAATTCTGCTGTTTCATAAGTTTCAGGTTTCCAGATTTGAAACGTATCACCGGCCGCGATAAAAAACGCCTCAGCATCCAGATCAATCTTGCGACGTAGTTTCACTGGGAGTACCAATCGTCCCGTATCGTCTACGATCGTGGGGAAAGATTGCCCATGAAACAGCCTTTGCAGCATTCGGCGCTCCATGGATCCGCGCGGCAAGGAGTCAATCTTAGCATCCACCTCTTCAATCGCGGAAATCGTGTAGCACTCTAGATAATTGCGGCGGTGATCACCATAGACAATCACCAACTCGGGATTGAGACCTTCTGTATAATTAGGGTCGCTCCGCTCCAGCACGCGGCGAAAAAGAGCGGGGATAGACACCCGGCCCTTGCTGTCCACCTTATGGTAGCTTTCACCTCTAAATCTGCGTGCCACTTGGGCCTGCCTCGCTCATTAACTGGGGCCATACCCCAAAAATAAAAACGGCGGATTGAACTACTGCTTGTGTTCAATCCGCCGACGTTTCCCTTCCGGGATGTCCAGCTGCGCGTGCCACCTGGGGGGATGTCTGCTCGCTAACGCGCCGGATCTCTTCGTTTGGAAGTGGGTGCCTGTATGCAACCTGCGCTCGCCTTTGCCCTTCTTTGGTTGGGGCTTTGATCTGTGACCGCTTCCATGTGCAATTACTTACATGGGAATTCATGGTAATCAATAGGAAACTTTCATCACACATTGCAAATCTACTTAAATTCTACGGAAAAATTCTAATTTAAAATGAAAATGCGCTACATAGGTACCCATTTGTACACATCAACACAAAATGTAGTACAACAAACGTTAGGCCATGATTTCCCAATTTTTTTTAAAAATCGATAATACTTATTGGAAATATAATATTTTGTACCGAAAAGGTGCAAAATCGCTGCATATCACCGCTGAATCACCGGTCTGCTGCCTTTTGATTGTCGCGATACTCAATGTGTCCCATTGGTTTCCCAGAAGCACAGACAGCCGATATATTTCCATGCATCCAGGCTAGTACAGTCCTGCCGGCAGATCAGGCAATATCAGAGGCAATCAACCCACGCGCCAGCTCCGCATATGCCTGAGCCATCGGCCCATCGCCCGCGGCAGCTGGGGTGCCACTGTCGCCTGCAAGGCGCACGCTCAAATCCAACGGCAAAGAGCCCAAGAGCGGCAGGCCCAACTTCTGCGCTTCCAACTCCACGCCGCCATGCCCGAATATATGAGCTTCATGGCCACATTTTGGGCAAATATACTGGCTCATATTCTCAATCATGCCCAAAACGGGCGTATGCAGCGTGGCAAACATATCCAAAGCCTTGCGCGCATCCAAAAGCGCGACATCCTGTGGGGTAGAGACCACAATCGCGCCGGTCAGCTCCGTTTTCTGGCACAAAGTCAGCTGAACATCACCGGTGCCCGGCGGCAAATCGATGATTAAAACATCCAACTCCCCCCATTGCACCTGATTGAGCATCTGCTGCAATGCGCCCATCAACATCGGACCGCGCCAGACCACCGCCTTGTTCGGATCAACCATCAAACCAATTGACATCATCGTGACCCCATGGGCCTGTAGCGGAATGATCACCTTACCATCTGGACTGGCTGGGCGTTTGCTCACACCCATCATACGCGGCTGGCTGGGACCATAAATATCCGCATCCAGCAAACCCACCCGTCGGCCTTGCTTGGCAAGGGCAACCGCCAAATTGGACGAGACCGTCGATTTGCCAACGCCGCCTTTGCCCGATGCAATCGCTACGACCCGGTCGACGCCTGGCACTTTGAGCGGTCCGTCTTGCGGTTTAGGATGGCCGCCCAGTTTCAAATTCGGCGGCGGCGCTTTTTGCTCATGTGCGGTCACCACTGCGGTGACGCTTGACACACCGTCGATCTGCATGACAATTTGCTCTGCTGCAGCGCGAATATCAGCCAGCTTGTGAGCGATCTCTGGCGTCGGCGCTTCAATTACAAAGCGCACCGCCTCCCCGTCCACCACAACCGCGCGAATGAAATCACGACTCACCAGGTCCCCTCCATCCGGCAATTGCAGACGGGCCAAAGCGGCCAAAATGTCAGAACGGTCGATGGGCATCCAAGCTCTCCTCAAATCTCTGCGCAGCTATGCCCTCGCAAACCATTTGATGCAAGCCCACCATAAGAGCCATGCAAATGCTGCATGGCGGCAATCCCCAATCATGCGTTGCGAAACTGCACCCCACGCTTCAAACAGAGTGCATCAACAGTCCGGTTAATATCAAGGATAGATAGATGACAACAGCAACAGATTTCAATGTAAACGCCCCTTCTTTCGGCGCAGCACTCACCGCTCGCTGGACCGCTTTGCGTGAGCAAATGGCCAAACGCGCCGTGTACCGCAAAACAATCTCCGAGTTGCAATCCTTGACAGGCCGCGAACTGGCCGATCTTGGCATTCATCGTTCCGCGATCAAGGGCATCGCTCACGAAGCTGCATTCGGCAAATAAGCCAGAGTTAAGTTTTACGGATCCACCACACACGGCCTTGGATCTGAGCAATAGGCTTTCTTCTCCCTGAAGCCTGCAAAAAGCGGCGGTATCCTCCTCCCAGATGCCGTCGTTTTTTGCCCAAAACTTGGCTGGAAGGGTTATTGAACTTTGCGGGTAGCGGTGACATCTGTACGCCATGACATATTCGCTGCTGACCGGTCTCGTGCTCTTTTGTTTTGTTTCCTCGATCACGCCTGGACCCAACAATCTGATGCTTATGGCCACTGGAGCCAATTTTGGCGCGCGGCGCGCCGCGCCCCATGCCTCCGGGATTGTTTTGGGATTTACCTTAATGATTGTCGCCATCGGATTGGGAGTGGCGCAGCTCTTTCAAAGCTACCCTTTGGCCCATCAAGTGCTCGGCGGCGTGTCAGTCATCTATTTAATTTATTTAGCCTATAAAACAGCAACTGCCCGTACAAACTTAGTCAGCCCTGAACCCACGGGTAAGCCCATTACCTTCTGGCAAGCCGCCGCATTTCAATGGGTAAACCCCAAGGCCTGGACTATGGCCTTAGCCGCGGTGACAGTTTATGCGCCGCAGCCAGTGACTTATAAAGAGGTCATTGTCGTTGCCGTGATTTTTGGGGCCATTAATCTGCCCTGCATCAGCGTCTGGCTGTTGCTTGGTGTGAAAATGCGGCGATTTTTGACAACACCAGCCCGGCTGCGCAGCTTTAATTGGACCATGGCAGGGCTTTTGCTTTTGTCCCTGGCACCGATTGCAGCTTTAAACTGAGATATTCCCGGTCAACCCGCTAAAGCCCTAACCCGTCCAAAAGCTTATAATAGGCGACCCTAGCCTCGACCCCCAAGGGATAGAACGGGTGAAAAGGAATTTTTCGTAGATGGGTCACCGGAAAATCCAGATCCGCATGAGGCGTGCCGGAGGCCCAGCTCGCCAAAACCTTTCCCATCGCAGTGGCCATCGCCACACCACGCCCGTTGTAGCCAAGCCCAGCCGCCATGCCATTTCCGAAATCATGTAAATGCGGGTAGTGATCGGCAGTGGCGGCGATGTAACCACCCCACTCAAACTCCCAACGCACCTGCGCCAATTGGGGAAAGAGCTTGATAGACCAGGCGCGGGCTTGGTCGAGACGGGCCCGTGTGGCCTGAACTGAATAGCCACCCCGCGCGCCCATAACAAAACGCCCCGCCGCATCCATCCGAAAGTAGGAGAGGAGCCGGCGGGTGTCAGAGGGGGCATGAAGCCCCGGCAAAATATGGGCGCGCAGCTCGTCTGAGAGCGGCTCTGTCGCCACTTGCACAGAGCGGATCGGCACAACGGACTGTTGCAGCCCCTTATGCAAACGACCGCTATAGCCGTTGGTGCACAGCAGCACCCGACCGGCGCGCAGCTGCCCCCGTTTGGTAACCAGCAAATGCTCTGCGCCGCGTCGCTCCAATTTTTCAACCTTAGACTGCCCATAGATCCGTACGCCCGACGCTTGAGCAGCATCACATAGGCCCAAAGCGTAGTTGAGAGGATGTAAATTGCCTCCACGTGGGTCGATCAGGCCGCCGATATAGGCATTGGTGCCAAGTGCCTGCACCACATCCCAGCGCGATAAAAGCTGCAGATCTGCCCCATGGTGTGCCCATTGTTCGGCTTTTTGCACTAAAGATCGCAGACCCCCAAGATTGTGAGCCGCACGCAGCCAACCAACCGGATGCGCATCGCATTGAATTTGATGCTGAGCAACCAAATCAAACACCAACTGTCCGGCCTGACCGGAAAGCCGAATCATCCGCTGGCCCATCTCGGGTCCAAAGCGCGCAATGGCGTCATTTGGCGCCTCAATCAAACCCGGATTGACCTGCCCACCGTTGCGCCCTGACGCGCCCCATCCCGGCGTTTGCGCCTCCAAAACCACAACGGAACGGCCCATTTGCGCCAGATGCAACGCCGCCGAGAGGCCCGTAAACCCCGCCCCCACAATAGCCACATCGGCCGAGACATCCGATTGCAACTCCGGACAGGGCACGACAGCATTCGTAGTGGCTGACCACAGAGAGTTGGCAATTACAGGCTCTTCATTTTCAATCATTGCCGCAGGCCTTCATGACGTGGGTGCGCAAATTTTGTCGCGCATCTGCGCTAAGCACTCAAGCAAAATCCACCAATCCGAGTCCTAAAAAGGCAGGTCGTCAACCGCATCGGCACTTTTTATATACTGCGCCACGACCTTCTTTGAACCCGCCTTATCAAATTCAATGTCCAGCTTGTCGCCCTCGACGGTTAAAACTTCACCATAGCCAAATTTTTGGTGAAACACTCGATCCCCAACCGAAAAGGCCGAAACTGCCGTCATATCGATGGTGACATGCCGGGCTTGCGCCGGTTGGCGCATGCCGCGTTGACCGCTGCGCTCTTGCAAGCGCCGCCAGCCGGGAGAATTGTACACATCTGCTTTGCTGGCCCGTTCAAATATCCCACTGCCCGCCGCCTCCTGCACCGCAGGGTTGGCGCTTGCAGCCATACCAGCGGCTCCAAAGCTGCCACCATAGAGCCCAGGCGGGGTAAGCACATCCACATGCGCGCTTGGCAGCTCATCAATAAACCGGCTTGGCAAAGCCGATTGCCATTGCCCATAGACCCGGCGATTTGCCGCAAAAGAAATCGTGCAAATTTCTTCTGCACGGGTGATGCCCACATAGGCCAAGCGTCGCTCTTCCTCCAAACCCTTGAGGCCGCTTTCGTCCATTGAGCGCTGCGAGGGAAAGAGACCATCTTCCCAACCCGGCAAAAACACCATCGGGAATTCGAGGCCCT